>Ga0065715_10088913_pt1 | contig 36710 bp, 25 predicted proteins | sample MisBulReplicate1_FD_59102 | JGI IMG/M metagenome (GOLD analysis project Ga0065715, IMG submission 59102) | Miscanthus rhizosphere microbial communities from Kellogg Biological Station, MSU, sample Bulk Soil Replicate 1 : eDNA_1 v2 (version 2) | ecosystem: Host-associated > Plants > Roots >...
CGTTGGCGGCCCAGGGGATTCAAACGTCCAGAGATAAATTACTCGATCTGTATCTTGCCAAGTTGCAGGACCACGATTGCAGTCTGCTGACCACGGAGATGGCCCGGGCGGGCATTGGGCAGACCGTGTTGTTGCTGCCCGATTTCACGTATGCACTTCGCGACGCGGTGTTGACAATCGATGAAATGATCGAGCGCCATCGTTCAATCCTCGAGAAGTGGCCCGAAGCATACCGGATATTTGTGGGTGTAGATCCGCGTTGGGGAGCCGACGGTGTGGCGCTGTTTGAGCGCGCAGTCGTGCAGTATGGTTTTCACGGACTCAAGCTGTATCCGCCCTGCGGCTACAGTCCGAGTGATCGCGAACTCTATCCATTCTATGAAATCTGCGCCGCGCACGGGCTGCCGGTCGTTTCACACACCGGCGGCACATCTCCGGCCCTGGACTTTGATACAGCTCACCCGCTAATGGTCGATCGAGCAGCTCGCGATTTTCCGACAGTCAACTTCATCCTGGCCCATGGTGGCACTACTTACCTGGAGCAATGCGCGATGATGTGTGCCTACCGGCCCAATGTTTTCCTCGACGTCAGTGCTTATCAATCAATGTCGATCCAGCGGCTCGGCGATCTGTTTGCCCGTGGCGTCAATCATAAAATCATTTTCGGCACGGACTGGCCTGTGTTTAGGCTGCAAGGAAACCAAAAGAGCTTTATCGACGCGCTGTTATCCGACGCCAGCCCATTGCGACAACTTAAACCGCGCGAGCTTTCAGCCTTTTTTTATGAAACGATGACGCGCTTGCTCGCAGGAAGAATTTCTTCTCACGACTGAACACGGCAACCATCATTATCCGCGTCCACGATCCTAACCGTCGAATCGATCTCGTGCGCACGAAAACAACTTGCGATGCGCGCGCCAATCTCTTCCTCATTGTCATCGACAAGGGCGACAATGCTTGGGCCGGCACCGCTCAACGCGAGCCCTAATAATCCCGGCATGGGCGGGAGTGCGAGGGCTTCAGCCGATCCGGGAACGAGTACTTCCCGCTGCGATTGGTGCAAACGATCACGCATCGCCTCCCAAAACAGATCGTATCGTTGTTGTGCGAGAGCGGCAGTAAAGAGAGCTGTCCTTTGCAGGTTGTGTACAGCATCAACGCGGGTGACGGTCCGCGGAAGAGCTGCGCGTGTAACGTGTGTGGGTGATTGCGAGGGAGGAGAAACTACGACCACTCGGATCTGCGACGGCCAATCGAATCTCGCGGAAACAACAGTGCCATCGTTGCGGATACAGCTTGCCGAGAAACCTCCGTACAGGGCCGGCGCAACATTGTCAGGGTGCCCTTCAAACTCGGTGGCGTAGTTCTGAATTAGCTGATCGGACAGTTCCTGCCCGGTGATTAAGCCGGCCAATTTGATTCCGGCGACGATTGCCGCGGCGCTGCTGCCCAGGCCGCTGGCGAGCGGGATTTCGTTGTGGACCACTAAATCAACAGGCGGCAACACCACGCCTTGACGTCGCGCCGCAAACGCCATCGCGCGATAGATCAGGTTTACGGAATTACGTGGCAGTGCTTCGTTCTCTTTAGCGCCAGTGGTGGTGACGGAACATGGCTCGGACGCGCCGGGCATCGCAGTGGCGCGAACGGTCAGATAGAGCTTGAGGGCGAGACCGAAACAGTCGAAGCCTGGTCCAAGATTCGAGGTTGAGGCGGGTATGCGAACTATCATGTCAATCCTGTAATCATGTCTAAAATACTTTCGCCAGGATTTACACGATTTACAGGATTACTAAAAGTACCCGCAATCTGTTCGTTGTCGGGTCCAATCAATCTCTGGCTGTGATACTTGATCACGTAATCAGTATCCTTCAATAAATGGCCGGTCAGTATCGCAACCACGGTTTCATTCTCTTTAATTGCGCCGTCGCTCACGAGCTTGCGTATCCCCGCAACAGTCGTAGCCGATGCAGGCTCGCAACCAATACCGTCGCGGCCGATCGTGGCTTTCGCGTCAGCTATCTCCTGCTCGGTAACTGTTATCACGCTCCCACCCGTCTCATGAACTGCCCGCCACGCCTTTTGCCAGGAAACGGGAGCTCCGATCTTGATCGCCGACGCGAGAGTCTTCGGATGTTCCTCATTCGCGAAACGGCTGTCGTGTCGTGAATAAAAACGCGCAAACGGCGCCGCGCCCACCGCCTGGACCACCGTTATCTTCGGCTGGCGATCGATCAACCCGCTCTTGATCAATTCACGAAAGCCTTTACCAAAGGCCGAACTGTTTCCGAGGTTTCCGCCAGGCACGACCAGATGATCGGGAACTCGCCACTCGAGTTGCTCCGCGAGTTCAAACGCTACCGTCTTTTGACCTTCAATGCGAAACGGATTTATCGAGTTGACCAGGTACACCGAATCGTCTTCGGCAAGCTCGCGGATCGCGTTCATGCACGTATCGAAGTTGCCCTCGATCTCCAGCACCTTCGCGCCGTAATCCAACGCCTGCGCTAACTTCGCGTGACTCACCTGGCCACTGGGAACGATGATCGCGCAGAGGAGATCCGCGCGCGCCGCATAAGCCGCGAGGCTCGCGGCTGTGTTTCCCGTGCTCGCGCAAACAACAACCCGCGCACCCAGCTTACGCGCCTGGGTTACCGCAGTGGTCATGCCCGTGTCTTTGAAGGAGCCGGTCGGGTTGCAACCCTGGTGCTTCAGCTTCAACTGAGGCAGGTGGCAGTAACGCGCAGATCGAGGCGCGTCGTACAGCGGCGTGTTTCCTTCGCCAAGCGAAACAAGCGGCACGTCTTCGTCAAAAGGTAAGAATTCTCGAAAACGCCAGACGCCACTGCGGTCGCCAGTATCTAAAGACAAACGTCTCGTGCGCCACAATTCGCGCAATGATGCCGGATCGACAGCGATATCTTCGGCCCTGTCAATCTCGAGCAGTCCACCACAGCGCGAACACACGTACAGTCGTTCGTCGAGCTTGTATTCGGCGCGGCAGTCTGGCGAAATGCAACGCTGCAAAAACATTTCGCCGAATCATACTCTAACTATTGACTCCGCGCTGCACTTCACATAAAAGGGAAGACAGGTTTTAGCTGGCCGAAGGAGAACCCCCAATGAGAAATCCCCACATAATCCGCTCACTTATACTTTTTGTACTTTTGGCTATCGTCCCTGCAGTCGTTGCTCAGGACAATACGGCCGAAGCATCGAGAGAGAAGACGCGACAGCGTATGAGCGCACTCTTACAGCGAGTCGGTCCCGACATCAAAGTCAATTTTCAGCCGAGCTCGAAGTCGCAGTTTGTATTCACCGGCGTGATGCGCGATGGGCTCACCAACTCTGAATACCTGGAGATCGTGATCACAGTCACGTCAAAGGACACGATTGGTTTTCGAATCTTTCCGCACTACAAAGGCGCTTACATCAACATCGACAAGGCACGCAATGCCGTGCAACTGCTGCGCAAGCTGGTGCAGTTGAACGAATCGACGTTTCTGTTCTGGGGCGCCGATGATACTGGAGATGTATTTACCGGCTACACGTTCACGCTGGAATCGGGATTCCCGGATGAGGCGATCAAGATCGTGCTTTCGAGCATTAAGAACTCGGATCAGTTTGTCGGCGAGATGAGGCCCTCGATCGACGGGACGAACGCGCCGTAATAGGTCTTATAGGTCCTATAGGACTTATAGGACCTATTCTTTTCTTCAGAAACTGAACCGGATCTGCGCGTCGATGCGGCGATTGTAAGCAGCGCCCACGCCACCAAAGCCACCAAAAGTCGCAGCCGTCGCAATTGACTGGCCAAAAAACTGCGATCCAAGGTTACCCACCGGATTGCCCAGGTTCGTGTGGTTCAAGAGGTTCTGGAAATTCAACGAGAACGTCAGGTTGTAGCGCCCACTGCCGGCACCACCACCGCCGCCGAAACCACCGCCCGGCCCGCCGCCGCCAAAGCCACCGCGTCCGCCACCTGGTCCACCGCCGCCTGGGCCGCCACCACCTGGGCCACCAGGACCTCGTCCGCCCATACCGCCCATCATGCGCTGATTGCGTTGGCCATCGTCACGATTCTGCTGGTTCGCATTCGCGCCGGCGCCTTCTGAACCGAAACTCCACGTCTTGCTGACGCGCAAGTTAACTGTCGTCGAGCCGGGCCCTTCACCGAAGTTCCGCGGGATCATCACGTCGCCCGGCACCAGCGTCAGCTTGAAGTTGCCAAACGGAGTGCACCTGATGTTCCTGTCAGAACAATCAGCGCCTGGCGGCGCAAACGCCGGGCGCTCGGTATTCAACGTATCACCGTTGATGTCGCGTCCGAGCGTGATATTGAACGGCCGGCCTGACTGCACAATGATGAAAGGATTCAGCGTGATGCCCCAGGGCGCGCGGAGGTTACCGGTCATCACGAAACGATGCCTGATATCACCCGATGCTCGCCCATACTCCGTGCTGAAGTCGTAAGGATTAGCCGGAAAGCTTCCGCTGCCGTCCGTATCGCTGTTCGCCTTCGCCAAAACGTAAAACGCATTTATCGTTGCGTTTCGGTGAAAGCGGCTATTGAAATTAACGATGAACTGGTTCTGGTTATAACGTCCGCTCGACTCGTATCCGAAGACGTTGCAAACGGTCGCGGGGTTAACGTCCGGCGGGATGAAATTCGCGCAGTCCAGCGGCCTGGTTCCACTCTCCGGCACTCCCGGAATAAACGTGCCGGGCAATGGCGCATTCAACGGCCTCGTGCGCAACACATGCAACGTACGAATGTTGATGTAGCTGGTAGCGACCGTGAGATTGTGTGGCAATTGACGCTCGACGCTGAACACTGACTGGAGCGTGTACGGCGCTTCCAAATGGTCGTCGAGTCGATAGACCGTTCCCGGCACGGCAAACGAGATCAACTGATCGGCAGTTGGAATCGTGGGAAAGAAGTTGGGGTCCTGCACCGTAAACTGCTGCTGGTTGATTCCATTCAAGCGAATCGTTTGCAGGGTCAGGTTCTCGCCGACACGTTCGTAGAAAACGCCATAGCCGCCGCGGATCACAGTCTTCGATTGTTGACCGCCCGGCGACCACGCGAATCCCAGGCGTGGAGCAAAGTTCAGATTGCTTTCGATGTTGTCCTGGTTTTCATAGCGCAACCCGAGACTCAGCGTCAGGTTTGGCCGCACCTTCCAATCGTCTTGCACAAACCCGCCAAAGTCCCACTGGCCCACTTTCGTCTCCGGATTTCCCGTAGACAAACGGAACTGGCTCGCGCCGCCGCCGAGCAGTCGTATCTCTGCTCCGGTCAATCCCTGCGCCAGGAACACCTGCGTGCGGCGATAGCGTTCGATACTGGTAATGACGCTTCCGCCTGCAATCGGTTGATTGTTAGCGTCGAGATTTGGACCAAATTCGCCACCGAAGAATGTGAACGTGCCGCCGAAGTTCTGCGGCGAGAATTGATCGATCCGGACTGCCCGAAGGCGCCCGCCAACCTTCAATGAGTGCCGGCCCATCGCGAACGAGGTGTTGTTCGTGAGCTCCCAGTTATTGGTTGTGCTGTGCGACTGGCCTACCTGAGATCCGCCGCCTGTAAATGCGTCCTGCACCTCGAGAGTCGGAATCGAATTGTCTGCGTTCTGGGCACTCGTCTGATGCTCAAATTGAAAGCGCGTTTCGTTGACGATGGTCTTATTGATGATCGACGTTTCTGTAAGCTGAAAAGTGTGTTCGGTGTTGTCCGAATTGTAGGCGCGCGAAGGCAGATTGAAACCGCCGACATTCTGCAAGCGAGTGTTGCTCGTATAAGTGTAACGACCTACTAACGTGTTGTTGGGATTGATCTGATAATCGACTCGGGGGCTGAATGTCGTGCGACGGCTCGGAACCGGAACTGTATCAGTGAAATCAACGATATTGTTATTTGCGTCAAGTACTTTTGCGACGATGATTGTTTGATCGTCGATGTCGCGCTTGTCGAAGTCGAAAAAGAATGACGCTTTTTTCTTGAGTATTGGGCCACCGATGTTGCCACCGTACTGGCGCGTTTGAATTGATGGGCGCGTGTCTGCAAACGCGTTGCGCGAATTTAACGCGTCGTCGTTGAAGTTGAACGAAACCTGCCCGCGATAGCGGTCAGTGCCCGGGCGCGTCAGAATCTCGATGCGGCCGAAACCGAGTCGATCGTATTCGGCGGAAAAGGGATTTGCGTTGATACGGATCTCGCGAATCGAAGCACGCGGCGGCAGGCGGCCGCCAGTGAAGCCGTCAACAAAGATTTGACCGCCGTTTGGACCAGCGGAAGGACCAGCCAAAGCTTGCAGTGCAGCCGCAAGATCGTCCGGGTCGTCTGGCAGTGAATCGAGGTCAGCGCCTTTCAACACAACGGCGCCGGCGTTGTTTTCCGGGTCAGTGTTCAACTCACGATTGTCTGTCGCGATCGTTACCTTCTGTTCTTCAATCGCGACTTTCAGAGTGATGTCGAATTGCTGCGCCTTGCCGGCGACGACTTCCACCTCCGGAGTTTCAAACATCGCGAAGCCTGCATTGACCGCGCGAACCGTGTATTTGCCCGGAGCGAGCCCGTTGATTGTGTAGGAGCCTGCGTTGTTAGTGACGACCGTCTTTTCAACGCCCTTGTCGTCGATTGCCGTCACGCTCGCGCCAACGATCGCGCCGCCCAACTCGTCGAGCACCTGGCCCTTCAACGAACCCGGCCGCTGCTGCGCAAACAGCAAACCATGAATTCCCGCGCATAGGGCGATTACCAACACGATTTTCTTCATCCGAGAAGCTCCTCCGACGGAATGGGCGCAAGACAGAGTGTATCCACAGATTACACAGATTGGCCCAACCATCTGCGCAATCGGTGGATAGCTGGCGGATTGTATCGGAATTGGCCGTAAAGAGTCTGTCAACGGATTGTAAAGTTTTGTCAGTTCGCTGGAGTTTATGATTGACACTTCTTTACGCACGAGAATTGGCGATTACTGTAGGATCGCGGGCGACTTGCCTTAGGTTATCCATATGTCTTTCAATCTGGCTGAGCAACCAATGGAACGCGTTCTTGTAATTGACGACGACGTCGGCCTTTGCGAGCTGGTCGGAGAATACCTCGAGCCCGAGGGCTACACGGTTGAAGCGATTCACAACGGTGAACGCGGCATCGATCGCGCACTCTCCGATGAACACGACCTCGTCGTGCTGGACGTGATGTTGCCGGGCACCAACGGCTTTGACGTGCTGCGGCGAATCAGGGCGCGCTCTCGCATTCCTGTGCTGATGTTAACGGCCCGCGGCGACGATGTTGATCGCATCGTCGGACTCGAAATAGGCGCAGACGATTACCTCCCAAAGCCATTCAATCCTCGTGAGCTGGTGGCTCGAATTCGTGCCGTATTGCGGCGCGCCCACCCCGTCGAGTCAACCCCTTCAGCGCGCGAAACCATTCGCGTCGGCGACATCGAGATGGACAGTAACACGCGCAATGTTCGCCGCTCGGGAGAAGTAGTTGAACTCACGGGAGTCGAGTATGACCTGCTCGAGATACTGCTGCGCAACGCAGGCCAGATCGTGAAAAGAGAAGACCTCGTCAAAGAAGTTTTAGGGCGCGAGCTGTCGCCGTTTGACCGCAGCATCGACATGCACGTCAGTAACCTGCGCAAGAAGTTGGGCCACCAACTGAATGGTCTCGAGCGGATCAAGACTATTCGCGGCGTCGGCTACATCTATGGCGCTTCGACAGAGAAATCCGAATGAAGATTCCCTTCCGCAGCTTATACCTGAAAATCTTCATCTGGTTTTGGCTCGCCATGATCATTATCAACGTCGCGCTCTTTGCGGCGGTGGCGCTCACGCGTCCAACTCCCACCGGAAGATCGTGGCGCGATCTCACTCAAGTTGGCCCAAACGCGCAGAAAGCTGCCGAGGTCTTTGAGCAGTCAGGGCCGGCGGCCCTCGCCGCTGCGCTTCAGGCCACGGAGAAAGCTTCGGGTGTCAGTGCCACTTTCTTTGACGAGAGCGGAAAGGAACTCTCTGGTCGTAGCGTACCGCCGGGAGCCGCCGAACTGATCGCGAAGGCCACCGAGTCTCGCGAGATCGAATTCAACTTCGCCGGACGAAATACGCTCGTAGCGCGGCCGGTTGTCAGTGCCAAAGGTCAACGCTACACGTACGTCGCGCACATTCCGCGCGCGCCTTTTCAACCGAACTTACAAACTCTCGGCCTGCGGCTGCTGATTGTTCTCGTAGTCGGCGGCATCTTCTGCTTCTGGCTGGCGCGTTATCTGACAACTCCGATTTTGAAACTTCGCACTACAACCAATGAACTCGCCGGAGGCAATCTCGGAGCGCGTGTGGCGACCAAGCTCGCTAAACGTCGCGATGAAGTGGGGCAGTTGGGCCGCGATTTCAACGTGATGGCGGAGCGTTTGGAATCGATGGTGAAAGCTCAACAACGGCTGCTCGGCGACATCTCGCACGAATTGCGCTCGCCCCTGGCGCGACTCGGCGTTGCGCTCGGATTGGCCCGGCAACGTTCCGGTCCGGAGGCGAATAGCGCACTCGCTCGCATCGAGCACGAGTCAGACAATCTCAACGAGATGATCAGCCAGTTGCTGACGTTGACGCGCTTGGAAAGCGGGACGGATAGTCGTAAGCGCACTGACGTCGATCTCGCGGCGCTCGTGCGTGAAGTTGCAGACGATGCGAATTTCGAAGCTCGCAGCCAGAACCGCGCGGTGCAGGTAGTTTCCAGTGACAACTGTTCGATTCACGGCGTCGAAGAGTTGCTGCGGAGTGCGGTTGAAAACGTCGTGCGTAATGCAGTTCGCTACACACGCGAAGGGACGGCGGTTGAAGTGGCACTGCGGAAACAGAATGGCGGGGGGGACAATTTCGCTGTGATCAGCGTGAGGGATCGCGGTAATGGTGTTCCTGAGGAAGCGCTCAACCAAATCTTTCGTCCGTTCTATCGCACCGAGGATGCGCGCGACCGGCAGAGTGGCGGCGGCACCGGGCTGGGCCTCGCGATTACTGAACGCGCAGTGCGTATGCACGGCGGCTCGGTCCAGGCGGCGAATGCAGCGGGCGGTGGTTTGACAGTTGAGATGCGCTTACGTCTTGAAGCAGAACCCAACCACAAAGGCACAAAGACACAAATGTCAGGATGAGGTGAAATTCTTCGTGCCTTTATGTTTTTGTGGTTAGTTTTTTCTTCGCCTGCGCGCCAATTGCATCTCCACAAACCTGATAATCAAGATCCAAATTAGCGCTGCCGCAAACCCCGCGATGACGTCTGTCGTGTGATGCACACCGAGATAGATTCTCGACAAGCCAATCAACAGAAACATCGCCGTCGAAACGATCCAGATGATCGCTCGCGCGCGTTTCGATCTGATTCGGGCTGTAAGGATCGCTGCGAGTGCGCCAAAGAAGCAGGCGCTCGTCAGTGAGTGACCACTGGGAAAACTGTAAGACTCAGGTGGTGTTAGGTTGAAAAACGGTACCGGCCGTTCACGTTTGAAGGTGAGTTTGAGAGTTACATTTAACAAGCCCGCGCCGATCATGGTGATCGCAAACAGTTTTGCTTCGCGACCCCACTTCCGTTTCGCGAACCAGGCGACGGCGAGGATCGTCCCGGCGGTGAGCGATATCGTTGATCCAATGAAAGAAAGCCCACGCATGATCGTGGTCAGCAATGGCGAGGCAAGCTGATGAACCGCGGCGCGTGTGACTTCGTCGAAGTGTCGCGTTTCACCTTCGAGAACTTCGTCTGCAAGCCAGCCAAAGAACGCGAGCGCGCCAATGGCCGCCGCCAAGCCAAGCAGGAGTGATAGACTAAGGAAATCGAACCAACGCTTTTCGCTGGCGCCCGTGGTTGACATTGTTCTTTAGTAGCGAGATTCGCCTGAGCACGTCAAGACGAAAGTTTCTAAAAGCTATCGGAGGCGCCGCGGTTGCGAGCGCGCTTCCGGATGTTCTTTTCGCGGCGCAAGCGCCAGCGCCTGCCGTCGCAGTCTTTTGGGAACCGGGATTTCCGTCAGTGCAAGGCTGCGACCTCACGGAAGAAGTTCTGCGACAATCGCTGTCTGGTTTTGCTGTTAACTTCCTTAACGAACGAGATCTCATCGCACAACTCGGTGCTGCGCGTTTTGATCTACTCATCACGCCTTATGGTTCTGCTTTTCCGAAACGCGCGTGGAGAGATCTTCTCAAGTATCTGCGCGCGGGCGGAAACTGGCTGAACGTTGGTGGTGTGCCGCTGTCGCGACCGGTAGTGCGCGCTGACGCGGAGTGGCGCGCAGAGCCGCATCAAACCACCTATCACAAACAACTCGGCATTACGCACTCGTTTCCGATCAAAGCAGCGGCGATCTCAACCTACGAAGCCGGCGACGATATTAAGAATGACTTTAAGGCGCAAGAGATCTACGAGCTGTACGTGCGTCTGAGTTCGTCGAATAACGAACCTGATGAATCAGGCAGCGATGGGCCGCACGAAGGAATCGTTTCTCCGTTGGTACTCGGAATGAATCGCGATCGCCGGCCAATTGCAGCGCCCGTAATTCAGATCGATCGTTTGCTTGCAGACTTTGCCGGAGGCCGTTGGGTGTTTGCCAGCTTCGAGGGCGCCATAGACGCTGGAACTCTCTCTGCTCTTGCGAAGAGAGCGGCGCAGGGCGCAAGCCGGCTTGAAGTGAAAACTGAGTTCGCATGTTACCGGCAAGGAGAAACGCCGTCGCTGTCGGTTCGACTGAGCCGTCCGAAAGGTAAGCTTGCGCCCGGTGATTGCACTGTTGAAGTGCGTGACGACGCGGGCCGGATTGTTTCGAGTTTCAATGTTGCGCTGAACACAGAAAAGACCATTGACGCCGGAAAGCTCGCGCCTGGCCTCTACAAGATTCACGCGCGCACGACTCTCAATTCGTACGAGCTCACGCACACCAGCGGCTTTTGGATCTACGACGAAGCAAATCAGCCAGAGCGGGGGCAAGCCCCTCTTCCTGACTTGTTAATGATGAGGGGCAAGCCTCTCACTGCCGATAAACATTTCTTCTACCGCGACGGCGAAGTGTTTCCGGTTACCGGCACAACCTACATGGCTTCCGATAAGCATCGCCGCTTCCTCTTCGAGCCGAACCCGTTCGTTTGGGACAGAGACTTCCGGCAGATGAAAGAAGCCGGCGTCAACCTGGTGCGCACCGGAATCTGGACCGGCTGGAAGAAGTACATGCCCGAACCCGGCAAGGTAAATGAAACCACGCTTCGCGCCTTCGACGCGTTTCTTCTGACCGCACACAAATACGACATCCCCGTTATCTTCACGTTCTTTGCTTTTCTTCCGGAAACGTGGGGCGGCGAGAATGCCTATCTCGATCCGCGTTCGGTACGAGCGCAGCAACAGTTTATCTCCGCGTTTACAGAACGTTGCCGCCACGTCGATGACGTGATTTGGGACTTCATCAACGAGCCGTCGTTCTGCTCGCCAAAGTATCTTTGGAATTGCCGGCCTAACTACGACCAGCACGAACAAGCGGCGTGGAAACAATGGCTCAGAGATCGCTATCCGGCTGCGACTGATGAGGAGCATGCGAGCGGGCTGCAACAACTCTGGCGCACAAGCACTGATGACGTGTTAGAGCTTCCGAAGCTCGCCGATTTCGAGAGCGTTCATCTGATCGACGAACGCCTGCCTCTGAAAACGCTCGATTACCGGCTCTTCGCGCAGGACATGTTTGTTCGTTGGGTCCAGCAGATGATCACGGCTGTTCGAAGCAACGGCAACACAAAGCAATTAGTGACTGTGGGCCAGGACGAAAACGGGCTCGGAGACAGTCCAAACATGCAGTTCTTCGCGCGCGAGATCGATTTCGTGTCGCTGCACAATTGGTGGAACAACGACGATCTGGTGTGGGACAGTGTGCTTGCGAAGACGCCTTCGAAGATGACCCTGATGGAAGAGACCGGCGTCATGTTTTATGAGAAGTCTGACGGTGGTGCTCCGTGGCGCGACGAGGAGGAGGTGAGCCGTTTGCTCGAACGCAAGCTGGCGATCTCCTTCGCAGCGGATGGTGCAGGATTTGTAGAGTGGGTCTGGAACACGAACCCTTACATGAATTCCACCAACGAAGTGGGCATCGGCTTTCATCGCGTCGATGGAACGGCGAAACCGGAGCTCGAACCGTTTCTCGCGATCGCAAAGTTTATGCGTCAGCACGGACGTTTGTTAAGAGATCGAATTTCAGAGCCAGTCGCGATGATCATTCCTCATTCGCAAATGTTTTCCCCGCGCAGCTTTGCGCAGGAAGCGACGCGCAGGTGTGTGCGAGCGATGTATTACCACTGCGGTGTGCCAATGCAGGCAGTGAGCGAGTACACACTCGGCGAATATTCAGGACAAGCGAAACTGATCGTTGTGCCGTCGCCGCGTGCGCTGACGCAGAAGTGTTGGGAAGTGCTTTTAGCGGAAGCGAAGCGTGGAGCGACCGTTGCGATTTCCGGAGCGATTGATACCGACGATCACTGGCTTCCGGTTGAACGCACGAAACTGTTTGGTTCGTTGGCGAAGACCAGGCCCATCGCCGAGTCAGAAGCGATCACGATTGGCGCCAGAGAATATCTAGTGAGATACGACGGCGAGAAAATGCAGCGCATTGAAAAAGGAATCCTGGAAAAGAACGCCCGCCCGCTGGTCTCCGCTTATGGTTCAGGGCGCATCGTATGGAGTCCGCTGCCGTTGGAGCTGGGCGACTCGATGACTGCCTTGGCTGCGTTCTATAAGTTCACGCTCACGCAAGCCGGCGTCGTGCCTGTTTTCACTGCGACTCCACAGACATCGGCAGTGCTCGTGCTGCCGTCAATTTTCCGTGATGTTGTCCTTTACACCTTCGTCTCCGAGAGCGATCGCGACACGCAGATGCAAGTCACGCATCTGCAAACAAACACGCGTTTCAATGTTTCAGTGCCTGCGGAACGCACGGCCATGGTGTTGCTCGACCGCAAGTCAGGAAGAGATATCTCTCCCGCAAAGGCGCAAAGGCGCAAAGCGCTACCGCGTTTCTAAGACGACTTTCTTTGCGCCTTTGCGCCTTTGCGCCTTTGCGGGAGAAATTTTTTCTTTTCCCAAGGGCGGCTCGTGATACAAATTACGCGCCTGGCTTAATAACTTCTACTTTGAGGAATTTTCGAATGCTGAAGCCCCTATTCTCCTTGTGCCTTTTGTGCCTTTTTGTGGCGCCGTTTTCCGCGCAGACTTCGCAAAAACCTGCCGCCGATGATTACAACGCCATTTTCAAAACAGTGAAATGGCGTTCCATCGGACCGTTTCGCGGCGGGCGTTCGGTTGCCGGAACCGGAGTCGTGGGCGATCCCAAAACTTATTACATGGGAACGACTGGCGGCGGTCTTTGGAAGACGGAGGACATGGGGATCAGTTGGCGGAATATCTCAGATGGTTACTTTAAGACCGGCTCCGTTGGTGCTATCGCTGTTGCCGAAAACGATCCGAATGTGGTCTACGTTGGGATGGGCGAACATGCAGTGCGTGGTGTCATGTCTCATCATGGCGACGGCGTCTACAAATCAACCGATGCAGGGAAGACGTGGAAGAAGATCGGGCTAGACTTGACGCAACACATTTCGCGGATCGTCGTCGATCCGAAAAATTCCAATATAGTTTTCGTCGCGGCTCAGGGCGCTTTGTACGGCAGATCGAAGGAGCGAGGGATCTATAAATCTATCGACGGCGGCGCCACTTGGAAGAACGTTTTGTATGTCGATGACAAGACCGGCGCTGCGGAGTTGTCGATGGACATGACTAATCCGCGGATACTTTATGCGGCGATGTGGGAACACGGCCGGCTGCCATGGAAAATTATTAGCGGAGGCCCGGGCAGCGGGCTGTATAAATCCACCGACAGCGGCGAAACGTGGGAAAAACTCAAAGACGGATTGCCGGAAGAAATGGGGAAGATGTCGATTGCCGTAAGCCGCTCGAATCCGGAAAAGGTATATGCGCTGATCGAAAGCGATTCGGACAAAGAAGCGGGTGGACTTTTTGTTTCCAACAACAGCGGTAAGAAATGGAGTCGCCTCACCAACGACCACCGGCTGGTGCAGCGGGCGTGGTATTACATCGAACTCTTCGTCGATCCAAAAAACGAAGACACCGTTTACGTTTTGAGTGCCTCTGCAATGCGCTCCACTGATGAGGGTAAAACGTGGGAGACACTGTCCGGCACTCACGGCGATTATCATGACCTTTGGATCAATCCCAACGATCCTAATAACTTCATCATCTCTAACGACGGCGGTTCGGCGATAACTTTCAACGGCGGCAAAAGCTGGAGCACGCAAAGTAATATGCCGACCGCGCAGTTTTACCGAATCAACGTAGACAATCAGTTTCCTTATCGCATTTATGGAGGACAACAAGACAACACGTCAGTCTCGATTGCGAGCCGTGAGCTGGGAAGCGGTGGAATTGGCCCGTCAAGCTGGACTTACTCTGCCGGCGGGGAGAGCGCTTTTCTCGCGTTCGATCCCGATGATCCTAAGTTTGTGTTGGGCGATAGTTACCAGGGCACGATCGAAGTGCTCGACGTGCGCGCGCAGGCCAGCACGAACATCATGGCGGCGCCCATTCAATACCTTGGGATGGACGCCAAAGACATCAAATATCGCTTCAACTGGAACGCTCCGATTATTTGGAGCAAACACGAACCCAATACGTACTACCACGGCTCTCAATACCTGCTGAAGACGAGTGACATGGGCCGCTCGTGGAAAGAAGTCTCGCCCGACCTGACTCGCAATGAAAAAGAGAAGCAGGGCAAAGGCGGTGGTCCATACACGAACGAAGCGGTCGGCGCCGAGAATTACGGCACGCTGAGTTACATCACGGAGTCGCCGCATGAAAAGGGCGTGATCTACACAGGCAGCGACGACGGACTTGTCTATCTCACCCGGGATAACGGCGCCACCTGGAAGAACGTAACGCCGAAAGGCCTCGCGGAATGTTTGATCAATGCCATTGAGGTGTCGCCGCATGACAAGGCAACTGTTTACATCGCGACGACACGCTACAAGTTCAACGATCACACACCGGGCCTTTATAAATCGACTGATTACGGAAATACCTGGACCAGGATCAACAATGGACTACCTGCAAATGCATTCACGCGCGTAGTGCGTGAAGACAGTGTGCGCCGAGATCTTTTGTTCGCGGGAACTGAGCTCGGCCTGTTCATTTCGTGGAATGGCGGCAGCGATTGGGCGCCGTTTCAGTTGAACTTGCCTATCACGCCGATAACTGATCTGCGGATACACAAGGACAATTTGATCGCGGCCACGTCCGGCCGAGCGTTTTGGATATTGGATGATTTGGGTTTGATTCGTCAGTACAAAAATGACGCGCCGGCCTTCGCGATCTATCGACCGACTAATGCTTACCTCGTAAACGGGGGGAGCGAGCTTGATCGAGCCGAGGATGAATTTACCGGAGCTAACACCTTCAGGGGCGTCAATCCGGCGACAGGAGTGGTTGTGTATTACCAACTGCCGGAGTTGAAAAAGACGGACGAAATCACGATGGAGATCAAGGACGCCGCGGGCAACACTGTTCGCAGTTTCTCTTCGAAGGCTGACGAGAAGTTTATTAAATATGAAGATGGTCCAAGGCCCGATCCGCTGCTGCCGAAGGCAAAGGGGCTAAACCGGTTTGTTTGGGACATGCGTTATGAAACGATGCCGGGTGTGCCGAATGTTCGTATCGAAGGCGGGTTCGCGGCACACAAAGCGATTCCAGGGAAGTATACGATTACGCTCAAAATGAGCGGACAGACGCTTTCAACCGATGCCGAGATCCTTGCCAATCCGCTCTACCCGACAACTCCTGCGCTGTACACCGAGTACCATCAGACTATGTTAAGTATGGAAACCGAGTTGGCCACGATGCACCGCATGATCAACAGCCTGTATGAAAAGCAAAAGCAGTTGGAATCGCTGCTCGGATCATTGCCTTCCGGCGACAAGTTCAGCGCGATCAAGAAAGACGGCGAGGCGCTGTTGAAGAAAATGAAGGCGTGGGACGAGGACATGGTCCAGCGCAAGTCGAAGGCGTACGACGATGTCGAGAATTTCCCAAACAGGTTCACCGCTAACTACCTGTTTCTTATTAATCAAACAGAAAGCGACATCCCTCGCGTGAACCAGCCTTCACTCGATCGTCTGCGCGAACTAAACGCCCAATGGGCCACATTAAAAGCCCGCGGCACAGAACTGCTGGACCGCAATATCCCTGCGTTCAATAAACGGCTCTGGGACGCCGGCCTGGGCGCGATCTGGAAAGACAGTTGAGTGTCACGGGGCTACTAAGAACACATCCCAAGCCCATCGGCCTTGTTGTGCTTCTTTGCTGTCCTTGACCTTAGCTCTGTAGCGGAACTGATTACCGTACTGGTCTGTTTTTTTCGACTCTTTGTAATCTAATTCCAGAGTTTTCAAGCCGAGTCGCAACAGCGTCTTGAGTTCTGAAACTTCAGAAATACCGTTGTGATTCTTGTCCTGCCACAGCCGCAGTGATGAAAAAATCGAGTCAAGTGAGCTTATCTTTCCGTCGCCGTTACCGCCATTGATTGGTTTATCAAATTCAGCTAAAGCAAGAAAGCCGTTTCTTTCTTGCGGCCGCGATGGTTCAGGTTGCGGCGTGTAGTTTCCAAAAAGTTCGCGTCCGTTATCGATTACGCCATTGCTATTGCGATCGAGAGCGAGCCAGGCATCATCTGACGAAGGACTCGTCCACGAAAGCTTCTCCGCGACGCCGTTACCGTTGAGGTCAAAGCTCACTCCCCGCTTTTTGTCCGTTAGATTGAATCCATTACCGGCGACGTCCACCACAATCGGTGAGGGGTTAAACTCACACGAACAGGTGGTCGTATCCCAATACATTTCTTCTTCACATGGATATTGAGGACGGATTGGGCAACCTCCGCCCTCTCCCCAGAGGTCGCCCGGCATATGCCTGTTAAGCTCCAAAAGAACCCCAACGCCAAACATTCGGATTGCGATAACGTTGGCACGTCCACACAAACTGAGCGCAAGTTGGTTGTGGAAATCGCACTTTCACCGTGCCAACAGGACAGACTATGGGCTCATAGAAACAAGGGTCCTTTACACAACATGCACCTTCCGGGTGATAAAACGGAGGACAACCATTAGTTAAGGGATCCTGGCACGGATCCTTTGGAATACCGCTCGAGCAGTTAGTTGGATCGGTTGAGGGGCAAGTGAACACCGGTGTGGGCGTTGGAGTTGGAATTGGAATCGCGCCACCGCAAGGCACAAAGGCAAAATCGGGGACATTGCGTTTCGTCGAAACTGCATGCTGACGCCAATTCTACTAGTGTGCCGCAGGCGCCAATTGGGTCAGTGCACGTGGTTGTTTGTACTGTCTGGACATCAGTGGCGCAGACACAGTTGTACCTAGTGAACTTAAACTTATTGCAGGACGTCCCCGGACAACAAATGTCGGGGACATTCATAGATCTCACTTCCTCTTCTACGAAATCATTTCTTGGAAAAAAATTCACCGGCATGATTGATGCCGGTGTTCGTAAAAGTCTTGCATATAGCACAGCAAATAACGTGGGGGTCTTCGCCCATTGGTCTGGTGGTCGCCCTTTCTTTGAACACCGACCAAGTTCGTCTGGATTATCCTTAAATGGAAACGGGAGACCGCCCAAGGAGGTAAACCCCGTGCCGTCTCCGAAATTTAAGTGACTAAACCAGACTTCTAATTTCAAAGGATCGTTTTTCTTGTTCCTATCACGCCAGGCCTCGTAGCCTATCTTATTGTCTTCCTCAAAAGCGAAGGTATAGGTAGCCTTCGGTTCTATCGGAATATCTTCGCGCGTTGGCTTCGTATTATGGTCGTAAAAATCTGTCCTTCCATAGCGTAGCGGAAATGTCATCGGCACATCCCTGTCGGTACGCACATCAGTCATTACTATATCCAGCGATAGGAAGTAGATTGGTTTGTCAGAGGTATTCGTAACTTCAATTTCTATATCCCGAAACCAATTCTTGTTATTAACATCGAGCGCTTTCTCTTCTTTTTCTTTTTTTATCTTAACTTTAAGAGGCACCTGTGACGGTATCTTGTTTTCAAACGTCCGCTTGGTCACTTGTTGCGAGGCACTGTGGACCAGAGCAAATCGCGATAACAGAAACACCGAAGCAATATCTATTAAAATCAAAACGATGATGGCTCGTCTTGTGAAAACCGTTAACGTCAATTGCATGATGAGGCTCCATTTTTAGGACGCTCGATAGTGACGGCGAGCTACACTTTTCCGAGACCGTTAGAGGATCGAGGCAAAGGTACGCCGGAGAGAAACTTTCGTCAAATCTAACCAAATCCTTGCGTTAACGAGAGGTAAAGTGGTGGAGCCGAGGGGGATCGAACCCCTGACCTCATGACTGCCAGTGCGATCACGAGCACTGCATCAGGTTACGACTTTTACTAACTACTAACATTGGTTACAGGTTGCAGCCGCCAACGAGTCCATCTGTTACTACCTATTCAGACCAGTTTCGCTCTGATGTTGTAACAAGTTTGTCTCACGCGCAGCGGGTAAAAGGTAACGTCAAGATATTAGAATGGTCATTCGATTACCTTTAGAAATCTCTTCTTTACAGGATTAAAATCCAGTACAATTTGGCCGAAAAATAATCGGGCCGCGAACTAGATCAGTGAACCACCGATTCACTCATCTAACCCACGGCCCTACAGAATTCAGGAAACTTGCCGTGCAGTCCTAGTGTGCCAGCACCAGCAGCCGCACGGAGCGATATTCTTGTATCAGAGAGTCTCGCTCATGGCAAGGGTAAAGTTCAACTCACCTGTAAGCGCCCACTGGGCCGCGCCCCTTCATGAAGTGATCGCAAGAAGGATTAATGGATAGTGGAGGGATAAGGTTGACTGCTGAAGCGCACTTAAGGGCGTACGGTATAACCGGCGAGGTCCGACAGTTCAATAGGACTGTAACTCCAGAGTTGCTCGACTATTTAGATCTGGTTGAGCCGCGGCGAAAACATTCGTTGCTACCTGATGGAGTCGCTGAAAACAGGGGCCGGCCGTTGTTATTCTTCATAGATGAAACCAGTCCAGCTGCGAGGCCATCACCCGATCCAAACGCGTACAGTGATTTACGGCGCCTCCTCGGTTGTCGAGGAGACCGTGCATATCTGGCGCGTATCCTGCCAGGCGAATTAAGAGTGGTACCGGTTAACCTTGAACACAGAACGCCCAAATGGCAGGTTTACAAAGAGGAGACCAGTCGCGCTGCAACATTCTTTTCCCGTTTGACAGAAGGTTTATATGACGGGCCAGGGGAACCCAAAGAATCCGACTTCGTTTTCTCGGAAATGTTTAATCTGCTCAAGAACGCAGCGGATGACATGGCGTCAAGTCTCAACCGCGCAGATGTCCTTTCATTGGTTGGCCGAGCGCTGTTCTTTCGGTTCCTATTTGATAGAGAGGTAATTAAGAGAGATGACATTGCGAAGATTTCGCCAACCGCAGACGACATTGCAAACTGCTTCGGCTCACCTGAAGCTGCGACTTCCACCTGTCGGTGGTTAGACGTAACTTTCAACGGCGATTTTTTGCCGCTAACCAATGGCGGAGACCGTTCATTCTTCGATTCAATAAATCAGGAGACAGACGGCGTAGTATTTACTCACCTGAGCGCTATTGTTCAACGCGGCAGACCAACCTCCGCGACCACCTATCAACTTCCATTGGATTGGGGAGACTTTGACTTCGCACATGTTCCGGTCGGCTTACTTAGTCAGGTTTACGAAGCATTTTGTTGGAGATGGGAACACGCGACGGCCAAAGAAGCTAGTGTTTATTACACGCCGCGGAATATTGCCGCTACTCTGGTCGGAGAGGCCTTCGATCATCTGCCGAATTCGTCCGTGGCCCGAACTTTGGACCCAGCCTGTGGTGCCGGGATCTTCCTCGTATTTGCGTTTCGCCGACTTTACTATGAACGCTGGAAAAGCACGGGCCATCGTCCTGATACGCGAACGATCCGCAGCATCTTGATGCGGCAGCTTTGCGGCTTCGATATCAGCGATTCCGCACTCAAGCTATCCGCGCTCAGCCTTTACCTAACGGCGATCGAACTGGATCCGGAACCAATCCCACCTGAGAAACTGAAGTTCGATGAACTTAGAAACAGAGTGCTATTCGATTTTCGTCGTGCAGACGATCGCGAAGGTATCGTCATTGGTAGCCTTGGCCCACATGTCGGAAATCGCTTTGATCGCCAATTCGATCTGATCCTCAGCAACCCTCCTTGGACCAGCATTTCTGAGACGAAACTGGCGGCTGAATTTGAGAAGAGTAGCCTCAACGTCATCTCTCAGCGAAGCGAGGCTGCTGCACAAAAATACCAAAATCCTGATAACTCGCCTGACATGCCGTTTCTTTGGAAGGCTACGGAATGGTGCAAACCAGATGGCCGCATCGCCATGGCACTTCCTGCACGCATACTCCTGAAACAGGAGGAGATACCACAGTATGCACGGGAGACGCTGTTTCAATTTATTGAGGTCACCGGGATCATAAACGGGTCAAATCTTTCCGATACAAAGGTATGGCCCCACATGCAGCAGCCTTTCATGCTTTTCTTTGCACGGAATAAAATCCCGAAGCCCAACAACACAATTCATTTCATTACCCCACACTGTGAAGTTCGATTGAATCGAAGGGGTCAGATGCGAATCGACTCCGAATCAGCTCAGCCTGTGGAGATGGCTGCAACATTCGAGCAGCCTTGGCTTTGGAAAGCACTCTCCGTGGGCACATCGCTCGACGTCGACATTGTTCGCCGCATACGAGGGGCTGGCCTCCCTGATCTAATGCAGTATTGGAAAGGTGGCCTCGCGCTGGAAAGCAGTACCGGCTACAAAATAGGAGCCAGCCAGCCGCAACGGGATGCCTCATTTCTGCATGGTCTTCCAAAGTGTGATTCTGCTCGCCAATTTCGGTTTCTCGTTAAACCAGAACTGCTAGATAAATTCACGCGCCCGACGCTCACGCGTCCCCGCACACGAGAGGCATACATGGCCCCATTAGTGCTGGTAAAAGAATCTCCTGGTGCTCATAGAGAGAAGGGGTGGGCTCTCCTATCTCTGGAGGATGTCGCTTTTGATCAGAGTTTCTATGGGTATTCCGCAGTTGGATTCAATGAAAGTGAGCTGTTGGCCCGCTATCTACAGTTATTCATACATAGCATTATTTGGCTTCACTACGCGCTAGTGACAAGCCCGAAACTGGGAGCCGAACGCCGGACAATCTACAAGAGCGATCTTGATGAATGCCCAATAGTGCCATTTCAGCATTTAACAAACGCCCAACGCAACAAGGTTGCCGAACTATCTCGCCGTCTGACGGAAGAGGATTTGGGAGCATTCCCTGAGATCGATATGTTCTTTGGCCAGCTGTATGGATTGGACTTGTTGGACCTCGAAGTCATTCGCGACACCTTGGAGGTGGGCCTTCCTTATCAGGAAGCGCGCGAGCGAGCCAGCGCTCAACCTACTGAAGACGAATGCGAACGTTTCCGTTTTCGTCTAGAAGATTTGCTCCGACCTTTTTTCAAGGTCATGGCAAAAGAATCTCACGTTGAACTATGGCAACCCAATGATCCCTACCTCGGGAGCGAAGCGACCTTTCGCCTGATCGCAATCGGAGAAGTTGGCATACTCTCAGAAGCAGGAAACGAGTTGCTACACAGAGTTCTAGCGCTTTCAAATCACACAGGAGCTACGCGCATTTTTATTACACTGGAAAATCAACTGGTGGTAGGCGTCCTCAACCAATATCGTTACTGGACACCCAGCCGCGCGCGACTGCTAGCTGCGGAGATTCTCCGACGGCACACCGCCATATTTGAAAGACAAGCCGATGTCGCTCGGAATCTTTGAGGACCGCGGTAAGATAACCTTACCTCATCCGCCTATTCCACTAGCAGTACTCCTCATTATCGAGAGCGCGCTCTGCGCAGCCTGGGAGCTGTTGCGCACGAATCCCCGCCCAGGTTTCGATCTCAGAACGGCGAAAGAAGACGAGATCACTCTCGAATTGCAAGAGGCGGTTTTCGATAGAATATTTGATAAGGGAATTGTTCACGGCTTCGATAGGCAATTGTTTTCCGCAGTGGTACGTGGACAGAGACTCAGGAATTACAACCGCAGCATCCTAGATAAAATGCCTGATCTCACCATAATGTTGGTAAATCATCCAGCCGGAATTATCAACACGCAGGACGGGATATTCGTTGAATGCAAGCCCGTCGATTCAACCCACAGCACGGGGGCGCACTACTGTGACAAAGGACTCATTCGGTTTGTAGTCGGTGATTATGCATGGGCGATGAGCAGTGCGCTCATGGTGGGTTATACCGTGAAGCCATACACTATTTCCCCCAAGCTGACTGATGCGCTGCGAGCTCGAGCAAAAACTCTACCGACCTCATCCGGTCCAGACCCTTGTAAGGCTTCTTCAGCCGGACCTCACAACGAAGTTGTTCATACTAGCAAGCACCCTAGAGACTTCACTTATTTGGAAACTGACGAACCTGCTGGTCCAATTACTATTCGACACCTTTGGTTATCGCGGGATTGAACTCTCAGCAAACTTAGTTCAATGTAAGGTTTCGATTTAGGTTTTTGAACCGTCTCAGCAGTCCTGAACCGTGGCCGCGTCAACAATCGGAAATCGCGCTAGTTCTCAGCGGTGGGTAATGACTGTATGGCCTCAACAAGACTAAGCAACAAAGTCTCCAATAAGGACGGTCGTCCGATAAGGAATAGGATTCTTTCTGAAGTCTCGCCGCAGTATTGAGCGAGTTGGAGGGAAGTTGATCCACCGAGGGTAGGGCGCGCACGGCGAGCACTTTAGAAAGAACTGCGTTGGACGAAACCGCGGGGTGGGACTATGGAGATTGAATCAACGGGTTCATCTTGGTGATAGCAACAGTGAACTAATTCGTGATCCAAGAATGTAGAAGGGTGACGAGGAAGCCCGCCAAATGCTTCGGGTAAGCACGACAAGGGACAAACTTACGACCGAACACACAAAGCTCCGCGTTGCGCAGGTCAGCGACAGTAAATGCAGACTGGTCATGGATGGTATGTCCTACGACTTTCTTCTCACGATGAATCGATGGCCTGAACCACAGCCGCTGCCGCTGGCTGAGTGTGCGACGCGCCATAGTGGTTCAGCGGTACCAGGGCCGAAAACAACTTCATAGTGCCGGTGTGACAAGCCGGGCATTGCCGCAGCGAAGTACCAGTGACGGTTTGATAGAGTGTCTTATAGTCCTGACAAAGAGGCTCCAGCGGCTGATTTGTCGCTCCTAACAATTGACGACAGCGCGCCAGTTCACCGCGACGACGATTGGCGAGTAAGCCAAACTGACGAATACGCTGAAAACCGCGCGGCAGCACATGTAACAAGAAGCGACGCATGAACTCTTCCGCGCTGAGTGTCATGGTTGACCGCACTTGGCCGTGCCGCCTGTCTCTCCAACTAAAGGTGACCTTGCCGTGCTGCAGCGACAGCAGTCGGTGATTGGAGATCGCCACGCGATGTGTGTAGCGGCCGAGGTAGGAAAGAACTTGCGCTGGTCCGCCAAAAGGCCGCTTGGCATACACCCACCACTCGCGAGCGTGGACGCTCTTGAGGAGTCGGTTGAATGCGGACGGCTTCGCCAGGAATGCGCAGGCGCCATGAAAGCTGAGTTTGCCTTTCTCATAAGCGTGTTCCAGCCCTTGCAGGAACAGACGTCGGAACAAGCGCGCCAGCACGTGCACCGGTAAGAAGAAACCGCGCCGACAACTACGCCAGCCTTTTTCATGCGATAGACCACCGCCCGGAACCACACAATGCAGATGCGGATGATGACGCAGTGTTTGATCCCACGTATGCAGCACCGCCAGAAAGCCGATGTCCGCGCCAAGGTGTCGCGGATCTGCCGCGATCGTGCGCAGCGTCTCCGAGGCGGCGGCGAATAACAGGTTGTAGACCACTCGTTTGTTCTGCAAAGCTACCGCAGCGAGTTGTTCGGGTAAGGTGAAGACCACATGGAAGTACTCCACCGGCAATAGGTCAGCAAGGCGTGCTTGCAGCCAACGAGCCTTGGCCAGTGACTGACACTTGGGGCAATGGCGATTGCGGCATGAGTTGTAAGCGATACGTTGGTGGCCACACGCATCGCACTGCTCAATATGTCCGCCCAGGCTGGCAGTACGACACTGCTCAATGGCGCGCATCACGCGACGCTGCTCTGGCGACAGCGTATGCGTGAGTCGAAAGTCGTAACCGTGCTGGCGGAAGATATCGGCCACCTCTAAAGGTGGTCGCATGCTTTAAGACTGCTCTTGGTCTTCAACACCGAGGGCCAGAAACTCGAGTGGACTCGGGGCCGCACATACCGTGGCGGTCGAGACATAGGTGTAATGCTGTGTCGTGCGCAGGCTGCGATGTCCGAGCAACATCTGAATGACGCGCACGTTCTGGCCGGCTTCCAACAGGTGCGTGGCGAATGAGTGACGCAAGGCTCGGACGGTGACCGGCTTCTTCACGCCTGCCTCAATACCGAAGCGCCGGCACATCTCAGCCACGCGATGAGCCGTGATCGGTTGTTTACCATCCTGTCCCGGAAACAACCAAGTTGCTGGTCGTTCCTGTTGCCAATATTGTCTCAGCACCTTGAGCAAAGTGGGCGCCAGCATGACGTAGCGATCTTTCTGCCCTTTGCCCTGCCGAATGCGAATCACCATGCGCTCTGAGTCGATGTCATCCAGGCGTAGGTGCACCACTTCTGAGGTTCTTAGACCACCGGCATAGGCAGTCATCAGCAGCGCCCGGTACTTGAGCTTGCGAATCGAATCGAAGAGCTGTTTGACTTCTGTCTGGCTGAGCACGACTGGCAATCGGCGCGGCTGCTTTGGATGTGGGATGCGCGTGATGGCCCAGTCGCGCTGCAAGGTGACGCAGTATAGGAAACGCAGGGCACAGACCGTTTGCGTAAGATAACTGCAGGAGACGTGGCGTTCGTTGACCAGATATACTTGGTACTGACGAATCTCTTCTGGTCCGAGCAACTCCGGCGACTTGCCGAAATGCCGGGCAAAGTTAGCGACGCAGTCGATGTAGATCCTGATGGTGTGCGCTGATCGATTGCGTACTCGCAGATCATCGATCATGCGTTGACGAAGAGTAGTCATGGGAAGCTCCTTTCAGAGACAGAAATGTTTGTTTGGCGACTAACATTATGCTCTGTTGAAAGGAGCTTTCTGATATGCGGAAGTGAGGGCCAGTTGAGGTTCAAGCACCCGCTCGCGAGCCTGCCGCGCAGCGGTTTTGTCCAACGGCAATTATGTTCGGGAGCGCCGCCAGGCGCTGTAGTGGGGAGAACATAATTTCCCGTTATCAGATGACCGTCCTTGTTGAGGCGCTTTTTGCCGAAACCCTTCTTGTTCGAGGACAGTCGCAGACGTTTCCTGCGGCGTCCGAGAACTAAATGCTGTACATCTTTGTAAACGCGTTAAAGTGTTGCACCTGCGAATATAAAACGACGTCTACGTGCAAACGTAGACGCGACAGCCACGAAGCGGGGGTGTCGTGTCTCATTTTTCAGGTGCGCAGCACCTTTTTTATTTTTTCTCTGGATTGAAGTCGCAGGATTGTAGCGTGACTTGGAGGGGCTTATGTGAGCCGTGCGGCGTCTGAGCTTTGGAGGAGAAACACTTGGTGCAACACGTCGGATGTGAGGGCGGTGCGAGTGGTGGCGATTACTTGTCAGATTAACTGATTAAGCCAGAAGCGAAGCGCATCATAATCAGTGCAATCGTACATGTGCTCCCACTCAATCCATTTATCCATTCCATCGTCTCTCTCGACAACAACGAAAAATCCATCCGTTATAGGGAGTCCGCACTTCGCACAGATCATCGTCTCGCTGGATTCATCCACTGTTAATAACTCCCTAAAGACGAGGGCACTACAGGTACCCACCTACCCGTAGCGCCCTCAAAGCGTCACCGACCCTTTGCCCCCTCTCGGATCGATAACGCTAACTGTGGGGCGTCGTGCGCGCAATGTGGTGAGGTCACACCATGCGGTGAGGTCACCCGCTCCGACGCCCCGAGCCTCATGCGTTGCTGGGCGTACGCGTGAGGCTGTCTCCCACCCTCAAGCGTTACTGAGCTTCGCTGAGGCTGTCTCAAATCTTAGGAATCTTCTCTACGTAAAGCTGGCCTATCACTGCCGCAACTAGAATGCGATGTAATAAGACTTCAAGCGACACGCCAAGCCGGTTGGACCATTCGCGCAGGAAGGCCCAATCTTTCGGCTCAACGTCACTAGGAGTTAGGTTTACGACGGTGTAGGGGGTTTCACCCTGGGCGTGAGTGTCCGTGATAGTATTATCCGGCATGGTCGATTCCTTTCGCTTAACCAGTGTAGGAGTCGGCTGTGTAGGGCTGGCGAGTGTTAGCGCACTTGCCAGCCCGCTCTTTTGGTGGGTGCGGTCACTATAGCGACAGGAGTTTCGCCTGTCAAGAAAATTATTGCGCAACCGCGCAATTTTCGCAGAATGCTATACTTTGGGCCATGAAGATCATCAGCACGACTGAGGCGGCGAGACGCTTAAAGGTGTCGCCGAGTAGAATCCGCGCGATGATCGGTAGCGGGCGCTTGAAAGCCATAAAGGTTGGAAAGGTGTGGCTGATCGATCCGAAAGATCTTGATGCCGTTAAGGATCGCAAGGTGGGCCGACCCCGTAAGGTCCGCAAGACCTCAAAATCGTAAATCACTAAAACCTCATCAGAGGTCAGGTTTTGGGCCTGAGCTCGTGCGGCATCTTCTTAGGCAGTGCTCCCGACAAAAGCGGTTCCAGTTCGTGCTCCGAGACGTCCCCTGACTTGGGCCGCATAGCCGAAACGAGAGAGACGAATGCTCTGGACGCGGGACCGTGAGACAGGACAGCCCCGGACTCCTCGAAACGCGCCAGGGCTTTGATGACATCGACAGTCCCATAGACGGCGATGCGTGCCTTAGCATCAGCCGCATCGCGGTGGGCATCGCGGAGATCTTCGGGAGCTCAAAAACCGAAAATCTCTAGTAACTCGTGGGTGTAATCGCGGGAGGCTTACAATCAAGTCTGCCCGATTGGATTGAAAGTCTTCAGGCTTCAATGCTATTGAAGAACATTTAGCAAGACCTTTGCTTTTACGTTGTCTTGTATTCAGTCTGACTCTTAAGATATTCAAGCGTGGCGAAGGCTAGTTCGTTTGTGCGTTACGAGTGTAAATGCTTGGTCAGGATAGCTGTTTAGCAAGGCGATACCACATTCTCGCATTGTTTTTTTCGTTGAGCCATTTCATAATTCGTGCTGAATCGCTGAAGAGTTTCTCATTCGCACAGGTCGTATATCTTTGGGGCTCACGCCACGTTACGATCTTAATGTTCGTGAAATAGGAGGAAGCAATATCCGCCGCGCTACGTCGTGTTCAAGCTGGCTTAGAAACCCATATGGCTGATACAAAGATCGAGAGTTGGGATCTCTTCATTTCCTACGCCTCGGAGGACAAAACAGCATTTGTTGCGCCGTTAGCTAGCGCACTTTCAGCGTTTGGAGTGAACGTCTGGTATGACGATTATGAATTGAAACCTGGCGACAGTCTGAGCAGGAGCATAGATGCAGGCCTTGCAAAATCCAATTACGGTGTTGTTGTTCTATCACCATCGTTTATTTCGAAGCGTTGGACAGAGTATGAACTTCGTGGATTGACGAGCCGGGAGATGCTTGAGGGCGGCAAGGTAATTCTTCCTATTTGGCACAATGTAGGTCTCAAGGACATAGTCGCCTTTAGTCCTACCTTAGCTGATAAGGTCGCGGTAAAGACCGAGTCTAAGACACCTGTGCAGATTGCCGTTCAGATTATTGACACCATTAGGCCCGACATCTTTACGCAGATTCAACGGCGTCTAGCGTATGAGATCTCACGGCTAAGTGCTCAAACAGAAACATTAAGCGTCAAAAGCATTCGACCTGCACCAATACGACATGAAACGCTAAGTGAGGAACTGGTGGGAAGGATCCGCTTGGTTCGTGCCAGTCTTCTGGGTGCTTATACACACTCGATGGACTTCTGGATGGATGGCTTCAAGCGAGACGCTCATCCATCCGCCGAAGTTTCCTACTGGGAGCGCATTGCCGCTGTGTACCGAGAATACACAAGTATGGCGACGGTCACACTTACTCGCGAACAGCATGAGGCGATCTTTCGGTTCATCCTTGCGCTTAGCTCGGTGCCGGACGAGAAATTACTTGACCGTCTTGTAGCTGAGTTACCGGAGGAAGCACCAGAAATACTTCTTAACCTCTATCAATATCCCGAACCTATGTACGACATCGAGGAAGAGCTGCCACATGCGACTGAGTCCATCTCACCGGAGACACTTCAGATGTTTGCTACTATGGATAAGGAAAGATTTCCTCACGATTTACCGGAAGAACTAATTCGCCAGTTACTTAAACCTGACGATTTACCGGAAGAACTAATTCGCCAGTTAGCTCGCGACTCGGAGTAACTGGCAGATTTAAGGCGCTTCTCGCAACTGCTGGAAGAAACTGAGCACTTCTGTGGTTGTAGTCAATAAAAAGTTGCGAAGATTGTCCAGTGTGGGGAGCCATGATTTCCTAACAATCAAAGAAGAGGCCACTCGTAAAGGGTGGCCTCAAGTTTTACATAAATGCTTGACACTACGAATGGCTGTTGCGCCCGCAACCTGCATGACTAAATCAGTGTGATCAACCCATTTAGATGCAGCTTTTTTTTATTAACCCAGTGGGAACCTGCGCTACGACCAACTCGTTCGAAGTTGCCTTTCCAGACTCATCGACACTAACCTTTCACGGTCTACAGACAATCTGATTTTCAACTTTTCAGATATCTTTGTGGCGAGTTCTTGCTGAACCGTCAAGATATCCGAGACCCTGGTATCGTACTGCTCGCCCCAAAGCTGCCACCCCTTTATTACATCAACTAGTTCCGTTCTGATAATTAGCTGGTCACCTAAGCCAAGAATTCTTCCTGCTAACACCGAGCGAACACCCAGTTTGTGTCCAACTTCGCGCGGATTGATACTGAACTCGTGACATGAGGACACCGTGTGTCGATCCATCACCAGAAGGCCGCGAAATCGCGAGAGCCGATTGGTGATGCTTTCAGTCAATCCCGCAGAAAGATATTCTCCGGCTAAGCCACAACCTTCGTTCTTAAATGGCAATACAGCGATGGAGTTGAGCACCTCAGTTCGCTTGGTGTTACTTCGATGATTGCTGAGGCGAGATTCTTCTAGTTCTCTCTCGCTTTCGTTCGTAACTTTCGAAACGTGCGCCACAAATCTATAGCCGCGTTTGGGAACAGTTTCGATGCACTGCCATTCATCACCTTTATCGAGCGCCTTTCTCAGGCTGGCTACATTCACAGTCAGATTAGCTTCTTCGACAAACGCATCGGGCCACACTTCTTCCAGTAATCTTTCTTTTGTAACGAGGCAACCTCGATGGTGAATTAACACGCGCAAGACATCGAACGCTTTTGGCGCCAACCGAATAGGTTCGCCATTGCACAGCAATTGTTGCTCTGCTTCATTAAGAGAGAAAGAGCCAAAGAAGTAGATACAGTTTGTTGTCTGAGAGCTAGCAGTGGACGCAGTCTTTGGAATTCTTTTCGATTTCTCTTGGAATTTTCTAAGGACTTTCATGAGGAACTCCCGCAATATTGCCACATGAGGTAGTCGGGTAGTCGGGACTTGAACGGTCGTTACTGAAGTCGAGTCGGAAATTCGATGTACGAATTATAAGTCGACTCCATTGTTCGAGTAAAGAAAGTTTCTTCGCATTTAAAAAGACGTAGCGTAGGAGGAATGCAATGAAAACACGGCCTTTTGTAGCAATGATCTTAACGGTAGTAACCCTGTTTCCTATAACGGCGCTAACGCAGCAATCCCAACAACCAATCAAATACTTCGGCTACGCTGGTGCAGACAACGACGAAGCTTTGAATCGGGTAAGTTCATATACAAACTTTTCATATATCGGTGGCTCTTATGGCATCCCAATTACCACTCAGGTCACCGCCATAAAGAACCATGGGATGCGAGCCGTTATTGATTTAGGAGATGTTCTATGGTGTCGGGATGACCCGAATAACGGTTATGGCACGTGGCATCTTTGCTCAGAGTCGCGCGGAGATCTGGGTTACATCGCCCGATGGAATGCCTGGACCAGTATGAATAGTTCTGTCTTAAACAGCAGCAACATACTGGCGTTTTCGATCATCACTGAACAGACATTAAGAGCCATACCAGTAGCAGATATTCAAGCGGCGACGAGTCTGGTAAAGCAGCGATACCCTGACATTTCGACTATGGCGATTGACAGTTCTCAGGAGGTATATGACGCATACTATGGATTCTATGGCGGCTCATTTAGCTTTCCCAGTAACCTCGATTGGGTAGGCGTCTTCAAGTACTACACTCATCCAAACTTGGATTTGCGATTCAAGGACAGTATAAGCATTCTAAAATTAAGAAAGCAGAGTTCGCAGCGAATAGTTTACGTGATGGATGGGTTCTATTCGGATCTGCATACTTCGATTGCGCCGACAATCATGGACATGGATCAAATTGCACAAGAGTGGTATCTGGTAGCCAGTCAGGACCCCGAAGCAATCCTATTTGGCGTGTTCCTCTGGCCAGACATCCCGGCCGAAAATGCAACGGGTTCGGCTAATTTTCATCCGATAGCCTTAAACAAACAGGTAGCAATTGGCAGCGCTATCCTCGCAGGGAGAGTACCAACGTATCAGGGCGCTCACGATTACATCAATTGTGGGATGGTAATGACATCCGGCTGGGCATTAGATGCATCTGTGCCGAATACGCCGGTATCTGTGGATCTAGTGGTTGACAATCAGTTCGTCGGCACCCAGCGGGCAGATCATTACCGGGGTGATGTTGGCTCTCATGGCTTCGTCTTTTATCTCTTCCCGTACCGAGACGGCCGAACTCATCAGGTTGCCATACGCTACAGTGGCACCACAACGCTTCTACCGGGCTCTCCGAAGTCGTTCTTGTGTAGCTTGTAACTATGCTTGTTGCTGGTTCTGGCAATACGCTGCGTCGCCAGCTGCGCATAAAACTTAAACCGGAATCCTCATTCACACTAAACACCATCAGGCAACTCTTGCAAGAAACTGAGCATTTCCGCTGTGGGCGTCAATAAAAAATTGCGAAGATTGTCCAGTGTGGGGATGCTATGAGCAATCTAATCGAGTCTGCGCTCGCATAATTGAGCTCGAAGAACCGAAGAAAGGTTTTCGCTTCATGAAGCAATTGGAAGTCATAAAGTGCCACCTTGCCCAGCTACAAAATGGCCAGGGGATTCCTTTCAGATGAATTTGGGAAATCGCGAGCAACGCGAGCCGTTCTTCAGGGACAAATTCCCGAAGACGCCAAGCTTCTGCCAAATACTTAACTACACACGTTGCGAACCTCGCGGTTGAGCCGATCTCCGCTAACCGCAATCACCGTGTTGTCGAGCGGTTGAAATTCCTGAATCACATGCGAGCCCTCCAAGAAAACCCTCGTCCCCAAACTATCCTCAAATCGTCGCGTGAAACATGGGCCACGTGTGCGGCCGCTTTAACAGCTCAGATTCCAGTCTCAACAGAACTGACCCTCAAATACCAGCGCAAAAACGCGGTCCTCAACCTGGCAGCGGTATGCCCGATGTGATCTTTTCCAACATTCAGCCACAAATGTCTGGAGGTAATTGCTCATGCCGTGCCGGCTTGGGCGTCTTATCGAGTTTGTGAGTAGTCATCATTCAATGTTGGAGGAATTATGAGATTACAAGCAGTTAGACTCTTCATATTAATAGCAACACTATTGCTAACACCTGCAGTTTTGTCCGCGCAAGAATTAATCGCGTTTGAGTCGCAGCGCGATGGCAACCCCGAAATTTACGTAACAAACCCCGACGGCACGAACCAGCGTCGTCTTACTTTTAATTCGTCATTCGATGGAGAGCCGGCGTTTAGTGGCACCGGCGAGAAGATTGCTTTTTCCTCGTACCGCGACGGCAACTCGGAAATTTACATCATGAACGCCGATGGTTCGTTGCAGACAAACCTAACAAATAACCCGGCATTCGATGGTCATCCGACGTTTAGTCCGGACGGCCAAAAGATTGCTTTTGCCTCCGAGCGCGGCGGCCATCCCGGCATCTGGGTAATGAATGTCGATGGCTCAAATCCAACCGAACTGGCGGGCGGTGCCGGTGGTAGTGAACCGGCGTTCAATACGTTCGGAACGAAAATCGTCTTTAGTGGTACCGGGAATGGAGGCGCCGACTCAGACATTTGGGTGATGGATGCTGACGGTTCGAACCCGATCAATGTGTCGCAGGACGCGCGCGCGGACGATTCGGAGCCCTCGTTCAGTCCGGACGGGACGAAAATTGTCTTTACAAAGGACGTCCATGACGGCAGCGGTAGCGAGATTTTTGTCATGAACGCGGATGGCACGAACCCGATTAATCTGACCAATATTAAGGGCAGTGACTACCATCCTGCATTTAACGCGGCCCCTGGCAATCTGATCACCTTCACTACGCTTCGTGACGGCAACGCAGAAATCTACACAATGAATGCGGATGGTTCGTGGCCAATCAATGTCACCAGAAATCCCGGGCTCGATGAAATGCCCGCGTGGGGTTGGAAATTTGACCACCCGCCGGTGCTGAGCAACCTCGCCGTTTTGTCACCCCTCAACGAGGGTGATACAACCACGCTTAGCGGTGAGATTACCGATCCGGATGAAACTGACACCTTTACTCTCGACATCAACTGGGGCGACGGCCAGTCACAGTCAATAGATTACCCAGCAGGAACAACCACGTTCGACGTAACGCATAGATATCTTGACGACCCTCCAGCCGGCGCGCCGTTTGGTGACGACTACATAATAACTGTAACCGTGAGCGACCATCGCAAGATTGATAGTCGCGGATTATCGGTGACGGTGAACAATCTTAATCCGATAATTATCGATGCCGTTGTTAGTCCTCCGGGGCATGCGATAGTAGCAGGAGGGACCATTACGTTGTCCCTTAATTACACGGACCCTGGCTATCATGGCTCACCAGCGGACGAGGACTTGCGAGCGTTCATCCAATGGGGCGACGGGCAGAGTGTTGTGATTGCAACTGGAACACCTCAAGCAGTTAGTCTTCCGCACCAGTATACTGCCGTGGGAAACTACAGCATCCTCATACAGGTGTCCGACAATGACGGTGGACTGACAACTACGATTTGCGACGTGGTCGTGTCTGCCCCACCAGCAGCCCCGACTAATTTCCGAATTCTATCCGTAGCAGCAAACCAGATTCAGCTCGGGTGGACTGACGCATCAACTACGGAAGACGGATTTGCAATCGAACGTTGCACCGGCAACGGATGCAACAACTTTGCCGAGATTGGCCGTGTCGGGCGAAACACGACGACTTATATCGATGGTACGGTAGCAAGCAACACGCAATACTCTTACCGAATGAGAGCATTCAACACGGTGGGAGTATCGCCGTATACAAACGTCGTGTCGGCAAAGACACCGCGCAGGTAGTCATTCCGAGAGTTTCTCGGCCAGCGCGACGATGATGCCCGCAGGGCCTCGCATGTAGCAGAGCCTGTACTTGTCTTCGTACTGGACCACCTCGCCGACGAGTTCGGCACCGTGGGCGCGCAGGCGGGCCACGGTGTCGTCGATGTCTTCGACCGCGAACATGATCTGCCGGAGGCCCAGCGTGTTCGGCGGGGCAATCGCTGGCTCGGCCCTGACCAGCTCCGGGTTGCGGAACTTCGTCAGCTCGATCTGCCCGTGGCCGTCCGGGGTCCGCATCATAGTGATATCGACCTGGACACCTTCGAGCCCGCAGAGGCGGTCCACCCAGGGGCCTTCGACCGGCATCTCGCCTTCACGCTCCATGCCGAGGGTGGTGAAGAAGGCAATGGCGGCTGGGAGATCGTCAACGACGATGCTGACATGGTCCATTCTCTTGATCGTCATGTCCCGAGGTTAGCAAGGGCAATGCGCGACTGTCCAGGTTGATCGATCCTCACTACCGATACTGTAGGATAGTTTGTGCGAAGCTGTGGTTAAGACGGGTAAACCATCCACAGATTGCACAAAGTAATCTGTGAATCTGTGGATGGATTTAAAGGGCCACCCGCGAGGATGGCCCATGTTTGTGACGCAGTTATGTAGCTCACACGGCAGTTCTATGCGAAGGCTGTCGAGACATGAGGAAAGTCCGCGCTTTGCACGTACTGCCAGTATAGGTTGATAGCTGTTGTTTGAGCCGCGCTGTAGGGCGAGGGCGTGGGCAACGCCCGATTCAACTGTTCCCTGATGGCAGTGTCGAGAAGAAAGTTCTGGGCACTTTGCGGCATCGGGCTTTGATCTACCTCGTTTTTGCCACCTTCACTATTGTAAAGGTAGTACTCCCATTCCTTCTTCTTCACCACGTCGAAATCCGTCGTGCCTGGCTTCCAATGATGATAGAAGCCAATCTTCCCCAACGGTTGGCCGCTCGCGGGAATCGTATATGCCCCAACCACGTGCTGCGGCGCATCATCGTGAGCGACGGGACTCAACTTGAAGAACTCATCTGTGCTGTAGACAACGTAGGGTCTTCCGGCAATGTCCTTATTTTGTAAGATGCCATACAGGTTCGCGCGGCGATCGCCACCCCACATTTGGTTGTAAAGAGGATTTTGCAGCCAGGCCTCGCTTCCATTTTGCCCTATCGTTACAAGCATCCGGAGCAAATCAACGCTACTGACAAGTTGGTCGCGCACGTCCCCGATCTGGTTTGTAATTTTAGTCGGAGTTGGCCGTGGGTCATAGACGATTAACGGTACGTTGAAACACTCGTTGTATACAGTTCCGCCCTTGCCCTGGAGCCCGTGTGAACTAGCGTACTCGCCATGGTCGGCGCTGAAGACTATCACCGTATTGTTGACTAAGTTCTCCGGAATGTTGTGAAGCACCTCGCCGATGTGCACGTCTACAGCCGACATCATCTGTGTGTAGTAGTCGAGTGCGCGGTGCCAATAGGTAAACGGCGCAACCGCGTCGTGCTTGCCCGGTGCATAAAGGGAGTTCACCGCGGAAAACTTTTCATCATTCACATTTTCGGAGATCTGACCCGTCCAAAAATAAGAGAACATGTTTTTGAAAACGCTTTGTAACTTGGGCTTCGAGGCCAGGTGTTGGGCCGACTCCCAGTTACTCGGCCTGGCAGCGTAAATGCTGGGAGGTAGCGGCGCCCCTATAAGCTGGCTGAAGCCCATGGCCGGTATCTCGAACCCGGTAAGACTCTTGGAATCAGGAGTCAGGTAATAGACGGCATTGAACTGATTTGCTTGCGTACCGCCCCAGAAGAATTGTTTGTCGTGCGGATTCACGAAGCCTACGGTCAGGCAGAAGGGCTTCGTATTGTTTGTGTCTTTGGACCGAGCATATAGCCATTTCACGGCCTGCGCCGCGATCTCAGGATCGCCTATGGGTGAAGGTCCGCCCTGATATTGTGGCTTAGCAAGACCGAGCCCTTGAGATGGCATACCCAGCGGGTCGGGAATCGTGAGGCCTTGAAAACCGTAGTCCTGCAGATATGTAGCAAGGGCCTCAGGAGTGGGGCTGTCTGGACAGTCTGACAGGTGCCACTTGCCGACGTAGGGTGTCTCATACGGTATATAAGGCGACTGCAGATTGCGCAAGAGCTTGCCGTAAGTTTCAAACTGAGTCTGTAAGGGAGGCTGTGGCGCTTTAGTAGCGTATGGGTTAGCGGTACTCTCCCGCGTCAAAAACAGGCCCGTTTGATAAGCATATAATCCTGTGACAAAAGTGCCGCGTCCAGGAGTACAGTCAGCCGCGGCCGTGAAGTAACGACTAAATTTTACGCCTTTCGCCCAGAGCATGGAGTGGAGGTTGGGCATGAACTTAGCCAGGAACTCCCCGGCATTTTGAATGCCCGGTGGGAAATGCATGGGGAATCGCATTTCATCAACATGAATGAAAATGATATTAGGTTGTGTTGCCATATTTTCTCCTCTAGGTTTCTGAGATATCGACCAGTCTTCAGGGAGGGGACATGGTCGTGTTTTCTGCGGCGTGCAGATACCGCAATCGCTTCGGCAATTTGCAGCGATTGATCTTTTCGCTCAGCTCACTCTGCCAAGGCTGTAGAAGTCATGAGGTCACTTAGGCGGCGCCAATTACGAGGGTGTTATCTCACTCGGTAGTCTGAACCATGATTCACAGTCCAAGGCTGAAATGAAGGTTGCGCATCATGAATTCTCAGGGGTTAGCGACAGAGGAACCCCGAGAGTTTGTGGAATTCACGTTATGAGAGACGAGCGGAAAGTATTCCTGTTTCAGGTAAAAGTCAAGATCTTTCGGCCACAAAAAGGCACAGAAAAGCACAAAAGAATTTCCGCTAATAGATCGGGATTTCATCGTTTGACGATCAATATATATTTCATAATAATATGTGTCTATGACAGAT
>Ga0065715_10000198_pt1 | contig 35810 bp, 29 predicted proteins | sample MisBulReplicate1_FD_59102 | JGI IMG/M metagenome (GOLD analysis project Ga0065715, IMG submission 59102) | Miscanthus rhizosphere microbial communities from Kellogg Biological Station, MSU, sample Bulk Soil Replicate 1 : eDNA_1 v2 (version 2) | ecosystem: Host-associated > Plants > Roots >...
CTCGATCCATCGGTCGCGCTCCGCCGCGAGTAATGAAGCATCGAATGTGGTTGGTTCGCTGGTTGCGTTCCCGTGACTCAGAACTTCTTCCGTGCTTGGGGTTGAACCGATGCTCCTGGGCATGTTCGGATTGGCGGGGTCAGGGCTCGCGTCGGGCATGGCGGCCTCACGAGCGTTGTCGACCACGCTGGGGAGCTGCTGTTCGGCGTGACCCCCGGCGATCCAATCACGTACGTGGCCGTGGGCGGGTTGCTGCTCCTCGTTGCGACAGTCGCCGGGTACATTCCAGCCTGGCGCGCCTCCCGGATCGATCCAATGGTTGCGCTGCGGTCGAATTGAGTCGTAGTGGCTGGTACAATCGACGCATCTCATGCGTCGATTGCTCATATGCGTCGCACTGACTTTCGCACCCTACGCACCCTACGCACCTCTCGCACCCAACGCACCCAACGCACCCAACACACCTGGCCCTCTGCCTCCGACGATCCGCGCATATCTCGAGCGCGTAGGGTTCGCGTCACGCGAGTACGAGGCGCTGGCGGCCGGCCATGCCGCGGCGCGCGTCATCGATACTCCCGAGCACGATCAGCTCGGGGTCGTGGCGGTCGTGAAGGTCAACGCATCACCGGCGCGCTTTGCCGCCGCGTATCACGACATCGTCGGCTTCGAGTCGGGTAAGGGCGTCCTCGGCAAGGGCGTCCTTGCCATGGGCCTCGTGTCGACGCCGCCGGCGCTCTCCGACTTCAGCTCGCTCGTGCTGCCCTCGTCCGACCTCGACGACCTGAAGTACTGCCGCCTCGGCGACTGCGCGATCAATCTGTCCAGCACCGCGATTGCGAGACTGCGCGCCAGCGAAATCAACTGGTCCGCCCCCGGTGTGGAGGAGTCCGCGCGCGGGTTCGTCCGGCAGATGCTGGCGAGCTACGTCGACGCGTACCAGCGGCTGGGTAACGACGCGCTGATCGTCTACCACGATGTGACGCCGCCGATGCCGATCGGCCCGCGGAACAGTCAGCTGTTCGCGGACGCCAGCCTGCTGAGCGGACTGCCGCCCATCGCGGATTACTTCTCGCGCTACCGCCAGGCGCCGCTCGCCGACGGCACGGAGGAATTCTTCTACTGGCAACAGGTGACGTTCGGGATGAAGCCCGTGACGCGGGTGAACCACGTGTTGATGACGCCGTTCACCGTGGACGACCGGAAGGGGTTCGTGCTGGTATCACGGATGATCTACGCCTCGCACTACTTCCGCGACGGGCTCGAGGTGCGCTATATCGTGCCGGCCGATCTCTCGACCGATTCCAGGGCGTCCTATCTGCTCTGCATCAGCCGATCGCACAGCGAGTCGCTGACCGGCTTCAAAGGCTTCCTGATTGGCGGCACGGTCCGACGCAACGTACGCGATTCGATGACGCGCTACGCTTCGAACGTCCGGCAGACGATCGAGACCGGCCGCTGACCGTCGTCGCTGGTCGGCCGACTGATGATAGAGTCGCCGCGAATGCGGCTCACACTTGTTGCCTCCCTGCTCGGCGCCGGGATCGTTGGCGCCCAGTCTCCATATCCAGTTCCGCAGTTCAGTGATCTCTCGCGCGTCTCCCGGCTGACCGAGGCCGCACGCGGCGCGGCGGTGCAACTCGACGAAGCGCGAACGACGTTGCACGCACCTGGCCTCTCGTGGGGCATCGTGGTCGACGGCGCGGTGGTGGCGTCCGGAGGCAGTGGGGTTGCGCGGATTGGCGACACGACGCCCGTCGACGACGATACCGTGTTCCGCATCGCGTCGATGACCAAGAGCTTCACGGCGCTCGCGATCCTGGCGCTGCGTGACGAGGGCAGGCTGTCGCTCGACGAGCCGGCGGGGAAATACGTTCCTGAGCTCTCAACGATGCCGCTGCCGACCAAGGATGCGCCAGCCATCACCATCCGGCACTTGTTGACGCATTCAGCGGGCTTCCCGGAAGACAACCCATGGGGAGACCGTCAGCTCGCGCAGCTGCCCGGCACGCTCACGTCGTGGATCCGCGCGGGTCTCCCCTTCTCAACTTCGCCCGGCACTGCCTACGAGTACTCGAACTACGGTTTCGCGTTGCTCGGACAGATCGTGGCCCGCGCGTCCGGCATGCCGTACCGCGACTTCGTCAGCACGCGCATCCTCCGCCCGCTGGGGATGTCGTCCACCTATTGGGACCCGGCCGATGTGCCCTCGGGCCGGCGCGCGTACGGGTATCGATGGAACGGTACGTCGTGGGACGACGAGATCCCGCTCGCCGATGGCTCCTTCGGCGCGATGGGCGGACTGCTGACCTCGGGCCGCGACCTCGGGCGATACATCGCGTTCATGCTCTCGGCGTGGCCGCCGCGAGACGACGAGGACAGGGGGCCGGTGAAGCGCAGCTCCGTGCGGGAGATGCAGCAGGGGCAGCGGTTTTCGAGCTTGACGGCGAAGCCTCGGTCCGAGTCCGCACCGATGACCGCCTCAACGCGCGCCTACGCGTATGGCCTTGCCTCGACCTCGGACTGTTCCTACCGCTTCCTGGTCTCGCATGGCGGCGGCCTGCCGGGCTTCGGGTCGAACATGACGTGGCTGCCCGAGTACGGCGTTGGCGTCTACGTGATGGCGAATGTGACCTACGCCGGCCCCGCCGCAGCCGCGCGCGCGGTGCTGGATCGGCTCAACGCGACCGGCGCCCTGCAGCCGAGGCTTGTGCACGCGTCGCCGGCGCTGCTGGGCGCCCGCGAGCGCGTCGTCTCGCTCGTGAACGGATGGAAGGACGAGACTCTCACCGGAGTCGCGGCCGACAACCTCCTGCTCGACAAGTCGCTGGCCACGCGACGCGATGAGCTGACAGCACTGCACGAGCGGCTCGGTGCGTGCCGCGTCGCCGGCGACATCGACGCCGAGAACTGGCTGCGCGGCCGCTTCCGTCTGGCCTGCGAGCGCGGCACGCTCGATGCGACCGTCACGCTGGCGCCGACCACCCCTCCGCGCGTGCAATACCTGTCCTTCAGCGAGGGCCAGGGTGCCGGCCTGCCCCCGGCCTCGACACCCTGCACCCCGTGAGCTCCCCCTTATAATTCCCGCGTGCCGGCGCCCGTCGATGAACTCGTCGTCGAGGTGTACGCAGAGCTGCGGCGGCTCGCGGACGCGTACGTACGCCGCGAGCATGCGAAAAGCGTGCAGGCCACCGAGCTGGTCCACGAAGCCTACCTTCGCCTGATGAAAGACAAGCGGCAGGCGTGGACGAACCGCGCGCACTTCCTGGCCATCGCCGCGATCTCGATGCGACGCCTGCTCGTGGAGCGCGCCCGCGCTCGAGGAGCGTCCAAGCGCGGCGGCGCACGCCTGCAGGTGACGCTCGATGAAGCGCTGCTCCAGTCGTCGGGCCCCGACATCGACGTGCTCGGGCTCGATCGCGCGCTCACGGCACTGGCGCATCTCGATCCTCAACAAAGCCGCATCGTCGAGCTGCGGTTCTTTGGCGGACAGTCGGTGGAAGAGGTCGCCGAGACGCTCGACATCTCACCGGCAACGGTCAAACGGCACTGGACCGTGGCAAAGGCCTGGCTGCTGCGCGAACTGCGGGGAGGCGGCAAGGCGTGAGCGCCGGCGACCGTCCGTCCTCCGAGTGGGCCGAGATCAACGACCTGTTCCATCGCGCGCTCGAGCAGCCGCCGGCCGAGCGCGACGCATTCGTCAGGAAAGCGGCTGGCGGCCGCCCTACGATCATCAGGGAGGTACTCTCGCTGCTTTCATCGCACGAGCGCGCGGAGACGTTCATCGAGCAGCCTGCCGTGAATGCCGACGCGCTGATGGCGGCCGCCGGCGCCGACCCGCTGGTCGGCCAGCGCCTCGGTCACTACCAGATCCGTCGCCTGCTCGGCGAAGGCGGCATGGGCATCGTCTACCTGGCCGACGACACGAGACTGGGCCGTGAGGTCGCGCTGAAAGCCGTCCGCGCGCAGTTCGCCGACGACCCGGCCCGCCGGGCGCGTTTCGAGCGTGAGGCCCAGGCCGCGGCGGTGCTGACGCATCCGGGCATCGCGACGGTGTATGCGCTCGAGGAGTTCGACGGCCGGCTCTTCATCTCATCGGAATACGTCGCCGGCGAGACGCTGCGCACCGAGCTGGGGCGCGGACCGCTGTCGGGCACTCGCCTGCTCGAGACTGCCATCGGCATCGCGCAGCCCCTGGCCGCCGCGCACGCTCGCGGTTTGGTGCACCGCGATCTGAAACCCGAGAACGTGATTCGCACGCCTGAAGGCGCAATCAAGATCCTCGATTTCGGCCTTGCGCGGCTCCAGGACCGGCAGTCACGCGATCAGGCGATCACGACGGCAGGCACGCTGCTCGGCACGCCGGCTTACATGTCGCCGGAGCAGATCCGCGCGACCGACGTGGACTTCCGATCCGACCTCTTCTCGTTCGGCATCGTCGTCTACGAGCTGGCAACCGGCGTGAATCCCTTCACCGGAGGCGACCCGGCATCGACCATCGCGCGTATCCTCGAAGTGGAACCGGCGCGCCTTGCCGAACGCGTACCCGTCAGCTCGGCGAACACGGCCGGGCTCGGCGCGCTGACGCGGGTAGTGACGACGTGCCTGCAGAAGGATCGGAACGCGCGCTATCGGTCCACGCGCGAGCTGGAGGCGGCGCTCGACGCGGCGCGCGGCGCGGGCGTGGCGGCGCTGGAGGCGGCGCAGCCGACGACCTGGTGGTGGCAGTTTCACCAGGGGCTCGCGAGCCTCGCCTACTTCCTGCTGCTGATTCCGCTGGCCGTCGCCAGGACCTGGGTGCCCGGCCCCCTGGCGGTCGCGATCCTCGTCGCCGGTTTCATCGCCGCGCTCGTCGCCGGCACGCTCCGGCTCCACCTCTGGTTCACGGTGCGGAAGTATCCTTACGAATGGCGGGCGCAGCGCGACAGGACGGTGCTCTGGATCCGCGTTGCTGACTTCGTATTCGCCGGTGCCCTTGCAGCGTCGGCGTTGACGCTGCTGCCGTCGCACATCGAGATGGCGCTGGTGTTGATTGGCGCGGCGGTGCTCGTGGTTCTGGCGTTCGCCGTGATGGAGCCCGCCACCGAGCGCGCGGCGTTCGGACCATGACGCGGGCCTGAAGGCCCGCCGCCACCTCCNGTCGTGGCGGCGGAGCTTCANCTTCGCGCTTTCGCCGCGAACCGCGCGCGAAACGACGTCAGCGTGCGGTCCATCGACTCCCGCGCGGTGCTCTCGATGAGCGGTTCCGCTACATAGCGCACGAGGGCAGGCGCGTCGCGGCTCAGGCTGATCGATTCGCACTCGGCGATCACACCGCCAGCCACCTGCTCGTACCGCCAGTACGCGTTCAGCTTCCAGAGAAACCCGCGATCGTCGCCCTGCGGCCGCTCCCGCTCTTCCGGCGTGCCCGGCTTGTCGAGCTCGGCGATCTTCGTCGCCACGCTGTCCGTGGACGCGCGCGCCGGCCCGTACGTCCTGAACGTGACGAGGTGCTCCGTGTCGTAGACGACGGTCACGATCTTGCGGCGCTGGAGCCTCAGGTACACCTTCATCCGGTCTGGACCGCGCTCGAGCACTCGCGAGGCCAGCACGTCGTCCTGCCCGGCTGGAGGAGCGTTCCGTCGCAGCTCCGCGAGCAGGTCGTCGAGCGTCACGCCGGGCACGAATACGACGCCGCGCCAGTGGTGTACGCGAGCCGAGGGAACGTCTATCGATCGGCCGTCGGCGCCAGACACGTCGAGCCGCCGCACGAGCACCTGGCCGCCGAGCACCGCGGCACGTTCGGAGGCGGCGTCGGAGTCGAAGTCGATGCCGAGAAACCGGCGCCCGTCGGCGAGCTCACGCGTCAGCCGACGCTCGATGGCGTGGACGTAGGCCGTCCAGCCTGCCAGCGACGCCAACTCGAGGCGCGCCGCATGCACGACGGGCGTCGTCTGCATTGCGAGTGCCGCCGTCACCAGGAGGGCCGGGATCCAGGAGCGCTCAGCCATTGAAAAAGACCTCTGGCAGAAATGCGCGAACGCAAGGCAAACAGGCTCATGGCCCGGGAAAACCCGTCTCCTGCGCCCGGCTGGCCACAATTTGCGCATTCCCTGACAGGCAGGACTCACTGCCCACGACTGGAGCCCGACGCCATGAACGCCGCAACCGCCAAATCTGCCAACCGCGGCAAGGCCGCCTTCGCCGACGCAACCCGCGTGCTGACCAGCGTGCTGGCGCCACTCGAGAAGCGCGTGCTCGTCGCGATGGCCCGGCGGATTCCGGCGCGCATCAACTCGGATCACCTGACCGGCCTCGCGCTCGTCGCGATGCTCGGCGCGGGCGCTTCTTACTGGCTCGCCAGCGTGACGCGGATCGGACTGTTTCTGGCCGTCGTCTGCCTCGCGCTGAACTGGCTCGGCGACAGCCTGGACGGCACGCTCGCGCGCGTTCGCAATCATCAGCGGCCACGTTACGGCTTCTACGTCGACCACGTCGTCGACGCCCTCGGCGCGTTGCTCCTGTTCGCCGGTCTCGGCCTGTCCGGCTACATGAGCCCCGCGGTGGCGGGCGTGCTGCTCATCGCCTACCTGATGCTGACCGTCGAGGTGATGCTGGCCACGCACACCCTTGGGACGTTCACGATCAGCTACTTCAAGATGGGACCGACGGAGCTTCGGATTCTGCTGGCCATCGGCACGCTCGTCCTGCTGGTGCACCCGACCGCGGTGATCGTCGGACACACGTTCAAGTTGTTCGACGTGGGCGGCCTATGCGGCGCAACCGGTCTGTTCATCACGCTCATCGTCTCGGCCGTACGCAACACGAGGACGCTCTACCTCGCCGAGCCGATTCCAGGTGATCGGAGACCATGACCATCCGCCGCTTCGTTCGATTCAACGTGGCCGGCTTCGCCGGCATCCTGGTCCAGCTCGCGACGCTGTGGCTTCTGACGTCTCGCGCGGGAATCCACTACCAGGCCGCGACGCTGCTGGCCGTGGCCGCAGCCATCCTCCACAACTTCGTGTGGCACTGGCGCTGGACGTGGGCAGATCGCGCGCTGACGCGTCGGGGTGCGGCGCACGCCTTCGGTCTCTTCGCGCTGACCAACGGCGCTGTGTCGCTTGGGGTCAACCTCATGGCGATGCCGCTGCTCGTCGCGGGGGCCGGCCTGCCACCCGTCCCGGCTGACCTGCTCGCCATTGCTGGCGCGGGCCTGGCCAACTTCTACCTCGCCGACGCGGTGGCCTTCCGTCAAGGATGACCCGGCGCTTGTTATGATCGGCGCATGCCCACGGCCGCACGTCTGCGCCTCGTCCGCGATCGCCTGCTGAAGCTGCACAAGACGCTGCTCGACTGGGAGCGCGCGCAGTACGAGCACGCGTACGGGCCAGTCCGGTCCAGCGGCGACATGCTGCAACTGGTCCTTGGACACGATCAGTTCGCCTGGCTGCGTTCTTACTCGGGCCTCATCGTGCGGATCGACGAGTGGCTCGTCTCGGATCAGCCTTCGCGGCAGGATGCGGAGGCCTTCTGGGACGAGGCCGGCAAGCTCACGACTCCGGCCGAGGAAGAGGACTCGCCGCAGGGCCGTTATCGCGAGGCCATCGATGCATCGCCGGAGGCCGCCATGGCCCACGCGTCGATCCGCGATGCGCTCGGAGACACTGGATACTGACAGGGGCAAGGTGCGCAAGGTGCGCAAGGTGCGCAAGGTGCGCAAGGTGCGTAGGGTGCGTAGGGTGCGTAGGGTGCGCAAGGTGCGTAGGGCCGACCTTTAGTTCGGCCGCGCCCGCCGCGCGCGGCGATCGAGCGCGCCGAGGAGGAGAACGACCAGCGCGATCGCGCCGAGGATGCCGATCGCCTGGGACGTCGACTCTCTGGCCGCCGCGGCAGCGGCGACGGGCAATGCCTTCGGGACCATCCACGCCAGCCACGTCGCCTGCAGCCACGTCATCGCGCCGAGCAGCGCCACCATGATGAGCGAGTGCGGCAGCGTGAAGCGCAGGAGCTCAGGCTCCCGGCCTACCAGCCCCGTCGCCGCGCACGCAACCGCGATCGACTGCGGTGAGATCATCTTCGCCGTCACACCGCCCGACGAGTTCGCAGCCACCGTGAGCACCGGGCTGAGACCGAGCTGATCGGCGGAAACCTGCTGGAGCCGTCCGAACAGCGCGTTGGCCGAGGTGTCGGAGCCGGTGATGAACACGCCGAGCCACCCGAGCAGCGGCGAGAAGACCGGAAACAGCGCGCCTGTTCCCGCCAGTGCGCGGCCGAGCGTCGTTGTCATACCGGACGCGCTGCTGACGTACGCGAACGCGAGGAACGCGGCGATCGTCGCCACCGGCCGCGCGAGCTGCTTGCCCGTGTCGACCGCTACAGCGGCCACCAGCCGCCAGCCCGCGCCGACGACGGCCGCCGAGAGCAGCGCGGCGAGACACACCGCCGTGCCCGACGCGCCGAGCCAGTTGAAGCGGAACGCCGCGGCGATCGCGCGCCCCGTGTCGGGGTTCACAATCGCGCCGTCGAGTCCCGGCACCGGCACTCGCATCGTGACCTGGTCGACCAGCGCCTGCACCGATTTCACGCCCCAGCTGCCGACCATCAGCGTGAGGACCAGAAACGGCGCCCACGCGGCGAGGGCCTTCCCCAGCGGAGGCGCGACCGGCCTCGTCGTCTGTTGCGGCTCGCTCGGGAAGCGGAACGACTTCGCCGGGTGCCACACGCGCAACAGCAGCACCAGCGCGAGGATGGAAACGACCGACGAGATGATGTCTGGCAGCATCGGCCCGAGAAAGTTCGCGGTCAGGCATTGCGCGATCGCGAAGGTCGCGCCCGAGATGAGCGCCGCCGGCCAGACGTCGCGCAACCCGCGCCAGCCGGCCATCAGCGCCACGAGATAGAAAGGCACGACCAGCGACAACAGCGGCAGCTGCCGGCCCACCATCTGCGACAGCGCATGGAGATCGACCCCGGTGACCTGGCTCGCCGTGATGAGCGGAATGCCGATGCTCCCGAAGGCCACCGGCGCGGTGTTCGCGATAAGACACAGGCCTGCCGCGTAGTAGGCATCGAAACCGAGACCGACCAGCATGCCCGCCGAAATCGCTACCGGCGCGCCGAAACCGGCGGCGCCCTCGAGAAACGCGCCGAAGCTGAACGCGATGAGCAGCGTCTGGAGCCGCCGGTCGTCAGTCAGGGAGGCGACCGACTGCTTGATCACCTCGAAGCGGCCGGTGCGAACAGTGATCTGGTAGAGCAACACCGCCGAGTACACGATCCAGCTGATGGGAAACACGCCGTAGAGCGCGCCGTGCAGCGCCGCCAGAAGCGCCAGCTGGACTGGCATCTGGTAGACGATCACGGCGAGACCGACGGCAAGCGTCACCGTCAGCAGCCCGGCGCGAACGCCGGACATGCGCTTCACGATCAACGCCCACAGCAGGATCGCAATCGGCACCGCGGCGACGCCGGCAGACAGCAGCGGAATGCCGAACGGGTCGAACGTCTCGGTCCACATGGAGCCGCGATTCTATCCGCACGCTCCGACGGCACCTCGTGGCTATCGACCCCTTCCCAAACCCATCGGCCAGATCATCTACGGCCTACCCTAGCTCTCGTTTTCCGGTTTGATGGGTACATCGAGACGCTGCAATTTCTGTGTAACTTCTTCCGACAGTTCCCTGGCTCGCTGGGTGATGGCCTCAGCCGCCTCGTGAAACTGTTTGGCTCCATCGGTACCAGGAAGAGTCGTTTCTGCTGGCACTTGCGGGGTCGGCGGTGGATCGGGCGGTGGATCGGCAGGCGGCGGGTCGGCCATAAGTACCGCAAGGGCGAGCATACCGCGTACCCGTTCTGTTGCTATTCGATGTCTCGCCTACGGCCNTTTTCGGGNGATCGTAAGCTTTCGCTTTTTATTCGTCCATTTCTNGGGCTCGATCAAAGTGGGAAGTAGCCGAGTGNGCAGTGAAAGAAAGGATCATTTCGCACTGCCAAGCTTTCTGAGCAGCGTCTTCANATCGTCTGGCAGAGGTGATTCGAACTCGAGCGGGCGGTTGTCCACCGGGTGCGTGAACGCGAGCTTCCACGCGTGAAGCGCCTGACGGGGAAACACGATCGGCCGGAGTTCGGCGGGACCGAATATGTAGCGTTCTTCGCCGACCAGCGTGTGGCCCCTCAGCCGCGCCTGCAGGCGGATCTGGTTCCGCTTCCCCGTCACGAGCCGCACCTCGATCAGCGACGTCTCGCCAAACCGGCGGAGCACGCGATAGTGGCAAATCGCGTCCTTCCCGCGTGGATCGCGGGGATGGGTCGCCTTCTGAATCAGCACTTCGTTGTCCCACGCGAGCCGATCTTGCCACGTGCCCGACTCCGGTTCGGGATGCCCGTACACGACGGCCTGGTACACACGCTCGGCCGTGTGCCGCTTGAACTGTTCCTTCAATCGCCCTTCACTGCGCGGGTCCTTCGCGAACACCACCAGGCCGGACGTATCGCGATCGATTCGGTGGACGACGTGCGGTTTTCGCTTTCCGCGCGACCGCAGATGGTCCTCGACCTGCTCCTGCACCGACACGGACTCGTACCGGCGCGGCAGAGGCACCGTCAGCACGCCGGCGGGCTTGTCGATCACGATGAGCGCGGCGTCCTCGAAGAGGATGTGAAGGTCGTGCGCCTGGTGCGCGCCCAGCCTGACCTTGGCCGAGCCGGGGCGGTCCTGCCACACGCGCACGCGCTCGCCGGCACGCACAAGACGCGAGCCGGCTCCGGGCGCGGCCTCCTCATCGTCGAGGAACACCTTGCCCTTCGAGAGCGCCGTTGCCGCCTTGCTGCGCGACCCCAGGCGCTCGGGCGCGGCCAGGAACTTGTCGAGCCGGAGACCGCCCTCTCCTGACGTGACGGTCCACTGTGGCCCTTTGGTGTGCGCAGTCATCCCTGGTTGAGGCTGAAGTATAACGAGGTGCGGTACACTTCCAGTTTCCCATTTCCTACTTCGAATTTCCTACCTCCCGATGTCTGAGCATCGCCACGTCAATCCCTGGCTCGTCGCGCTCTCGGTCATGTTCGCCACGTTCATGGAGGTGCTCGACACCACCGTCGTGAACGTCTCGCTGCCGCACATCGCCGGCAACCTGTCGGCCACGGTCGATGAAGCGACATGGGCGCTGACCTCGTACCTCGTCGCCAACGCGATCATCCTGCCGCTGACGGGCTGGCTTGCGGGCGTCTTCGGACGCAAGCGGCTGCTGATGGCGTCGATCACCGGCTTCACGGTGTCGTCCCTGCTGTGCGGTCTCGCGCCCACGCTCTCGATGCTGGTCCTGTTCCGGATCATCCAGGGCGCCACGGGCGGGGCGCTGCAGCCGCTGTCGCAGGCGGTCCTGCTCGAGTCCTTCGCGCCGCACGAGCGCGGCAAGGCCATGGCTTTCTGGGCCCTCGGCATCGTCGTCGCGCCGATCCTGGGGCCAGTGCTCGGCGGCTGGCTGACAGACACCTACAGCTGGCGGTGGGTCTTCTACATCAACCTGCCCGTCGGCATCGTGTCGCTGATGATGACGCGCGCGTTCGTGTTCGACCCGCACTACATCAAGCAGCGTGAAGGCCGCGGGATCGACTACTGGGGCATCGGCCTGCTCGCCGTCGGCATCGGCGCGCTGCAGTTCGTCCTCGACAAGGGGCAGGAAGACGATTGGTTCTCATCAGGTTTTATCCTGACGTTGTCGGTCATCGCCGCGATCGCGCTGGTCTGGCTGATCGTGCACGAGTGGCGCACCGATGATCCCGTCGTCGAGTTGCACGTCTTCCGCGAGCGCAGCTACGCGGTGGGCGTTTTCCTGATGACGGTGGTGGGCTTCGTGCTCTACGGCAGCATGGTGCTGCTGCCGGTGATGCTGCAGACGCTGCTCGGGTATCCGCCCCTGCAGGCAGGCATCGCGATGGCCCCACGCGGCATCGGGTCGTTCTGCATGATGCCGATCGTGGGCATCCTCACGGGCAAAATCGATCCGAGGAAGCTGCTCGCCACGGGCCTGTTCATCGGCGGGCTGACGATGTGGTGGCTGGGGCATCTGAATCTGCAGGCGGGCTACTGGGACGTGTTCTGGCCGCAGTTGATTCAGGGCTCGGCGATGGCGCTGCTCTTCGTGCCGCTCACCACCGTGACGATGGACTCGATCCGGCCGGAGCGGATGGGCAACGCCACCAGCTTGTTCAACCTGATGCGGAACCTCGGCGGCAGCATCGGCATTGCAGCCACGGGCACCATGCTTGCCCGCCGATCGCAGGCCAACACGGCCATCCTCGGCTCACACGTGTCGAGCTACGACGCTGTCGCCCGCGGGATGTTCGAGCGGATGCAGGCGGCCTTCATGGCAGCCGGCGCAGATGCCGTCACCGCCATGCAGCGCGCCGAGGCCGCGATGTTCGGCATGGTCCAGCGCCAGGCGACGATGGTCGCGTTCGTGTCGATCTTCCAATTGCTGGCCGTCGTCTTCGTGGCGATGGTGCCGCTTGTGCTTTTGATGAAACGCCCGCGCTCACGCGCGCGCGTTGAAGCCGCGCACTAGCTCGGTCCATGAGTCCATGGACCTACCTCTCGACGAAGTCGAGATCGCGTCCGAATGTCTCATCGAGCATCGCGATCGACGCCGCGGCCAGCACGATCGTGACGACGCCGACGAGCAGGCTGGCACCGATGAGACCCAGGGAGGGCGTGAGCGCCTGGAAGATTGAGGTCAGTGGAACGACGGCGCCACGCACGAAGTTGGGCACTGTCGTCGTGGCGGTGGCGCGCAGGTTGGTGCCGAACTGCTCGGATGCCACCGTGATGAAGATCGCCCAGTAGCCGCTGGCGACGCCCAGCGCGAAGCACAGCATGTAGAAGGCGCTGGCCGGCACGACCTCCGGTGCGAAATACAGGCCGACGCACACCGCCGTCATCCCCACGAACAGCGCGAGGACCTTCTTCCGGCTGCGAATCCATTGCGACAGCCAGCCGCTGAGCAGTCCGCCGACCGAGATGCCGACGTAGCAGTAGACGACGGCGCGCCCTGCCTCAGGCGCCGGGCTCAGGCCAATGGCCTTGCCGATCTCAGGGGAGAACGTGATGAGGATCGCCACGACGTACCAGATCGGTACGCCGACCAGGATGGACGCGATGTAGCGCGACGCGCGGTGCCACGTCGAGAACAGCTTGAAGAACTGCCCGCGCGGGTGATCGGTCGCCTGCGCCTGCACGAACAGGCCCGACTCCCGCACGCCGACGCGCAGCAGCAGGAGCGCCAGCCCCATCACGCCGCCCACGATGTACGCGGTGCGCCAGTCGAATCGCTGGCCGACGGCAAAGGCCGCCACCGCGCCGCAGATGCCGATTGCCGACACGAGCGACGTCGCGTAGCCGCGCGATTCCTTCGGCATCAGCTCGCTGACCAGCGTGATGCCCGCGCCCAGCTCGCCCGCCAGCCCGATGCCCGCGATGAGCCGCAGCGTCGCGTACTGCGGCACCGTGGTCACCCACGCGTTCGCCAGGTTCGCCAGCGAATACAGGATGATCGTGCCGAACAGCACCGACAGCCGGCCGCGCTTGTCGCCGAGTACTCCCCAGAGGATGCCGCCGATCAACATGCCCGACATCTGCATGTTGAGCAGCATCACTCCGGTGGAAAAAATCTGATCCTGCGCGACGCCGATGGCGCGCAGGCTCGGCACCCGTACGATGCTGAAGAGGATGAGGTCGTAGATGTCGACGAAGTAGCCGAGCGCGGCCACGAGAATGGCCAGCGCCACGGCGCGGCGGTTGATCGGCGCACCGGACATGTGCGCCGATTGTAACCAACTACCCCGCTGCGCGGACGGCGCGCAGGACAGGCCGCGGCGTCACGTCTGTTCTGGCCACCGGAGCGCGCGCGGCCACCAGCCGCAGGAACTCGTTGACGTAGTCCGTCCCCGCCAGCGCGCGTGGGACCACGGCCTGCCACTGCCGGTAGAACCCGCCCGGCGTCAGCCGGAGGCCAACAAGCGATCGCCGATCGAGGTACGGCTGGGCCACCCAGCGGCCAAGTGCCGTGATGCCCAGGCCGGCGCGCACCATTTCGAGGATCGCTTCGGTCAGCTGCACCTGCCGCAGGGTCGGCTCGATGCCCGCCGGCGTCAGCAGCTTCCGGCAGACGTACGACTCCTCTTTCAGCGAGTACATCAGCATCGTCTGATCGGCGAGATCCGACGGCTTCACGAAAGTCTTGGCGGCGAACGGGTGGTCGGGCGGCACGATGACGAGAATCTCGTCGCGGAACAGCGCAGTGGCGGCGAGCCGCCGATCGCGGACAGGCGAGGTCATGATCGCGAGATCGAGCTTGCCCGCCAGCAGCGCGGCGAGCGGGCGCCAGGTGGCCTCCACCTCGATGCGCACTTCGACGCTCGGACACTTCTGGCCGAAGTCCTTCAGAACGTGAGGCAGCCAGTGGTAGCACGTGTAGCACTCCGTGGCCACGCGCAGAAGGCCCTGCCGGTTCTTCGCGAGTGCGCGGACGGCCGCTTCGGTCCGTTCCAGCTCGGCCAGGATGGTCGTGGCCGAGTCGAGCACACGCTGGCCGGCCGGCGTTGCGACCATCCGGCGGTTCCGCCGGAGGAACAGCGGTGTGCCGAGCCGATCCTCGATGTCGCGGAGCTGGTGGCTGAGCGCGGACTGCGTGAGGTTCAGCCGATCGGCCGCCGCCGTCAGGCTGCCAAGCGTGGCGACGGTCTGCATCAGGCGCAGGTGACGCACTTCCAGATCCATGGCCTATCTCTCCGCGCGCGCCTCGATGGCGCCCGCAATGCACTCCAGCCGCGTCCGGGCGGCGTCGGTTCGTGGCAGCGAGAATCGTGTCGCGCTTCCAAGCGTCACCTCGTCGGGCCTGAAGCTCGCCGCCATCAGGCCTCGCGGCGCGTGCCCACGAGTGCCGAGCAGGTAGTGACCGATCTCGTGCGCCAGCGCGCGGCCCATCACGCGCGGAATCAAGTGCCCGGCAATCGCCGCCGGCCATTCGGAGATTGGCCGGCCTCCCAGCGTCGCGTGGACGACTAGATGGCGTGCGCTCGTCACGGACAGGACGATGTCGCTGCCGGGGGCATTAGCGTGGAACGTGATGCGGCCCACGACCATCTGGCGCGCGGTTTCACGGACCGCCGACGCCGGCAGCTCGTCGGCAATCAGCACGCGTACGCGGGCTTCGACGCCCTCGCAACCGCGCGGCCCCTCGGCCCAGCAGAACGTCACGCCGTAGGGCGCCCAGACACGCTCGACTTCCCCGGTGAACGAATGCCACTCGAGTAGCCCCCAGTCCAGGCGCGCCTGCACCTGCACGTCCACGACGACCGCGCACGGCGTGGCCGGCGCCCGGGGCAGGTCGGCCGGCGGCAGCCATGGCAGGACAGCGAGCAGCGACGACGTCCACGCACGCATGGGATTCCTCCTGTTGTCCCCGTGACGCGCTGCTCCCGCGGCACCGGGTGCGAGGGCCAATGTACGGCTCGCGTGCGATGAACGCCAGCGCAATGAATTCCTGAACTACATGAACGGCACTCATACTGGCTGTCTTGGGGACTGTCCCCCGTGCGAATGAAAGGGGGACAGTCCCCAGCACTCCAGGGACGCATTTTTCGTAGGTAAGCCGAACTTTGGTTCGGCCTACGCAGGCATTGATTCAATTCAACGACAGTGGTACTTCTCACCTCCATGCGTGCAGCGCTTTTCATGCTCGTCGCCCTGGGGACAGTCCCCCGTGTGGATGCAAGGGGGACAGTCTCCAAGGTCCCTACCGTCGACGACCTGCTCCGTCTCAAGACGGTCGCCGGCGTCCAGATCTCGCCCGACGGCCAGTGGGTCGCGTACGGCGTCACCGAAGCGGATTTCGATCAGGATGCGTTCGTCACGAGCATCTGGCTCGCGCCGGCCGGCGGAGGCCAGCCGTTTCAGCTGACGCAGGGGAAGAAGTCGGCAACCGCGTTCAAGTGGTCGCCCGACAGCAGGTGGCTGGCGTTTCTCAGCCCGCGGAAGGATGACAAGAACCAGATCTTCGTGATCAGGCGCGACGGCGGTGAGGCGCTGCAGATCACCGCGTCGGAGACGGCGGTCAGCGGGTTCGAGTGGTCGCCCGACGGACGCCGGATCGCCTTCTGGGCGCCGGAGCCGGAATCGAAGGCGCTGAAGTCGCGCAAGGAGCAGCTTGGCGACTACGCGGTAGTGCGGCGCGAGTACCCGTTCGAGCACATCTTCATCGTCGAGGTGGCAGATGCGATGAAGGCGCCTGCTGCCGGGACGGCGCATACGTCGGGGCACGATTTCAGCGTGAGCGGACTGGCGTGGTCTCCCGACAGCACGCGCATCGCGTTTGCGGCGACCATAAACCCGGATCTGATCCAGGGCACGACCAGCGACCTCTACGTGCTGACGCTGACCGGCGACGCGGTCAGAAAGATCGTGTCGCAACCCGGGCCCGACGCCAACCCGAAGTGGTCGCCCGATGGAAAACAGATCGCCTTCGAGTCGGCGATGGGCCGCGCCGCTGATTTCTTTCACTCGAACGGCCGGCTCGCGATCGTGTCGGCGGAGGGCGGCCCAGCGACTTCAGTCACCGACGCCTTCGACGAGGAACCGTCGCTGATCGCGTGGACGGGCGGGAGCCTCTGGTTTCAGGCCCTGCAGAAAACGACGGCGCACCTGTTCCGGCTGGACGTCGCCTCGAAGCAGATCACACGCGTCAGCCAGCCCGACGACCTCACCGGCGGCGCGTTCACGTTGACGGCCGACGGGTCACGCGTCGGGTTCACCGCGGGCTCGCCCACGTCGATGGTCGAAGTGTTCGCCGCACCGACCGGTTTCTACGAGCTGAGGCGGTTCACCAACATGACGGCGCAGCTCGACGTGCTACAGGTGGGGACCCGTGAAGTCACATCGTGGAAGAGCCGCGATGGCACGACTATCGAAGGCGTCCTGATAAAGCCGAAGGACTTCACGCCGGGGACCAGGCGCCCGCTGCTGGTCGTGATTCACGGCGGACCGACCGGCGTCGATCGGCCAATCGTGCCCGACACCCGCTACTACCCCGTCGACGCGTGGGTTGGACGTGGCGCGCTGGTGCTGAAAGTGAACTATCGCGGCAGCGCCGGGTACGGCGAGAAGTTCCGCGAGCTGAACGTGAAGAACCTCGGCGTCGGCGACGCGTGGGACGTGCAGACGGGCGTTGAGAGCCTGGTGGCGAAAGGCTGGGTCGATCCGACGAAAGTCGGCTGCATGGGATGGAGCCAGGGCGGCTACATCTCGGCGTTTCTCACCACATCGACGACGCTATGCGCGGCGGTGTCCGTTGGCGCGGGCATTTCCAACTGGGCGACGTACTACTACAACACCGACATCACGCCGTTCACGATTCAGTACCTCGGCGCAAACCCGGCCGAGGACCCGGCGATCTATCAGAAGACGTCGCCGATGACTTACGTCAAGCAGGCGAGGACGCCGACGCTCATTCAGCACGGCGAGAACGATCGCCGCGTGCCCATCCCGAACGGCTACGAACTGCGCCAGGGCCTCGAGGATCGCGGAGTGCCGGTGGAGATGGTGGTCTACAAGGGCTTCGGCCACGGGATCACGAAGCCCAAGTCGCAGCGCGCCGTCATGACGCACAACCTCCTGTGGTTCAACCATTACATCTGGGGAGATCCGATGCCGGACTTTACAGGTGCGCAAGGTGCGGAAGGTGCGCAAGGTGCGGAAGGTGCGAAGGGTGCGCAAGGTGCGAAGGGTGCGCGGGGGGCGGAAGGTGCGCAGGGTGCGGCGCCCAGATAGGGCGCTCAGTGCCGCAATCCTCCTTGCGGTCTGCCTTGCCGGCTGCGGCGGTGGAATCGGCGGCGTGGGGTCGACGCCGCCGCCCGGGTCTGACGTCACGGGCGTCACTGTCACTCCAGTCAACGCATCGGTAGAGGTCGGCGGGACGCTGCAGTTCACCGCCGTCGTTTCAGGCGACGGCAACGTGGATCCGACGGTGAACTGGGCGGTAGATCACGCGCCCGGCGGCAGCGCGGCGTCGGGAACGATCAGCCCAACCGGCCTGTATGTCACGCCATTCCCCGCGCCGAAGACGGTCATCGTCACGGCAACGAGCAAGGCTGACGCCACCAAGTCGGCGAGCGTCACCGTCACCCTCACGCCGCCACCGCCAGGCCAGGGGCCCGATCTCACCGTGGACGCCGCTGCATCGCGCCGCGCCATCAACCCGCTGATCTACGGGATGAACCAGTACTCGGCGGCATTCGACACCGTCGCGAGTGCTGTGCGGCTGCCGGTGGAACGCTGGGGCGGCGACGCCACCACACGCTACAACTGGCAGCTCGACGTGTACAACTCCGCCTCGGACTGGTACTTCTCCACCGATCCCAACTCGAATACCGGCTACCCGGACTCGTCAGAGTTCAACAGCACCGTCCTGCGCGATCGCAACGCGGGCGTGAAGACGATGGGGACGGTGCCGATGATCGGCTGGACGACGAAACGCCAGCGCGCGTGCGGGTACAGCGTAGCCAAGTACGGCGCACAGAAGGAGGTGAACCCCTACAACAGTGACTGCGGCAAGGGGGTTCTGCTGGACGGCAGCCAGATCGAGAACAACGATCCCAACGACACCAGCATCCCGATCGGTCCACAGTTCGCGAAGGACTGGATCAAGTACCTCGTGCGCCGCTTCGGCGACGCGAGGCACGGCGGTGTCGCCATCTACAGTCTCGACAACGAGCCCGAGCTCTGGCAATTTGTGCACATCGACGTCCATCCGGCCTACCCCGGCTACGACGATCTCACGAACCTCGGCATCACCTACGCGACGGCGATCAAGCAGACGGATCCCACGACGCTCGTGAGCGGCCCGGCCACGTCCACGTGGATGGGCTACTTCTTTTCGCCGCAGGACTGGCGCAGCGGCTGGAACACAGGGCCCGACTACGTCTACTACGGCAACCCCGTGGACCGCCGCGCGCACGGCGACGTGCCGTTCCTCGAGTGGTATCTCAAGCAGTTCGCGGCGGCCGAGCGCAAGGGCGGCCGCCGCCTGCTCGATTTCCTCGACATCCACGGCTACATCGCACCAGACGATGTGCAGTTCAAGCCGGCGGGCAACACCGCGAACCAGGTGCTCAGACTCGAATCGGTGCGCGCCTTCTGGGACAGCACCTATTTCGATACCGCCGTGAACGACACGCCGTATCTCGTGCCGCGCATGCGCGACTGGGTGGCACGCAACTACCCGCGCACCATGACCGCGATCACCGAGTACAACCTGGGTGCGCTCGATCACGTCAACGGCGCGCTCGCCCAGGCTGATCTGCTCGGCGTCTTCGGCCGCGAGGGACTCGACATGGCCGCCATCTGGGCGCCACCCGGAGCCGGCACGCCAGGCTTCTACGCCTATAAAATCTTCCGCAACTACGACGATGCGGGGAGCGGGTTTGGAGACGTGAGCGTCTCGGCCCGCAGCGAGGATCAGTCGAAGCTGTCGGTGTACGCAGCGGAGCGATCTTCTGACCACGCGCTGACCGTGCTCGTCGTGAACAAGTCGTTCGGCGATCTCTCGAGCACGATTGCGTTGTCCGGGTTCCGCGGCGCGAGCACCGCGGCGGCGTACCGCTTCAGCGCCGACACGTCAGGGATCGCGAGGCTGCCGGATCAGCCTGTCGGCGACCGATCGTTCTCGGCGACCTTTCCTGCCAGCTCGCTGACGCTGTTCGTCCTCGACGAACGATAGGCAGGCGGCGAGAGTCACGCTGTCACACGCGTAAAGGCGGCCAGGTCGCGCTCCCTCGACACACAAGTGAAACACGCCACAGGTATGCTGTCTTTCACATGAACGATCCGTCACGCGCCGGCGAGCCTCCCACTGGACGGGATGCCACATCAGGAGCACCCTGGGCGATGAGGGCGCCCAAGTGCCCTGTCTGCGGGGAACGCGGGCGCGAGCGACCGGTGGCGTCAGACTCGGCGTATTGCAGCGGCGTTCGCCACTACCTTTGCGCGTCCTGCCATTTCAAGTGGAGAATCGGCACAGGCGACCACGCGACGCCAGCCTAGCCCGAGGTCGCAAGGTCGCGGCGAGCGTTCACCCCGGGACGCGATGATCGATGTTCGACGGCTCTCGGCTGGCCGGCTCACGCTCGCACTCGGCCGTGCGTCGGGGCACAAAAAACGGCCAATGACGCGACCGGTCTGGCTGTTGTTCGCCTTCGCCGCCGGCGCCTGCGCCACGCTGACGCCGGAAGGGGCGCGCGTGCAGGTGTACCAGGCGCCGCTCGACCGCTCGTTGCCGGCGCATGACATGCCGCGCGGGTGCACGCTTGTCTCCGCCAAGCCCCAGGTGTCGATGACGGAACTCGACATGCAGGGGCAGAAGCATCCTTTCTGGGCTGAACAGAACGAGGCGGCCAGTGTCGGCGCCAACGTCGTTCTCGTCCGCTCGCGCCAGGTCGTCTCGAGACATGACCCCGACTGCCCAGGCGCGTCCGCCATCACGGATTGCCCGCCCGGCTCCGGCGCCTGGTTCGACGTCGTCGTCGAGCGCTACGCGTGTACGCAGGAAGCGTTGCGCACGCTGGGAACGCTCCCCGGCGCGCAGCGAAGCGGCGGAGTCGGCATCGTCCACCGCTCAGGGGGTCGCTGACACGACGCGCCGCGCCTCGACGAGATCGGGGCGCCCTGGCGTGTCGGCGCGCTCGCATATCTTGAGAAGCGTCGCGTAGTACGAACGCGCTTTCTGGCGATCCCCGGCAAGCTGCGCCGAGCGGGCGGCGCCTGACAGCGCGCGAAACCGGTTCGGCTCGTGCTCGAGCGTCGCTTCGAATTCCTTCAGCGCGCCCGCCGGCTCTTTCATCTGCAGCAGCATCTCGCCGACCAGCTCGCGCGCCGGCGCCAGCGGGCCGGGCGTCACGGCCGACTTCTCCGTTGCGTCCTCCATCTCGGCCGCGGCCCGCATCTCGGCCAGTGCTTCCATGGGCCGTCCCTCGGCGAACCCCAGCCATGCCGACGCGGAGCGCAGCTGGATCGCGACCTGCCCCGCCCAGTAGGGCTCTTCCTGCTGCGCCAGCCGATCGCGGATCGCGCGCAGCCCCTCGATTGCTCCGCGCGCAGTGGCCCGGTCGCCGATGCGCGTGGCGCCGATGGCCTTCGCGTAGTACGTCATCGCCTCCGGATACAGGTAGCGGCTCGCCTGCGCGAGGAGCTTCGCGGCGTCGGACCATGCGCCTCGCTCGAGCGCGTACCGCGCCGGAATCGCCGCCAGAGCAAAGACTCCTGCCGAGCCGGGCGCGCCCGATCCGATCGCGTTCGGGTCGAATCGCGCCTTCACCTCCGGCAGGGCGTCAAGCAGCTTTCGGGCCGCGGCGTCCTGCCCGGTCTGCAGGTATGCGTAGACCCGGTAGTCCATCGAGTGGAGCTCTTCAGCCGTCACGCCTGTGCGCTTTGCAACATCGGCCGCAGCGATGTTGGAGTCAATGGACTCCTGCCACAGCCCCAGGCGGGTGAAAGTGTGGGCGGGCATGTGGAGCGCGTGCGGCGACGCGGGCGCGATGATCGCGTAGCGGCGCGCGGCGGCCAGCGCGTGACCGGCCAGCGGCGGCACGTCGTAGCTGTGGATGATGTAGTGCGCGAGGCCGGGGTGATCCGGTTGCGTGGCGAAGAGCCCTTCGAGGATTCCGCCGGCTTTCAGCAGGTCCGCATAGGTCTTATCCGACGGCGAGGCCGACGCGGCGAGCGCCAGTGCGTAGAAGATCGAGGCCTCGGTGTCGTCCGGGTACTCCGCCGCGAGCGCCGCCATCCGATCGCGATACGCCAGCACGCGTGTTGATTGATCCGACGTCTCGATGTTGGCGTAGAGCTGTGAGACGGCCTCTACGTACGCGTTCTCGCGCGGGGTCTTCAGCCCGATGGCTTTCGCCTGCGTCACGGCGTCGAGGCCCTGGCGCAGCACCCCGGCGGGGCGAACGCCGGGCGCGAAGAAATTGGACCACCGGCTGAGCGCGATGCCCCACTCGGCCATCGCGCACGACGGGTCGGCGGCGAGCGCGGCGTTGAACCCTGTAATGGCGCGCGAGAACTCGAACGAGTGCAGCAGCGAGACGGCGCGGTTGAACAGCGGCTGCCCCTGGACGGTGCAGGAGGTCTGAAAGCTGACGGTGCCGAGCTTCTCCGTGCCGCCCGCCCCATGCTCGTGTTCCTGGGCGCCGAGCGTGACGGCCGGGAGGATCGTCAGTGCAACGGGCAAGCACCAGTGCGCAAGTGTCATGGTCCAACCATACTCCCACCAAATGTGCTACATTGTGCTACATGCCTCCCATGCGAGCGCGAGCAGAGTCGTTGACCGTCGGCGTCCGTGAGCTGCGGCAGAACCTGAGCGTCTACCTGGTCCGCGTCCAGGCTGGTGAAGCCCTCCGCGTCACCGACCGCGGCCGCATCGTCGCGTTGCTGTCGCCGTTGCCGGCAGATGCGACGCCGATGGACGCGTTGATAGCGGGCGGTCGCGCGACGGCCGGTATCGGCAACCTGGCCGATCTGGGTCCCCCGACCGGGCGGCCGTCGGACTGGGCAACGCGCGCGCTGCTGGCGATGCGGGATGAGGAGCGCTATTGACCGACTACCGGCCCGTCTACCTGGATACCTCTGCCCTGCTGAAGCTCGTCGTCGCGGAGGCCGAGAGCGTCGCCCTCTCAGAGTGGTTGCGCGACTGGCCCGATCAGTTGACGTCCACGCTGGCACGGGTCGAAGCGCTGCGGACGCTGAAGCGAAAGGGCGCATCGAAGGCCGCGTTCGCCCGCGCTGAAGCGGTGCTGGCTGCCCTTGACGCCATTCACCTCGATGGTCCCGTGCTCGCAACTGCCGCGACGCTCAAGGATCCCCTGCTCCGCTCGACGGACGCGCTGCACCTGGCCTGTGCGTTGTCGATCGGGGACGTGCCGGAAGCGTTAGTGACCTACGACGCGCGCCTTGCGAGCGCCGCGCGGCGACTGAAGATCCCCGTGGTCTCACCCGGCCCCTGACGGGCCGACGTCGCACCGAACGGTCACCGACGCTGCGGGTCGCAGGACGGCACGGCCACGACCTTCGTCGGGAGCGCCAGTTTCGGGTCCGGCGTGACCACCGGCATCGCCGATTTGAAGTTGGGATCGACCCGCCTCACCATCCCGCAGTCCGTCGGCTCAGGCACAAGGTGCAGGACGAAAATGACCGGCCTCAGCGTGATTGCGCCCTTCTGAGCCGCCAACGAAAGGGTCGCGACGAGCGCCAGCGTTCCAGGTCCCATGGGCTCCCCTCCCTACCCTACATCGGACGCCGGAGCGCCCGAGAAGGCCGGATTGGCTCAGACGATGTCCTCGGTCTTCTCGTCCCAGGTGACCGTGCGGCCCTCGCGGTAGGCCCGCACCGCCATCTGGCAGGCGATCGCGCTGCGGAAGCCGACCTCGAACGGGCAATTCGGCTCCTTCCGGCTGCGCACGCAGTCGAAGAAGTTCTGCATATGCGCGTCGGTGGCCTCGGCGTACTCGCCGGTCGATCCGGTGCTGGCCTCGGACAGCTTTGCCCCTTTTTCCTGCGGGATGTAGCGGGGCTTGTCGGTCTCGTCGTGGACGATGGTGCCCTTGGTCCCGAGCAGCAGGTCGTGTCCCTCGCCGAAGTAGTTGTTGGTGAACATCGAGTTCCAGGTGAAGAGAATCTTCTCCGCCGTATGGTGCATCGTCACGTCCATCACGTCGGGCGGATCCATCTTCGGCGACAGGTAGTTGCCGCCCGTCATGGTGACGGCATGCGGGATCTTGAGGTTCAGCACGGTGTGCCAGTAGCCGACCTGGTGGACCATGTTCTCGAAGACGTTGCCGCCCGAGTAGTCCCAGAAGAACCGCCAGTTCACGTATCGCTGCGGATCGAAGTCGTGCGGAGAGGCTTCGCCCTGGAAGGTGCCCCAGTCGACATGACTCGCGTCGCAGTCCGCAGGGATCTCGCGCATCCAGCCGCCGTAGGGCGCGTTGCGGTAGTGATGCGTGTGGATGTGCGTGATCACGCCCATGCGCTCAGGCGTCGCGTACTCGCGGACCATCTTGATGCCGGGACCGCTGATCATCTGGATGCCGACCTGGACCACGCGACCCGATCCGTCCAGCGCCTTTCGCATGCGCTTCGCGTGATCCGGACTGAACGCCATCGTCTTTTCCTGGTAGACGTCCTTGCCTGCCTGAATGGCAGGCACGAAGTTCAGGGCGTGCTGGTGCTGCGGTGTCGCGATCAGAACAGCGTCGACGTTCTTGTCGTCGAGCAGCTGCCGGAAGTCCTTGTACGGCTTGATGGCGGGGGCGAGTGCCTTCACCTCGTCCAGCCGGCGCGTGTAGACGTCGGCAGCGGCAACCGCCTCGGCGTTGGGACTCCTCATCGCAGCCTGGAAGATCTCCTTGCCGCGGCTGCCGCAGCCGATCAGCCCGAACCGGACTCGATCGTTCGCGCCCAGGACGCGGCGGGACGACACCAGGCCGGACACCGCGATTCCCACGGCGCCTCTCGCGCACTGACCGATGAACGTACGACGGTCCGCCATCACGTGCCTCCTTTGGAGTGCGGACGGAATGATATGTGAAAAGGGACGGGGTGCGTGAGGTGCGTGGCGTGCGCTAGCTGCGTAAGGTGCGGGTCAGGCGGAAAGTCGTCTGGCCGTCGTCTGATGCCGCGTCACGAAGGGCATGGCCGCCATGTGCTCGAGCGACGTGGACGCGGAAAACAGGAACCCCTGGCCGGCGATACAGCCGAGCGCGAGCAGGGCTTCCGCCTGAGGCTCCGACTCGATCCCCTCGGCAATCGTGTCGATGCCCAGCGTGTCGCCCAGGCTCACTACGGCGCGCGCCAGCTCGGGTCCTTCCCCCTCGGTCACCAGGCGCAGGACGAACGACCGATCGATCTTCAGCACGTCAATCGGAAAGCGGTGCAGGTAGGCGAGGGAGGAGTAGCCCGTCCCGAAGTCGTCGATCGCGAGCCGGACACCGAGCGCCTTGAGCTGCCGCAGCCGTTCGAGGTTGTCCTCGGTGTTGTGCATCATCGTGCTCTCGGTCAGCTCGATGACGAGGTTCGCGGGCGCGAGCCCCGACTGTTGCAGCGCGCGGGCGACGTCCCCCTCGAGCTCGCCCTGCTGCAGGTGACGGCCCGAGACGTTGAGGGTGACGTACAGGCCCTGGTCGGCCATCCCCATCTCCTCGCACCAGCGGCGCCAGTCCTCGCAGGCCCGCTGAAGCACGAAGCGCCCGAGCTCGATGATGTGACCCGATTCCTCGGCCAGGTGGATGAACTGCCGCGGCATCAGCACGCCACGATCGGGGTGCCGCCAGCGCGCAAGCGCCTCGCAGCCGAGCAGGGTGCCGGTGCGGAGCGCGATGATCGGCTGGTACTCGAGGAAGAACTCGCCGTGGGCCAGCGCGCGGCCGATGTCGGCCTCGAGACGCAGGCGCTCGCGGAGCGCTTCCTGCATCTGGGGCTGGAACACGACGTAACGATCCTTGCCGGCCGCTTTGGCGTTGTACATCGCGATGTCGGCGTTGCTCAGCAGATCCTCGGCCGCGCTCTCGGGCGTCGAGAGCGCCACGCCCACGCTGATGCCGACCTCGATGTCGCTCTCCCCGATCACGAACGGCATGCCGAGCGCTTCGACCAGCTTGGCGGCGGGCCGCTCGACATCCGGCAGCCCGTCGACGCCTTCGAGCAGGACGGCGAACTCGTCGCCCGCCAGTCGCGCCACGGTATCGGTGGTGCGCATGGTGCTGACCAGCCGCTCCGCCACCGCCTGCAGCAGCCGATCGCCTGCGTCGTGGCCGAGCGTGTCGTTGACGTTCTTGAAGTCGTCGAGGTCGAGGAACATGACCGCGACGTCGCGGCGGGCGCGGCGGGCCAGCGCGAGCGCGTGCTGGACGCGGTCGCGGAACAGGTTCCGGTTGGCCAGCCTCGTCAGCGGATCGTGAAACGCCAGCTCGCGCAGCTGTTCTTCGAGGCCCTTGCGCTCGCTGATATCGCGCAGGTTGAGCGCCAGGCCCTGCACCGCCGGATCGGCGGTCAGGTTGCTGCCGACGATCTCGAGCGTGAAGCGCTCTTCGCCGCGCTCGACAAGCAGCTCGACCGGGCCAACGGCGCCGGCCGGAGTGGCCGCGACCTCCGCGAGAAATATCTGCAACCGCTCCCCATCCTCACCCGCCCACAGGCCGAGCAGGTTGCGGCCGACGACGTCGTCGGGCTTCACGCCGAACGTGCGCTCGAACGCCGGCGAGGCGAACTGAAGTCCGCCATCCGGCGCAACGATCAGGATGACGTCCGAGGCATTCGCGATGAGCGACGCATATCGCGCTTCGACCATTTCCTTCGCCCGCCGCTCGCGGATCCTCGCGTCGTCGCGCAGCATGACGCCCTGACGGAGCATGATGAGGAGCGTGACGACGAAGACGACGACCGTCATCTCGGCCACCGGGCCGGAGACCTCCGCGCGGGCGACGTAAACGAGCACGACGAAGGCCACGAGCATCGCGCCATACGGCAGCGCCCGCGCCATGGATTCCGAGACGCCGGACGAGGGGCGGACGGGCGCGGACGCGGCGCGCAGCTGGCCGCATGCGGCGGTCGCAATCGGCAGATAGCAGGCGACGTACATCACGTCCTGCAGTCCGCCTGGCAAGTAGCCTCCTCCGACCTTCCCCAGCGCCCAGAGGATGTCGCCGAGGAACATCGTTGTGAATCCTGCCAGCAGCGCCAGCGGGATGCGCCGGCTGCCGGCCTCGGTCAGGAGCAGCACGCCGAAGGCGAGCATCAGCAGGCAGTTGAGCGCCACGTAGCTCTGGCTGAGCGCCTGCTTCACGACGTCCACTTCGCTGGCCGTCGAGGCGGGCCGGACAACCAGGATCCAGAAGAACGCGCCGAAACCGACGACGAAGATCGCGCCGTCCAGCGCAAGCCGCCCCCACGGCATCCGCATCAGCCTGGCGCGCGCCAGGAACAACACGGCTGCAAAAGCCGGCGGATAGAAGGCGAGGTAGAAAATGTCGGCGCTGCCAGGAAACGGATCGACACCGCGCAGCCAGGAGGCCTGTCCGATGACAGTGCCGACGAAATACAGCGCCAGCGCCGCCGAGATCAGGCCCCAGCCGGTGCGGAGCGGTCCGCGGGGCAGCCGGAGAGCCGCGGCGGCAGTCATGATCACCGCGACGAGGTTGGCGGGCCCGTCGGCCAGCAGGCCCACGTAGTGCTGCGTCCTGGCGCCACCCGCGCCGGTCACCATCCAGAGGCTGGTGCCAACGACGTAGACCAAAAGGACGAGCAGAAGCCTGCTCATCCACCGAGGGACACAGTCCGAGTCGCCGGGCGTGGTCGCCACCGCTCAGTTCATCGGCCTTTTGTGACGAAGGCTGTATTGGCTGAGGCGGACGGCCAGCAGAATTGATGAAGTGCCGCCCGGTGGTCCGGGCGGCGGAGGCTCAGCGATCAGGACTGCGCAGATCTGCAGTGCCGCGGATCCTCTTCACCGGGTAGGCGCTCAGGTTTGTCCGAGGGGATTCGGGTGACACGACCGGGCGGGCGCAGTGTGCACTATCACCGGGACGGCCACGTCGGCGCGATGAGATCGATCTGCCAGAGCGGCCCGTCTGCGAACATCGGCGACTGCGATCGGAGGAATGCAGGGACTGGCTCCTGCAGGATCCAGACGTGGGAATCCGGCGGCTGCTTGCCGATGAGCGGCGCAACCACCCCGGCGATGCCGCCGATGTCCACCTTCAGTATGTAGTGCAGCGCCTTTCGCCCGACACCGCCGATCGTAAGGGAGTCGCGGCCGGCTGCCGTGATCTTCAGCTTCACCAGGCGCGGCTTCGGTGTCGCCGCCACCATGGACAGCGTCGTTGACGTCGCGCGCAGGTTCTTGAGCAGCGTCGTGATCAGGCCGTTTGCCAGGTCCGCCGGCAGCTCCATGCGCTCCGATTCGACTTTCTCCTCGCCGTGATCGTTGGTGTAGCGAACGGTGACCTCGCCGGTGCTGACGTCGATCGCGAGGTCGAGCGGACGCGGGAACGCCGGGCCCTTCTGCACGAGGTGGTCGGAGATCAGCTTGAAGTGCCCGCGCTGCGAGAACACTGCCGTCTCCTCGCTGACCGAGCCGTCGCGGAACGTGAACACGAGCCTCGCCGTGACGCGGCCAGCGGCGACGGTCTGCAGCAGATCGCCGGTGGCCAGCGTCCTGCCGTCGGGCCCGCGCAGAGACAAGAAGCCGTGCAGGCTGCCCTCGGAGAAGCGGACTGACACCGGATCGGCGACGGCCTGGCCTTCCCCCAGCAATGAAGCCACCATGGCCGCAGCGAGCGCGAGTCGCATACAACCATTGTGACTGCTCCATCACGGTCGAGGTGCGTAGGAAGCATCGTCGCGCAGCCGAGCTGCGATCGCGTCCGCTATGACACCGGCGGCCCGTGCGTTCGGATGCCGGTCCCACGCAAGGCGCCAATCGGCATCAACCACCACCAGCAGGTATGGCACATCATCGAGAACTCTGCGCCTGAGCGCCTCCTCGGCGCGATCCTCGGGGCCGAACTGCGGCACGACGATGAGGGGCGTCGCACCGCGTGCGCGCGCGAGGTCGGCGGTGGCGTGGAATACAGCGCGGGTCACGCCGACGCCCCGTTCCACCGTCCGTTCGGCGCGGAACGGCACGATCAAATGTATGAGCGAGGCGAGCCGCGTGGTGGTCTGCGCGGGCAGCCACACGAGACCAGGACCGAGATGCGGCCTGTCTTCGTCGAGATTGCGGCCGAACAGTGCGGTCATGAACAGCGACACCACGGCAATCGGCTGCTGGAAGCGAGGCAGCTCCCGCTCGAGGCGCAGGTACACCTGATCGCTGCTGTAACCGTGGACGGCAAGATTCGCCACCGGCATTCCAAGCTTCGCGCCCACCTGGGCGGGGATCGTCTCGTCCCATCGAAGTCCCTCGCCGAACATCACCGATTCGCCCGCGAACACCAGCGCCGGGCGGGCCGGATCGACCGGATCGTCCAAATGCCGCACGCGGTATCCGGCGGGATCGACGGCGTAGTCGATCCCGCGCCCGCCGATGCTGGCGTGACCCGTTCGTGCCGGCATCAACACCCACCCGAGGCGGTCATCGGGCAGCCGCCGCGGCTCCTCCCCGGACGACAGCCACTCCGTCGGGCCCAGGTGCACATGACGCATGACCCACTCGCCGGCTGCGAGCGCAAGCACGATCGCCGCGACGATGCGGAGACCGTCACCGGGGTGATTGGCGATCACCCGCGCGAGGCGCGAGCGCACGACCACGGCCAGCAGCAACCCACTGGCACCGATAAAGACGCGGACGATAGTTTCGATCAGGACGTACCAGTGACGTGGCAGGAAGAACGACGGTAAAAAGTGTCGATCGAGCCATGTCTGCCTGGCGCCGAGGGCGCAGGCCGCGAGCGCGATTCCGATGACCGCGATCCCGACCTCGACGGCCCTGGCCCGAGGCACGGACGGACTCATCATTCGTCCCTATGCTACCCTCGGCGAAGGCCATGTCTCGCGGGCAGCGCGGAACGCCACTCGATCGACTGATGCGGCCGGTGCACCAATGGGTGTGGTCCGACGTCGACCGCCGCCTGCGAAAGCTGCTGACATTCGCCGACGTCGAGACCGACGGCGGGCGCGACATCGTGCGAGCGGCCGAGGTCACGCCCGATCCGCTGCTGCGGCGGCTTTACCTGGAGCACGCCATCGACGAGCTCCGGCACGGCGTCATGTTTCGTGAGCGCGGTGCGGCCCTGTTTCGCGCCCGGCCTTCCCGGGGCGCGGTGCTCTTCAGCGGGAACCCGCTGCCCGGCGGCCACGGGCTGGACGATCTGCAGATCGATGGCGAGCCCGATCACCGGCTGCTCGCCTTCCTGCACGTAGCCGAGAAATCCGCCGCCGGCCGCTTCGCCATCTATCGGCAGCTCGTAGACGACGACCCCGCGACGCGGGAGATCTTCGAGCAAATCCTCCGCGACGAGGTGTTCCACATGAATTACACATATGCGCAGCTGGCCCGCATCGCGCCGCAGACCTACCGGCGGCACGTGTGGCACGCGCGGGCCAAGCGCCTGTGGCATCGCTACCTCCGCGTTGCCGCGGCGCTTGCCGGCGTCCTCGGCAACACGATGCTCACCATCATTTACTTCGTGCTGCTTCCGCCGTTCGCGTGGATGGCCAGACGCGCCGAGCGGCGTGAGCCCCGGGGATGGACCCCGATTCCTTCCGGCCGCGACGACTCGCCCCGCAGCTTGTATTGATCATGAAGATCCTGGGGATCTCGGCGCACTACCACGACTCGGCGGCGGCGCTCGTCGTCGATGGCCTCCCGGTCTGCGCCGTTCAGGAAGAGCGGCTGTCGCGCCGGAAGAACGACGCGGGGTTCCCCATGCACGCGATCGAGTGGTGCCTGGATCGCGGGAGTCTCGACGTTGACGACCTCGACGCCGTGGTCTTCTACGAGCGCAGCATGCTGAAGTTCGACCGGATCCTGACGTGCATGCTCCGCAGCTTTCCCTCGTCGTGGAGGTCCTTTCCGACCGCGATCAAGAACACGCTTGGCGAGAAGGTCTGGGTTCGCGGGATCATCGCGTCGCATCTCGGCGTGCCGAAAGAGAAGATCCTCTTCACCGATCACCACGCGGCGCATGCCGCCGCGGCGTTCCTTCCTGCCCCGACACACCGGGCGGCGATCCTGACCGCCGATGGCGTCGGTGAATGGGCCACGCTGACCATCGGCCAGGGCGAGCGGCGTGCGGATGGCACCAGCAGCATCAACCTGCACCGTCAGGTTCGATTCCCGGATTCGCTCGGCATGTTGTATTCGGCCTTCACGGCGTACCTCGGGTTTGCCGTGAACGAGGACGAATACAAGGTGATGGGCCTTGCCGCCTACGGTACGCCGAGGATGACGGAGCAGGTCGGCAAGCTGATTCAGAGGACGCCCGACGGCGCGTTCGCGCTGGCGCCCGAGTACTTCGAATTCCAGACGACCGCGAGCCGATCGTACTCCTCGAAATTCGTCGATCTGTTCGGACCGGCACGCAACCGCTACGACCCGCTCGATCTGGACTCGGCCGAGGGCCAGCGCTTCGCCGATTGCGCCGCGAGCGTGCAACGCGTGCTCGAGGACATCCTCGTGTCGATCGCTGCACAGCTCAAGCGGGACACGGGCCTCTCCGACCTCTGCTTCGGCGGCGGCGTCGCGCTGAACGGGGTGGCCAACGCCAGGATTCTTGCGCAGTCGGGCTTCGAACGCCTGTTCGTTCCGCCGGCGCCCGGCGATGCCGGCTGCGCGCTGGGAGCGGCGCTGTACGCCGATCGGATCTACTTCCGGAATCCGGACCGCGACATCCCCGACCATCCGTTCTGGGGACCTCCCGTTGATGCCGAGGAGCTTGCGCGCGCCGCCGGCGAAGACAGCCAGTCTGTCGAGCGGCTTGCAGATGCCGCGCTCGTCGAGTACGTCGTCGAGGACCTGGCTGCCGGCCGCATCGTCGGCTGGATGGACGGCGCGGCCGAGTTCGGGCCGCGTGCGCTCGGTCATCGCAGCATTCTCGCCGCGCCGCACTCGCGCGAGATGCGCGATCGGCTCAACCGCGACATCAAGAGCCGCGAGGAGTTCCGCCCCTTCGCGCCCGTCGTCACGGCCGAAGCGGCGCACCGCTATTTCGACTTGCCGGCGGGCGGCGCCAGGCTCGCGCGTTTCATGTCGGGCGTGTTTCCGGTCAGGCGCGAATGGCGCGATCGACTGGCAGCTGTGACGCACGTGGACGGATCGGCACGCGTCCAGGTGCTCGAGCGCGACATGGCCCCCCGGCTGCACGCGCTCCTCGAGGGATACGGACGCCGCACCGGGATTCCCGTGCTGCTCAACACCTCGTTCAACGTCGCCGGGGAGCCGATCGTTACGCGCGCGCTGGAGGGGTACTCGACGTTCCGACGCTGCGGCATCGACACGCTCGTCGCCGCGCCGACCGTGGTGAAGAAGCAGCCCAGTTCCGCGGCCCGGCGCCTGATGGAGGGGACGACATGGGTCTCAGAAAGCGCGGCGGGCTCCGGCACCGTTTGATCATGGTCGGGAGCGCCGGCGGATCCGTGGCGGATCTCGCGCGGGGTCTCTGGCGCGACCAGACGCACAAGCGCTGGCTGATTCCACTGGCCGTGTTCCTCTGCGTGTTCGGCCTCGTGCTGATCATCGCGACGACGGTCGAGGCGCTGGCGCCGTTCATTTACGCCATCTTCTGAGACGTGGACCGCTTCCGGGAGCTGCTGGCGTGCCCGGCTTGCGGCGGCGTGCTCTCGCCGGCCTGGTTCTGCGTCTCGTGCGGCGCGGCGTACGACGCAGCCGACGGCATTCCCAACCTTCGACTGCCGGGTGACGCGCGCACGGAAGTGGTGCGCCGCTTCTACGAACGAGCGCCGTTTCCAGGGTATCCGCCGAACGACAGCCTGACCGCGCTTCGCGCCCGCGCCGGGCGAAGCGAGTTCGTCCGCCTGCTCGATCGAGCCATTGCCGGGGATGCGCGGATCGTCGAGATCGGCTGCGGGACGGGCCAGATGTGCCTCTACCTCGCGCGCGCGGACCGCGTCGTCATCGGCGCCGACCTGACGCGCGCGTCGCTCGCGCTCGGCGCCGCCGCGGCTCGCCGGTTTGGCGTCGGGCGCGTGCAGTTCGTTGAAACAGACCTGCTGCGGCCCGGCCTGGGTGCGGGGGCGTTCGACGTCGTGTACTCCGCCGGAGTCCTGCACCATACGCCGAATCCTCGCGAGTCATTCGCGACGCTCGCGCGGCTCGCGAAGCCGGGCGGCGTCATCGTCGTCGGGGTGTACAACAGGTACGCGCGAATGCCGTCGCGGCTCAGGCGCCTGATGGGGCGGCTGACAGGCTTCCGGTTCGTGCCGTTCGACCCGGTGCTCCGTGACCGCCAGGCTGACGCGTCGCGACGGCAGGCGTGGCTGCGCGATCAATACCTGCATCCGGAGGAACACCGTCACGCGGCTGGTGAGGTGCGGTCGTGGTTCAGCGATAACGGCGTCGAGTACCTCAGGACCTTCCCCAGCGTGGTGTTCGGCGACGACTCGGGCGAGCTGTTCGCACCCGCGGCCGATGACTGGTCGGTCGAAACGTGGCTGGCGCAGGTGGGCTGGATGTGGACGCTCGGCCACGAAGGCGGGCTCTTCTTCACCATCGGCCGGCGCAAACGCTAAGATCCAGAACTGTGGGTGTCGCCCGTCAGCGTTGGGTCGATCGCGTTCTCGGCCAGCCGTTGTGCTGGGGGGCCTCGCGCCTCGCCCGACGCGGACGTCCCGAACCTGCAGCCGGCGACGTCCGACGGATCCTGATCGTCGTCCTGTCGGAGATGGGCGCGCTCGTGCTCACGGGCCCGATGTTCGAACGCCTCAAGCAGAAGTACCCTTCAGCCACCATCTACGTGCTTTGTTCCGATCAGAACATCGCCGCGCTCGACCTGATGGACGTCGTGGACGCCGAGCACGTGATCACGGTGCGGATCGGATCGCTTGGCGCGCTGGCGACAGACACCGTCCGCGCCGTTCGGCGCATGCGCGCGATCGCTTTCGACGCGGTGCTGGACCTCGAGTTGTTCGCCCGCGTCAGCGCCGTCCTCGCAGCCCTGAGCGGCGCGCCGATCAGGGTCGGCTTTCATCGGTTCACGCAAGAGGGTCTCTATCGGGGCGACGCGATCAACAGGCCCGTGCTCTACAACCCGCACCAGCACATCGCGGAGCAGTTCGTCACGCTGGCGGACGCGATCGGGTCGACGGACATGCCCGCCGCGAAGCGCCTCCTCCAGACAGCGCCGCCGCGGCTGTCGCCGCTCCGGCTACGGCCGGGCGAGCTCGAATCCGCTCGTGACGCGCTTTACCGGCGTCATCCGTCGATCGCGGGCCGTCCGCTCGTGTTCGTCTGTCCGGGGGCGGGGCTCATTCCCATTCGCGCGTGGCCGATCGCGTCGTTCGCAAAGGTGGCGCGCGCGTTCGTCGACCAAGGCTACGCCGTGGCGATCGTCGGCACGGCCGCCGACCGCGCACTCGCGCAAACCATTCAGCACGCCTGCCCCGGCGAACACTGCGTCGATCTGACCGGTTACACCGAGACCGTCCGCTCGATCGTCGTGCTGCTGCACCTCGGCGCGCTGCTGATCACCAACGACGGCGGGACCGGACACATGGCCGCGCTCACGCCGATTTCGTCGATCGTGCTCTTCGGACCTGAGACGCCGGTGCTCTACGGCAGCCTGTCGCCGCGCGCCATCAACCTGCACAAGCCGCTGTCGTGCTCGCCGTGCCTCACCGCCTACAACCATCGCCAATCGCCATGCGATGGGAACAACGTCTGCTTGCAGACGATTTCACCGGAGGAGGTCCTCGCCGCCGCCGGCACCCTCATCGGCGATCTGATCGGCCGCGGTCAGGTCGTCGGTTGATCGGCGGACGCGGACGGCGTCAGCGGCGCGCGTGCGAGCCGTCGCGCGGTGTTGAGCGCGAACAGCACCAACACGACGTTGCGCAGGAGGACGAGGAACAGCGCTCCCGGCTCGCCCCGCAGCAGCGGCGGGAACGACTTGAACTCGAGGTTCGTCAGAAACACGATGAGCGCAGTCATGAGTGCGACGCCCCAATCGCCCTCGGCCCACGCGATTCCCGCGGCTGGTGCCATCCAGACGGCGAACTGCGGCGACAGGAGCGCCGACAGCGCGAGCAGCGCTCCGATGCCGCCGGCCCATCCCGCTCCGAGATGACCGGTCCGCGCACCGCGCCATACCATCCACGACGACGTCAGCGTTCCGGCGGCGAAGAGCGCGATCGAGATCGGGCCAATGGTCGAGCCGATGCGCCAGGCTCCTGATTCGACGCGCATCGAGCTTCGATCAAAGAGCATCCACAGACCGCCAACGGTGCTTTCGACTTCCCAGCCGCGCGCGCCACGGAATGTGAGCACTTGGTACACGCCGAGCGGTCCCGCAACCCAGAGCCACAGTCCGAGGATCACGATGCCAGCCGCGGCAGCCGTGGCCAGCGGCGTTGCGATCTTTCGCGCGCGAAACGGAACGATCAAGAGTGGAAGAAACGTCAGCGGCCACAGCTTGAACGCCGCGCCCGCCGCGAACCCGATCGCCGCCAGCGCAGGCCGTTGCCGGCGCCACGCCGCAACGGCAAGCGTCGCGAACGCCGTGGACCACAAGTCGAGCCGCAGCAGGAACAAATCCAGGAGCGGCGCGGCGGCGATGGCATAGCAGGCGGCCGCTTCGATGCCCCAGCCCCAGCACAAGGCCGACACGATCGCGACGTCGGCCATCACGTTGAGGACCACCAGGCTCACGCCGAACCGCTGCCGCGTGCCGGCGAGCGGCGCGATCGCGCGAAAGGCTTCCACCGTCCCGAGTGGAAACTCCACCGCGAAGTCCAGGTACGGACGGCCCGGCTTCAAGCCGATGTCATAGTAGTTGTCGAAATCCGACCCGGGACGAACGATGCGGCTCCTGACGCCCGCGACGANCGCGATCGGGACGTGCACTGCGAGTGCAACCCACANCACCCAGCGCGCGATGCGGCGGCGGTCGAACGAACGGAACGTGCCTTGTGCGCGTGAAATAGAGACCTCAGGCCACAAATGCCATGTTATCGGAAGATCACTCAAGTCGCCGGCTAAGTCAGATCTTTCGGCGTGGCTTTGCCCGGCGCGGTCGTTGCGGCCCGCTCGGGCGCCGGCCAGCGGCGCGTGTGTCTC
>Ga0065715_10000188_pt1 | contig 35013 bp, 39 predicted proteins | sample MisBulReplicate1_FD_59102 | JGI IMG/M metagenome (GOLD analysis project Ga0065715, IMG submission 59102) | Miscanthus rhizosphere microbial communities from Kellogg Biological Station, MSU, sample Bulk Soil Replicate 1 : eDNA_1 v2 (version 2) | ecosystem: Host-associated > Plants > Roots >...
ATTGGAACTGAAGAAACGACGATTAGTTCTGTTAGATAGTTACTAACCACGCTAACAGCATTGACAACTATTGAGTTAAATGGTCAAAACTATCTGGACGTTGACTGGAAAGGCGGAAAGAACCCAGTACCTGTCCATGACGTGGTAATAATAGACAGCAAACAGTTAGTCGAAAACACAGAAGAGTGTCTGAAGCAAGTCAAAGACTGGTACTTTAACATCCGGAAATGAAGAAAGTCGTTCAGGTCGGTATCACTAAAACTATGTCTTTTAGTACCGCAACGGCAAGTCCGTCAGAATTGATTATCCCAAAATGGTACAATGTGGAATTAGAATCTGACGAAGATAACAGAATAGTCGCTAAATGTTTAGACCTTCAAGGCGCAGTTACAGACGGCAAGAACGAATGTGAAGCACTCGACAACATTCGAGAAGCCATTCAGGCAGTAGAGGAAGTCAAACATGAGGATCGGGTAAATAGGGTCAGGAAATTCATTTCAGACAATAGAGATATTTTTGACGAGTTGAGTAAAAAATGAATAAACTTCTACTCCTAGGACTAATCAGCATTCTAGCCATAGCGCTGGTTACTTCTCACGCCACTTTCGCCAAGTCCAAAGCCGATAAGAAGGCAGAGAAGTCAATAGACAAGGCCATAGGCAAAGGTGTGGAAGGACGCTATGCTTCAATAGACATGGTCAACGTTTCCAAGTTCAATGATAGCACTACCATCACCGTATATAACAAAACTGGAGGAAGTGTATCGCCATCACCTCCTCCGGTTCCACCGCCTACTCCAACACCAACAGGATTCAAACTCTGCATGGCTGGAGATTTCACCGACAGCAAAGTATTCGACGCTATGAAGAAAAATGGTTGTAACTATCGTATCGCTTTAGGCGACATGGGATACGGGACTTCTCTATCTCTAGTGAAATCTATAGCACCAGACCGCTGTGTTATAGGCAACCATGACGCACCCGAAGACGGCAGCAGTGCTATATACAAGGAAGCCCTTGCTCTATGTGGAAACTCATGGTGGCAAAAGATAAACAACTCGACCTTATTACTTGGCTTCAATACAAATGGAGAGTTGACCCCGCAATTGACGGCTGCAAAATCTATTGTTTCGACGAATCCAAACTTGAAGAATATTATCGCAATATCACACAAAAACGGCCACGTATTTCCAAACGCACATCACCCCGCAGAAGCAACAGAACTTTATAGTTCACTGGAGAAAATGATACCAAATGGAGTCAAAATGTTTGAAGTTTCAGGGCATAATCACAACCTCGCCGCTGCGGCCAATGGGCTTTGGTTCATATCAGGTGCCGGTGGGAAATCACATTATCAATGTGGAGTCTCTGCCGAATGGCCATATTGTAATAACTCAGACAATGGATATCTGCAATTCACAATAGACAACCAGGGACAGATAACGCCAAACTTCCTGGATACTAGCAATAAAGTTATTCATTGAATGACCCATACTGGGATAAATTATGCAGTAAATGCAAACACAGATTTGGGGACCATTACGAAGACGAGGATATTGATTTCACCTTTTGCGAAAAATGTGATTGCGAGATTAATTGGTCCAACGACCACCTAAGAGAGGAATAATTGCCAATCTGCAAAGGGAATTGTTTAAAATATTGTACTGAAAACCAATCTCAGAACGTAGGTTACTCTGAAAGAAAACGTTGTCATACGTGCCAGGTCTATCTCCCTCTCGAATTTGACCGCTGCCCCTGCTGCCGGACAAAATTGAGGATAAAAGCCAGACGTAGATACAAATACTAGAAACCCTCACCAATAACTCCGTAGTGCCTACGGACAGCCGACAAGCCGCAGAAGAAGAAAAGAGAAACCTGCGTGCATCTGAAAACGTTATCATTCACGAACTGGTTAACGACGTTGAACGTTCTACTTCTACCAAACTTTTAGAATGGGCCCAGATTTGGGAACGTCGGATAGACCTTAATGATAGTCTGATAAAGGTAGAGGATATCTGCACCGAAATGAAGCGTGTTCTCCGTTCCATGGATTGCAAGATTGCCGACAATGTAGACCACTATCTCCCAGACAAATACAAGAATTCCGCTTATTCGAAATGGGGTAAGTTAGGAGCAATAGCCCAAGCACTGAAGGAAGGCCGTATGCCTTACGGCCATCAACTAGAAAATTGTTCTAATCCCGAAATGGAGACTGTCTACGAGAAGAAACTTGAGTATAAGAACGAGTTAGACAGAGCAATAAGTGCAATAAACAAAGAAATTGCCCAAATAGAATTCGTAGCATATCAAAAGAAATTTCAATTATCCGGTAAAAAGTTTAGAAGACCAATATCCGAGTCCGACTTTGACGAAGAAGTTCCCAAAACTCTAGAAGAAAAGGTGAAATATAATGCAGAACTACTAGACGATTTAGGTAACGGCTTTAAAGATATCTCAAGAAAGTATGCTATCTCTCCACCAAGGACAGAAGAAGAGTTAGACGAAGACACCCACGTTATAGAAACAGTCCTATCAGTTATCCAGCCAATAAGAGACTTCAAGTCCACAGGCGATATTATCCACGCTTTTGAACGTCAATACATTGCTGATATTCAATCAAAACATGCGGCAGGAAACTCAGATAAATTCCCTACAAAACTTTGTAAAAAGTGTTCAGACGTAGAGACATTGAGGGCAGACCCAGAGTTCGAACTAATGTTATATGACCCAACTTCTCCCACCAATTACCGCTGTAGAAGGTGCAAGGGTACAGAACCAAGGCTCAGGGGAATGAGCAGGGAAGAAGTAGGAGACAGGACCGCATTCCTATTCAACGAAGCACAGAATGTAGTAAAGTGGTTACCACTATTTGGTAAGACATTAAACAGACTGGGCAAATACGTCCAACTCAAAGAAGACTCTAGAAAGGATACAATATCCACATTCTTCTCCGATTCCTCAATCTCAGGCGCTACTTGGAAGGTAGCCAAACCCGTATCTCTAGATTAGATTGATATGCCAAAGAAACTAGAACAAATAAGGAAAGCAGTACAAAGACAGGGTAAATCCAAATCCAGTGCTTATGCTATCGCTACTGCACAATACAAGAAACTAAAGCGCAAGAGAAAGACAAAGAAAAGGTGACACTCTAGTATAACTTCAAGAAGAGTCACCGACACTCAGAGAGCAGTTATCGATACTATGCGGATGCACCTAAAGCCAGACCAAGCAATGCAGTATCTTAGAGACATAGGCTATCCAATGGCAAAGGTGACATGGTTCAGATGGAAGCGTATTCTCAACAAGAACAAACGAGAACGCTTATACGAAATAGCGAGAGTAGGCTATGAAGAAGAACACACAGATTCGATAGAGGAAATAGAGACTGCCAGAAAACTCCTATGGAAAGAATACAAGAACGCTGTCAAGCCAACAGATAGAGCAGCAATCCTAGAGAAAATTATTAACACGAGACCGCTATTATCTTCTTATTATGACGCTACCAAAGAGGTGATAGAGAAACCTGCAATATCGAAGAACAATATATCAACCGATATACAGACACCAACAACAGAATCAGAATCTTGGTCTGTTCCTGAATAAGCAATTCTATTGCGGTAAGAAAAGAAAAGGCGACTGCTGTTTTAATCATATTGTAGGTCTTCCAGAAAAGGAAGGACAACCGTTACCATTATTCGATTATGAAAAAGAACTGTTTGACGCATGGAAACAATACAGACATTTATGGATTCTCAAGGCCACAGGCTTAGGCGTTACCGAATTCTTCCTAAGATTAATGCTATGGCTTGCAGTAAGAAACGACGAATACAAGGGCTGCCAGTTCTGTCTAGTAGTAGGACCGAACATCGATTTAGCCAAAAAGTTAATCAAGAGAATGCGTAACATAATCAGAGATGTATCCGTATCAGATACAGATACACAAACAGCGCTTGAACTCAACGGAGTTTGGATTCAAGCCTTCCCTTCAAATCACCTTGACGCATACCGTAGTCTTGACAAACCCAAGTTCATATTCCTCGACGAGGCTGACTTTTTCAGGAAAGGAGAACAGGAGGACGTTCGACATGTCTCTGAGAGATACATCGGAAAATCCAATCCTTTCATTGTCATGGTCTCCACCCCAAACAGTCCGGAAGGATTAATGCAAACGATAGAAAAAGAAGAGAAATCAATCTATCACCGAATCAAGTTAGGCTTTGAAAGAGGCTTGAACAAAATCTATACTGAGGCAGATATCATAAAAGCAAAAGAATCACCCTCCTTCGAAAGAGAATACAACCTCAAATACCTCGGCAAAGTTGGCAACGTATTCTCACCAACAATGGTGGACAAGGCCGTCGAGATGGGAGAGAGATTAAGGTCATTACCGGTCAATCAATTCGCCCTCCATGCTTGCGGTGTGGACCCAGGCTTTGGTTCTTCACGTACTGCAATAGTCTTAACAGAACACCTAAAAGAACAGGAAAAGATTAGGGTTATCTATGCAGAAGAGTTCGATAGACCGAATCCAGAAAGCATTGCAGACCTTTGCTTTGACCTACATAGAAAATATCAAAACACTTGGTTTTTGGTGGATGGCAGTAATGCGGGCTTTATTACTACGTTGAAGATAAAGTTTGGTGAGAATCCAAAGATAGACTACACTAAAGCAAGTCCAGAATCTATGCGTGTGGTCCCAGTTAACTTCGCCACAGAACACAAGGCAATGCTGTCTCATTTACATATGTTTGTCAACAAGGAATACCTAGCCATTCCCAAAGAATACGATAAACTTATTCTTAGTTTACGCACTGCTATCGCTACCGAATATTCCCTGGATAAGGAACAAACCTCCTGTAACGATTCCCTTGACGCCCTCCGTTTAGCATTGAAAGGATACAAAATGAAATGACAGAACATTGGCAAAAATGTGCTAAATGTGGAAACAGACCGTATAACCTGCACGAATGGATGGGCGAACAGATATGCTATTCATGTATGAAAAAAATGGGATTAATTGGGTTATAGGTAAAATGATAATCAAAAGGAACAGTATAGGCGCAATAGACGCACACGAAGAAAAGAAGGCGGTATCGTATTGCCGTAAGTGCGAAGAGTTCGGCTTGACTAAACCGCTAGGAGAGAGGATATATCAGCCTGACGAGTTCGGCAATCTAGTTATTCCTTCAGACCACGACTTATGGCGGCAGTGTCATCACTGCGGAACAATCTACCCTAAGTATGAAGCAAAGGAAGAGTCTGTCATTGAGCCGTTTGTCACAGTATCGGATAACCCCTTCGATACATTGAACAGTAAAATGAAAGCAGTAGAACAGAGGGGCGGCAAGCGTGGCACTATTCGACATGACAAAAAGACAGTGCAATACAAAGACGACGATATAAACAGAGCACTCAAGAAGGGCGGTAAGGTTCTGTCATATAGCGAAAGATAAAACTGAGTACACTGAATAAATGTTTATTAGAGTCTATAGTTCTCGTTTCAATTCCAAATAACCTTATCGGTGTTGCAACGCTATAACCTAGAGGACGATATCGCTTTTCAACCTAAGGAGGATAAAGCACGTTCCCTTTCTTCAAGAAGATTCAAACACAGTCCAGGGTTTCAAAGACTAGGGCAGAGAATCACAAGAAAGTCATTAGCGGCAGCACCCGTTAACAGTTTCCAATCCGTCCTTACCAGGGACCAACTTCTACAGTGCGCAGATGCTTACACTAACAACGGCATAGTTCGCACAGTTATTGATAAATCCGTTTTCTTCATTCAAGGTGAAAGAACCAACTTCGTTATTGAACCTAATGACGAGTTAACCGAAGGTGCAACAGACCAGGAAATAAGAAAGTTAGAAGAACAGATACAAAACTCTCCAGACATCAAGGAGTTACGCAGAAAACTAATACGAATAAACAAGCGTGTCAAACTGCATGATAGACTCGATAAACTACTTACCAGTACATTCCTATTCGGAAGAAACGCACTTGAAATCGTAAGGCTTCCACCGGTCGAAGGAGAAACATTCGGCGAACCCTACGCACTAAGACATCTCAACTCCCTTAGATTCGTAAATGTCGAAGTTAACAAACAATCGGGAGTCTTTGAAGGATTTTATTATGACGAGACTATGGGGTTGAACACAAGGTTTATTCCCTCCAGCACTTTAATCCCAGCCTTCTATGACGACAATAACCTTTATGATTACACTAACTATTCTGGATTGTCAGCAGTATGGCCTATCCTCTCTGTCTCACAGACAGACGACGTTATCAATGATGAGGACATGCCCGAGGCTGTAAAGAACCTCGCTGGCGCACTCACCCTAATCTACGCAGGAACAAATTCACAATCAAAGATAGACGAGATTACGACACTACTCAGCGATAAGAGGGCGTTAGTCCACGGTCTGGAAGGACTGAAGGCGCAGGTTGAAAGTATATCAGGAAACATCCTACAGTTGCCAGACATCAGACTCGCAGACGCCAAATACATCTGTATGTGTCTTTCGTTACCATTATTCCTACTGTTTGAAGATACAGCCAACTTTGCAACAGCGAATCAAGTAATGCAGGTCTACAAGGCTGGAATGCTAAAACGTCATAGGACATGGCTTCAAGGAATTCTTGAAGACTACTGGTATGACCCCATCTTAGCAGACCATTTAAAGATAGACCTCAACCAAGTCATTGGTGCTGACATAAAGATAAAGGCAGTATTCCCGGACATTAACTTCGAAACAAGACTGGACATAGTAACAGCAGACGAGAAACTGGTTAGCATGGGCGTACTTAACGAGGTAGACGTTGCCAAAGACATAGATAGAAAAGACAAGGTTCAGGAATTAGAACAGGAAATGGCAGCAAAGGACGCAGCAAGACAGCAAGCCATTCAAGATTCAGTCAATCAAACAAGACTCGAGAACCAGCAACTAAAAGCACAGATGGGCGCAATGAGTCAGAACATGAACAACTTGCATAACCAGAACCAGAACCAGCAAGCATCAGCGGCAGCGTCAATCAAGGAAGATAAATCCGAAGTAACTAGACTACGGATGGAGAAAATGAAAGTATTGCAGAACATAAACTCATTAATCGACAAGATGCACCAAAGCGTTGACTAAATCATTCTCTACTACATCATTCTCGACAATCAGTTTTGAGACTCGTGACTATGTAGACGTAGGAGAAAGTAAAGGACAGTCTAAGAAAAATAACAAATGGCGTAACTATATAGCAAGTCTAGCGAGGGCATTCAAAAGGCTATTTCCTCAGCCTAAACCACAAGCCAAAGAAGAACCAGAACCTTTCGTTATGCCTCCAGTGCAGCCAAAAAAGACAATAACGATACTGGCGAAAGAACCTGAAACAATCCAGGAAGCAGAACGACTAGTCACTATTAACGACAAATGGGAAATGCCAAAGATTTCTGTAGTTGCATCCACTCCTCCCCCTCCCAAAGAGTACCCCGTTATCAAAGATATCTTTGCGGCGCCGATAATAATGAAGCGACCACATTTACCAGGCTATACAGTCTCTAGTGGAGAACATTTCGAACATTCGATAGTTAATCAATCAAGACTACCAAAGCCAAAGATAAACTCAAAAGCAGCCTCCATCCTTTTACAGTTGTTGACAATAGAGGCGATAATAGACGGTATCAGTGACGACAGCGAGTAGAGAATCCAGTGCCAAACTCAAGCGGCTGGAGAACTCGTTAAAGAATAAACTGCTTTCATTTTACAATAAAAATATCAAGAACTCCTTATCCGATATCATTGTCCTAAAACAAATACATGATACGGCAGTAAGGAATATCATTCGTAAAACAGTGCAGGATTCCTACCTACATGGAACCGATTTGGTTGGCCAGCAAGTAGCGGAGAACAACCCAAGTTTTGATTTATTCATTTCACAGACAGATTTAGGCAACATTCAAAGACTCACGGATGACGTATCCAATCAGTTCTGGACAACATCAGCAAGGCTACAATTAAGAGAGTCCACCGTTGAACCAGAAACAGGACAGGCAAAGAAGAGTTTCGACATTACAGCCGCCATGATTGGCATCGCTTCATTCGCCGCATTCGGTGCTTTCAATAATGCGGTCAGGTCTAAACTACCTGCAGCAACAGCCGCAGCAAACAACCCCGAACTTACACTAGACATTGGATTCGAGATCAAACCGTTAGTCGGTAGGGTTAGATTCACAACCCAACATGACGCCAAAGTAGACCTGCAGATATGCGACCCACTCGATGGAATGGAATGGGACGCCGACAGTCCCGACATTGTTGTTCCTCCCCAAGATACCCATCCTCATTGTCGCTGCTCACTTATTCCCATAGTTGAAAGCGGTTAGTTATCACGGCATACTATATAACGAACATTGCAAAATATTGCAAGGGCAGTTAGGAAAAACTACTGTTGAAAATCAATAAGAAGACCAAGCGATTAACGCAACGGTTAGTCGAACATTACTGCAAGAAGATGAAGATAGCCATTCCCTCGTTAACAGTTGAGATTCTATATCCACGTAGGCTTTCAGACTATGACCACTGGGGGAAATATATTTACGCTGACGACCTTCTCTATGTCAATCTCAAAATACACGCCGATAAGACTTCAATAAAGAACACAATAGTGCATGAGTTAACGCACAAGAAATTCAAGAGATTGCAACACGGGCCAAAGTTTGATAAAATTGTGGACCACTACTTTACCGCATAGTCCGCCCCTTGCTGGCGAAGAACAAGAGGCTGACGACTATGACGGCTGACTTCTAACACAAGTAATTTAAAAATCCTAATCTAAAAAAGAGGGGTTAGAGTTGAATTGGCTGATCATACAACCATCCACACTCTGCTTTAGTTTGTTCGTATTTATCTCCCAGTATTGTCTTTCTCCTATCTTCGTTAGATACAGCGAACTCTTGCGCTGTGACACCTTTTTCTTTCAGTGCTGCTTCAAGCGCCGACTTGCTCACTTTATTCTGTTGTGGCTCTGCCTTGGATACTAACGTTGCTGGTTCCGTTTGTGCTTCCATGTCGTTCTGAATGTCTCTTTGTTTCTTAACTTCTCTATCGTATCTTGACATTTGTTCCTCACTGTATGATACACTATAAAATATTTAATTGGATTGGGTTACTTCTCACGATAGTTTTACATTAATCTTGCTATGTGCAAATCTTAGAGCACGCTCCAGACACTAGGTCATGGTCTGATGAGACCGGGCATTATATCGAATGTTACGGGATAGGTACTAAATTCAATGAAGCAAAGTGGGGAATAAACAAAGGAACAGGACATGAAAACGCACAGAAATTTCCAGGACATCACTTTGCAATAATACCAGAACTAATACAGAAACCACTCTCAGAGGGAGGGGGAGGCCATTACTTCGGTCTTGATACCAGGGAAGACTTACTCAAGGGATACGAGACTCACAGCCACGGTGTAATTCAAAGACTCAAAGGTCCTTATTCTTACAACGATGGCACTGACGATTACTTTTATAATTTCGTTATTAAACTCCGTGATTCTAAAGCCGCTTCTGCACTATTAGAACATGGAACAAAGACATGGATTCCTTTTGCTGTTAGTCCTCACATCTGGCCGCTGAAAGGACCGGATGACGATATCACTGACTGGGAACCAATAGGCGCAGCCCTCGTCATAAAGGGAGCGTATGGTCCGCAGGCTGTTATTTCCAAGTTATGCAAGGGAACGTCAGCGCAGTGCGAGAAATCATTAGGCGCGTCAACTAAATGCGAAGACGAGAAAACAGCCGATTTTATTACTTCCTATGTTTCTAAATCAGCCTCAACGCCTTATATGCCAGATTCTATTCCGAACGTTTCTACAGAGTCGGGTAAGGTTAATTCTACTCCCACAGTCACGGAAGTAAAGTCAACAAACCCAACAGTAGAACCGCAAAAGGCGATCACTCAATCAACAAGAGTGGTAACGCCGGAAGAGTTCGAGCAGGTGAGCAAACAGATGGCCGAACTTGAAAAGCAGAATAAAATCCTTATGGAAAAGGATAGACGAAACACACTAACCAATCTGTTTGCATTCGTAAAGGACGGCAAAGCAAAAGCAGAACTCATAGAGGAATACATGAAGGATAAAGAAGCAAATACCGATCATCTAGTATCATTTTATCAAAAGGTTCTGCCACATCTGAAGGCTGAGACAGAACAAGAACCAAAAGAAGAGGAAGATAATGGTAAGAAGGAAACTAAAGCAAAGAGTAAATCAGCCTCTCTGCCAAAGGAACCAGAGTTACCAAAAGAAGAAACAGAATCTAAAGCAGCAGCAGTTCCAGAAAACAAAGTAAAAGCAATTTATGATTTCATTGTTTCTGACGGGAGGGTTGTCTAATGGCTTTAACCTTAGCACAACTCTTAGGAACTCCTGCTAGAGCAGATGAGTTCTCTCTCGATGGAGCAGTAAAGATTGGAAAGAAAGCCACTACTGGCTCAAGCGCAGTAGCAGCGGGCAGAGTTGTCTTTCATACAGGTTCTTCAGGACTGTGGGCAATTGCCACATCCGGCTCAACGGGTAGGATGGGAGTTGTTCCCAATTTAGCGCCACTAAATATAGACGCAGATCCGACCTTGCAGGTAGCCGAAAGAGTAGGAGCCGAATACTACGTCGAAGCAAACGGAGCAATCAAGCCAAGCGAGCAGGTATTACCAGACACAGGAGGCAAAGTTAAAGCCACAACCGGCGCGGGATTCGCAATTTACGAAGGACACTATGGTGAAGGTTCGGGTCTTGGTAACGCACCCACTGACGCAGCAGCCGGCGAAGCAGTTCGCATAAGATTAACGGGGACGGTGATATAAAATGCCACAACTTAGATTCCCGACAGTAATCAATCCAGTTGACGGCATAATGTATGTCGACAATCCATACAGTGCAGAACCAACATACGATATTCCATTAATAGATACAAGGGCATTTATGGCTCAAGTAGGCGGCAATTCAAAAGCAGCCTCTACCCAACACAACCATGAGATATTCTTCAGCAATGACAAACCAGAGTATAATTTCGAAGATATTGCAAACCAATATTATGACAAGATTGCACAAGCAAGAGCAGCACCAACCAAACAGGAAAGAGTTTCAAAGGCAGCCGCAGTTATTACATCGCTAGACTTCTCCGACTTTCAAACTGCAACTAACACAGTAATTGGACAGAACGCAGAGACAGCAATTAGACAGGGTATATTGTTATCACTATTTGAAACAGTAGCAGTACCTAACCTGAGTGGTAGATTCATATCATTCACCAACGACCTGAAATACTTTAGGAACATTCCAGAGTCAAAGAGCCCAGAACCCTCGAAGGGAAGCGGAACCTACACGACCGTGACAGTACAGAAGCACGGAGGTGCAATTGCTATTACTCAAAGAGCGCAAGCCGTCATAAACGCAGACAATCCATTCCAGAGATTAGTCGCACAAATGGCACAGAAGAAGAACAACGACGAGAACGCAATGATGGCTGCAGAGATTGAAGGCAATACCGCTAATACATTCGCAGGAGTTGACTTTGGCGCACGTTCAGGTTCACCGCCAGCATCAACTACCAATCCAGTAGATACATTAAATACGATAAGGACAACATTCGATGCACTATCTCAGGACGTTGACCTCTTCATAACGAAGGGCTTCATTTACTGGGAATATGTCTATAACGACATTGTAAGAGGTGGAGTTAACAACATACCTCCAAGTCAAGGTGCATCCAACGAACAAGTCGGACCGTTCCCCGGATTGGACGGAGTAAGATGGGCAAGAGATAACGCCATATCTTCAAGCACTGCAGCATGGGTTTTGAACAATAACGCAATCAAGAACTTCCGCGGTCCAAGCAGGAATTACACAATCGCAGATGAAGATACCGAGACAACCAAATACGTCACAAAGAATTACTATCTACCAAAGACAGTCGACTCGACACTCATTTACAAGATTACGGCGGTGGCGGCTTGAAATGGGTAACAAAGTCAAAGCAACCAAAACGAAGAAAACAAAGAAAGTCAAGAAATAGGGCTTAGTTCCCTCTTATTTTCTATTTTTAGTTCCAGATATTGTCTCAAGAACAGACAGCACCATTAATTAAATCAAGCACATACAAATCTTATCAATCGTTTGCAAACCTAGAGAAAGAGATTCCCGATATCCTAGACATTCTACATTCAAGATATCCACAACTAGAATTCCAGTATAACCATGAAATGGAGTTCCTTGCCGCAGTTGATACCTCAAAGAGTCCAATCAAGCGAACAATCCTCAGCATGGTCCGAACCAGAATAAACGGCAAAGAGTATCTATACTACACAGAGAATTGGGAGGCCAAGGACTGGAAGAATGCAGACATAAACCCCGTAATAGAAAGGATGGAAGGGATTCATCACGAAGTTGTGACAAAGCCACAGGTTGACGAACGCAACAGAAAGATAGGGACCGAGTTCGTCAAGACTGTTGAAAAGTATGATATTCCCCTTAACAACAATGTTAAAGAGATTACCGATAGACTGATATCTGAAACAGGAACAGACAGAGAAACTATAAGGTTTCATTTCAAGAACACCGATTTAGGCAGAAGAGGAAGATGTTTCTATAGCCAGTTCGTAGGCAAAACATGGGAACAGGCTTCTGATATTCTAATGCAGGACGGCGGCTTTGAGTTAGACTATTCAGAACAACTAGCAACAAGACCAAGCAGCAAATCCAAATAATTGAATTGCAACTTTAGCCCAGAACATTATCTAGAATGTTTGAACAAAGCCGAGGATGCAGGTTATAAAATAGCCCCAGTCAGCGACTTCTCCAAATTCAAACCTAGTGATAAAGTTCTACTTCTCAGACATGATGTCGACCTTTCTTTAGATTACGCTTATGAAATGGCAGCGATGGAACACTCGATTGGCTACCATTCTACATACTATATTTTATTACATTCGCCTTGTTACAATGCCCTATCCCCGAAGGGAATGGAGATAATAAAATTTATCTCAGAGTTCGACCACGAAATAGGACTGCAGGCTGATAGCCGCTACATGCTGCCGTCAGATCCTTATCTTCTCAGAGAGATTATAGGCATGGACAAACAAATCAAGACTTATGCGCAACATTATCCATCCCTTACAAAGCAACCGAACATAAACAATATCGTGGATAGTAAAGAGATTTCTATGAAATACCTTTCTGACAGTGGAAGGAACTGGCGTGAAGGCTGTCTCTGCAAGAACCTAGAGAAACACAAACAGATTCAGTGTCTATGCCATCCTATATGGTGGATGTCCAACTCCAAGAATAGAGGCGAAGCACTAAAGCAGTTAATGAGAAACAGATTAGACGAAACCATAGAAAGCGTAACAGATTATAGTGAGGTTCTAGCAAATTATGTACGTGATGAACTCGGACTTGAAGTCCAGTGGCGAACAAAGGTTCAGCAAGTTAAAGAAGTCTGAATATTTCTCTAACGTTCTCGAAGGGGAGAATGTATTCATTGCTGCAGGATGTTCTATCGGAGATAATGGTTTTGGTTTCGAAAGAAATGAAACGGGTTTTATTGTTCCCTACATTAGGAGACCGCATCCATACAAGGTTATTCTAGAGGATAATGTGGAAGTCGCATCTCTAGTCAGTATAGACAGAGGAAGACATAGGGATACCATCGTAGGAAGAGGCACAAAAATAGACCATCACGTACACATAGGACATAACGCGATAATAGGAAAACACTGCTTACTTTGTGCCCACGCCAATATCGGAGGTTCATGTGAAATAGGCGATGGCTGTCATATCTGGATGAGTGCAACTATTATCGACCATGTGAAGATAGCCAATAACGTTACCATTGGAGCAGGCAGCCTAGTTCTTCACGATATTACGGAACCTAATACTACATGGGCGGGCAATCCTGCGACCAAACTGAGAGATAAACAGGTGTATTGAGATGAAATTACAGAAACTAATAGACACAGTGCTTGAGGAAAAATTCATGTACTATATTTGCAGAAACTGCAACTCCTGTATATTAAACTGGGATAAACATCTAGCGACACATAGTGGAAATATATCAGTTGGCTCAGAGGGCGGACTTAAACGATTCAAGAATCGCATATGCCATGTTTGTAAAGAACCCATTAGATATGGTTTAGGCACGCAATTAGATTATCATTATAATGGTAACTGGACGCACAAAAGGCATTTAGTAAAATGAAGATAGGAATAGCGTCAAGTGTCTGGAATTCTGCAAAAGAGATTCCACGTTCATTAAAGCCTTGGATTCCTCACGTCCACCGCGTGGCAATGGTTAGCGGAAGATACTGGACTCCAGAATCACCACAAATGAAGGCCATGAAATTACCCAAGTATTCAACGGATAACACTGAGAAAGTAGCCAGAGAGGTATGCGGTGATAAACTCATTTACGAGGAATTATTCACCGAACAAATGAAAAAGAGACAACGATGTTTCGATCTATTACAAGACTGCGACTTTGCAATAATAATGGATAGTGACGATTATATTCACCCCGATTATGTCAACTGGGATAAATTCCTAGGACAATTAGAGTCTGTTTTGAAATACTGGGACGATGACCTGTTTTATCAGTGGGCATGGATACCAGACGAGAAACTCTATCCAAGGCAGCACAACGAAGGAATACCCGACAACTCTTGGAAGAAATACGTTAGAATCCACAGAAACCCGTCACAGATGCGATACACAAAGAATCATTTCACTTGGGCCAAGAAGGAGACAACCGACGACCAGATAAACCAGTGGAACTGGAACCCTGATAACTGGCGCTTTGACAAAGACCTAGGACAGAAGGTTCCCAAGATGGAGAACCCCTACTTGCTACAAGCACACATGATTATTGATGGTATTCGAATAACTACGGACAGAATATTCAGAGACCCAGACCAACTCAAATACGGAGATGGATGGGCATGGCAGAATATGCACTATGAGACTTATGAATACGACTTTAAGCCAGCGTGCAAATACAAAGGAATGAAAATAGCGCTGGAAGATTATGAGTATTTCTTTGACGAGAATGGTATGCGCAGAACCTATAACAAAGACGGCTCAGTAATGACAAAGGAACAGGTAGACAAGATAATAAAGAAAGAGGAAGAACTATTGCTGAAAGCACGCTTATAGTTCTCGTTTCAAATATCCGATTTCGGATAATTTAGAGATTCTAGGATTGGAATATGAGAGTGTTGTCGTTACGATTGTCGTTGCTTTAATTGCATCAGTAGCAGGTGGCTTCATTGCATGGTTATTCAAAGGAAAAGAAAGAAAGGATAGCACAGAGGAAAAGGCAGTGGCACTCGATCTCGCTAAGAGGGACACAGCGGACAAACTAGAAGAAAAAACAAAAAGAATGGCAGAGCAGGTGAAAAGGGAAACTATGGATGACGTTAATCAACTCTTCGCCTCTTTACGTTCGGAGATAGCACTGGAGACACAGAAAATCTATTCTATAATGGAAAAACGCGAGATAAAAATAGACCAGATAAGAAAAGACTTTGAACAGTTCAGATCACATCTAGAGAATATTATTGACAAACTCCAAAAAAGTATAGAACTGATTCAGACGATGGCGTGGGGTGCAGATGCTAAATCCGTGTTACCAGCAATGACGGGGGAGGATGAAACTTCAGAACATAAAGCAGAACCAGGTAAAGGCGCATTCTATCAACAAACAGAATGGGAACAAGAACAGCAAAGAGAACAGAACGAAGAACGGATGCGAAAAGAAAAAGAGGATTAATCCAATGTCCGATCTTCCTATTGATGTTACAACCCTAGCCGCTATTCTAGGCATGGCCGGAATCATGACCAGCATTATATTCCAAGTCCGTGCCTTTAGGAAGGAACAGACAGAAAAACAGGAACGTGATAAGCATCAAATTATAACCCAGATAAACGAAAAAGTGGAGACTAAACTACAGGTAATAACAGTCACGACAAACTCACTGGAGAAATCCTTCGAAGAGTTTAAGAGTTTGAATAGACAAGACTTGATTAACTTGAAACTTGAGTTACAGGAACTGGAAAAGGACATGAAGCGTGCAGAGCAGGAAGACGGCACAATTCGCCAAGACCTTGAAAAAAGGATAATGGATATGTACACGCGCATAGCCGACCTAGAGATAAAACTAGAGAGAAAGTAGTTACTTTTACCATAGTAGGACAAAACCGATTCGGTTATAGTGGCTTTACAATCGGGGAATTTTATAGTTTCAACTGGTGTACTGGTGACTCTTCTAGTAGCGTTAGGCGTTGGCTATTTTCTAGTAACAGACAGCAGACAATTAACACAGGATAATCACAGGCTTATATCAGACTTCTTTGGAGCATACAACAGGACAATAACGCCGGTCATATTCAGATTAGATAGCCAATCAGGTCAGTTAAACAACCTACTTAATCTAGCAATAGCGAATCAGCGTCTTATCTTGTCAACCCTAAATCAATCAGCGATGAATGGCAACACGACAGTAGCAGCCTTCCACGTATTGATAGACAAGCAGTTAAGAAACGAGAAGAATATTATCGGCAATCTATCAGATCATAGAAGGATTGCAAACATAACACGCGACACAGAAGTCGACTTACTAAAACAAATCCTGAATCATACCCATTAGTTCTCCTTTCGACTGAGCACGCGCTTCTCACCAATGTTTAAACAGAATTCAATAGCATTAACGTTAGTGCTCGCTGCAGTTTTAGCAGTAGGCTTTAGCGGTATTGCAATAACGAAGACATATGCAGACATAAACGCAAAGAACGCAGGGCCAATATTTGCCAAAAAGAACATTATCATTAATTTACCATCAGGAAAGAACGGTAAAGATGGAAAAGACGGTGCCAACGGAGCCAACGGTCACGACGGTGCTCCAGGTCCAGTAGGACCCCAAGGACCCCAAGGGACCCCAGGCGTTAACGGAAGCCAGGGAGAACAAGGTCCAGCCGGCCCGCAAGGACCCGCAGGTCCAGCAGGAATGAACGGCACACAAGGCGAGCAAGGACCACAAGGGCCACAGGGTCCATCAGGAGTCAACGGTACTAACGGCGTAAATGGACGCGATGGTACCAATGGAACGAATGGCAGAGATGGTCAAGATGCAAGCGCTACCATATTCTTGAACTTCACAGGCGGCTCAGTAATGTGTTCAGTTGGTCCAGGTTCTGAGAATGTTGGCTGTGTTCAGGTCAACGAGACAAACACTGGCGGTAGTGGTGACAATGGCACTGTAGTAATAACTCCACCCGTTGTAAACGGTACGGGAACAAATGAAACCAATACCGGCGGCAATACTACGAATACAGGAAACTCAACGTCTACAGTAACAAACACAACTTCAACGACAAACTCAACTGAAAACAATAACGGTACGGGTTAATCCCCTTACTTCTCCTTTTTTTGTTAGATAATCTTAACTAAAATTGAATAATATTACAGCATTTCTCTTAGTAGGTTTAGCGTTCACAGTCGGCACGTCAGTTCACGTTATCTTTAGTTATGCACAAAATACAACCACAGTTTACGCTCCAGTAGTTCAATCTTCTGACGCACTAATTGGTTCAGTAACTGCTATCGTTGTAGCAATTGCCAGTCTTATAACCGTCTTAGTCAACAAAGGCATCATATCAAAGAAGATAGGAACAGTCGCAGTCATGGCTTCTGACGCAGCAGTTGCAGTTAGAGATAACAGACAAACTATCAAAGACTTGGCACAGAATACTTATGACGTTGCTAAGGTAACATCGCCAGAAGCAGCAGCGGCAGCAGATACTAAACTTGCGCCAGTGCTAGACAGGGCAACAGTAAAGATAAACGAATATACAGACAAGGTTGATAGGTTCGCAGAACTTGGAAACAAACTCAGCAGCGGCGGGACTAACGCAGACTCTAAAATCAAAGACATGAAGGACGACATACCAGATAGTATCGTCCCTTCTTAATCATAGTCTTCTCATCAGACAGGTGGTGAATACAATAGATTGGTAATGAAACAAGGGTTATTGACTATCGCTATCGTTCTGATTGTTATAGGTGCAATAGTGTGGTTAGTACCGTGGCCTCTTCAAGCAGAACCGGCGACCAACGTAGTCGGTCAGGTTCTATTCTGGATAGGAATTGCAATGCTGATAATCTGGGGCTGTCTGGTCGGATACCACGAAGCGAAAAGCGGATAGTTCACACCTTCTTTTCTTTTTTTGTTCTAGTTTATGGTTGTTTACTGGCTTTCTGATACTAATGAATGCAGAAGGTTAGCACGTAACGTTATTACTGCAGACTTTACAGACCAGCAGATCCAAAGTTACCAGATTAAAGTTTACTCTATCATTAGGACAATAACAAACAAGGACGATTGGATGGATACTGATAGAGAGTTCGGTGCACTTCAATTAATAGAAACTGAGTTAGTCGCCGAACTGATTAAGAAACATTATAGCGATTTGCCAGAGGAAAGAGGCGCGGCGGACGCAGCAATTCAGGCAGCACTTGGCGAACTCGATAAGATAGTAGAGAACATGGATACTGATTCAGGGGAAGAAGGAGGCAGCATACAAATCACAGACTACAAATCATGGAACCTAAACCCAGACACTCCCGTTCCTAATAGACTAAAGAATGTGGGCATTACGGAGATTGATTTCTAGTGGTATCTACCTTCGGAGTCCCCGAACTACAGTTAAGCACTACAGACATTCCCGATTTTACCTCAGACTTTGAAGATTTAGTTATTCCCTACATTACAAACAAATATTCTCTAACAGACCCTGCAAAGACAGACACCGACCACTTTTCTATCCACGTTGGCTTTTATGATTATTTTAGACCGTATGAAATTACTGCACTAACCACAGACACAAGGGTAGAAGAATGGCTTAATGGCGGCAGGGCTTCATACCAATCAACAGGACTGGAAATCAGCATCCGAATGAAACGTATTAACCGCAATAAGGTCGACCCACAACTTGGCAATATGGAGCGAGAAATTATTCGAATAGCAGGACAGTACAGACATGACGATATTCTAGGAATCAAGAATATTCTTTACGACGGCGGCGGCAGAGTCTATCAAGCCACAGACGATTATTCTAAAAGCGATTGGCGTTGCGTTGTTAGAGTTAGAGTTTATTACGAGAAAAGGGACATTAGTTAGTTCTCACGACAAATATAGATAGAGTTTCTTTCGTCGTTTGACTGATATTAAACTTGTAACAAATGCAGACTTAGGCACCCCCGATATTGTCGGAGGGGACGATTGGGATGATATGGCTACCAAGGTCAACTCTTACATTAACGATGCCATTTCTCCACCTTCGTATATTATTTACAAGTCCGGCTCTAATACTAAATCTTTCAATACGAGTACCAAAGCCGTAAGTACGAATGCGGATTCTGCCACTGTAATTCAGGCGGCAATTGATGCACTTGGTACGTTCTCTGGCAAACGCATATTCATAAAGTCGGGGGTCTACTCGATTACTAGTACTCTGAATTTTACGGCGGGTAATGGATACTGTCACATTGTGGGCGAAGACCGCATGGGCACTTTTCTTCAGGCGTCGGGTGATTTTTCAGTCATGGATATCAACAATAAAAACTTTGTAAATCTTCAAGACCTCTGTTTTTATCATACTCAGAGCGGTTACACTAGTAGCATCCTCAAAATTGGAAACGGCTCAACTAATGCAAACCTGTTCCGCTGCCAGTTTAATGCAGGGGGAAACAAGGTCGGGAACGCCGTCGAACTCGTAAGCAACACCGCTGCGACTTATAGAAACAGATTCGTTGACTGCTTGTTCGTTGACTTTGAAAACTGTATATTTGCGAATGTTCCAAATTCAACCTACTTTATAACTAACTGCCGGTTTACTTCGTGTGAATTTAACTCGCCTAAAAGAGTGTTGAAGGTGACTGCAGTTTCAAGCGGAGTCTTTGACGATAATACGTTTACTGACTGCGAACTGCAATCCTATTCGGGTACTTTGTGTGGATGGGACTATGAGACAGGACATTCGGGACACTCATTTTATACTGTTCATGTAAATTGTATGGCCCAAGATTTACCGGTTGGCGTCAATTATGCACTTCTCAATACGGGAACACAAATAACGTTGGTGGGTTGCTACCCTTCTTGGAAGATAGGAGGAGCGGGAGCATCAAGCGCAAAGATTAGAGTCTACGACTTTTATTCGGATCAAAGAGGCAAATCAACACAATCAGGCGACGGGTCAACCAAAGTCTTCAACATTGCACACGGTCTGATAGTCGCTCCAACGAGTGCGCGGGTGTCTATGGGTTCAGCAGATGCACGCGGAACACCATCTGTTACCTTTGACACTACCAATATCATACTAACATACCCGACAGCACCGCCATCGGGAACAAATAACCTAATCTGGAATTGGGAGGCGAGTGTATTCTAGTTGGCTAACTTCGCCCATCTTGGTAACAATATTTACGTCGGATTAACCAGTGATACAAAGCCAACGGCGGCCAATACTACTAACGGCGCTATTGCAATAGAATGGGCCACTGATTATTCCAAGTTTATCATATACATAAACAATCAGACTACATGGCTGGCGCAGACTTCATTCTCCGAGACTCTTGCAGGAAAGACGCTAACTACTCCCATAGTAAACGGAGTAACTTATGGAGATGTTGCTATCACCAACTCGGATTCTCCTTATACTGTTTTAGCCACAAAGAAGGTCATAAGAGCAGATGCAACAAGCGGAGCAATTACCATTAACCTGCCAACTGCAGTAGGGATAGCCGGAAGAGAATATCATATCTTCAGAACTGATGTCGCTAGTTCAACCAACATAATAACGATTGACGCTAACTCTACCGAGACAATAGACAGCAGTCTAACTTATCGTCTTTACCCGGGCGAATACGTGAAGATAGAAAGTGATGGGGCCAACTGGCAAGTATTAGCAAGGCCGCAGCCTAATCTACTAGGCTACTATTTCCTCAAAGGCTCAAGCAATGATAGAAGGTATCTAGGTGCGCATAATAATATAACAACTGCCTATCTTACCTCTACAACATCTCCAGCGGCTAACACTCTCTGGGCGTATCCTTTCATAGTAGCGAAAACGACAAAGTTTGATACAATATCTTTTATTGTTTCTACTGCATCAACGTCTGGAAATTCGAGAGCGGGAATATATGCAGATAACGGCAACAATTATCCAGGTGCTTTAATCTTCGATACAGGTTCCATTGATACTCATACTGCAACAGGTGAGAAAAATACTACAATAACGTCTTCATTGCAGGTATTCCAGCCCGGACTTTACTGGCTAGCATACGAACAGGATACAGCAACAGGACAGTACAAGATACTAAACTCCATCACGACCTGCATGCAACTTATGGGATTCACCAATACGGCTAGCAATTCCCCATATCACTACAACGTAGCCCATACCTACGGAACATTACCAGATCCATATACTGCGGGAGCAACGTTAAGCAATGTTAATTCTGCAGTCGCCACGCCACTAGTAGCAGTAGGATTAAGAGCAGTCTAGAGTTTTAGTTCTCATGCAACGTCTAGAGGAAGTTCCCTCTAGAAAAAATGGTCAACCCCCAGTTATCATTCCCAGGTATCACATCTGCGTACGCGACCAATCCGTTTTGTTATGTACAAGAACCAGCAGACGCATTTGGCGTTAAGATAACCGCATCACCAAATTATACCGCTGTCGCTCTAGCAGAGAACGTCGAGATTACTCTCGGTTCTACAGTTCTAGAAATTATGCAAGCAGGTTCCTTCTTTAGATACTCAATGCAGACTGGTGGTCAAAACTTTCCATTCCATATAGATGTATCTCCACAGAACATTAACTTCGTCAAGATTGGAACTAATGCACCCGACCTTACAACTCCGTCAGGGACTGCAGCCGCTAGTTACCAATTCTTAATGAAATACAAGCAGAGTCTAGGAACTGCCGCCCTAGTTGATACTTATCTATTTCTTTTGGGTTGTCGCCCATCTTCTACAACTCTTAACGTTACTCCACAAGGTAAACTCACCGTAGGAATGGACTGGGTTGCAAGAGAAATGCAGATTTCAACCGCTACCAACGGAGGTCTTACGACTCCAACAATTCCGACCATAGGAAGCATTACCGGCCCTGTCGTAGTAGACGCAGACGCAGGTTCACTCCCGTTAACTATCAATTCTCTTACTTATCCAACTAACGGTATGACCATAACAGTTGATACCGGACTTATTACGCAAGCGTATAACGGTTCTGGACTTATCGACGTATCCGCACCGGGAGCAAACAAGACAACTGGTTCATTCTCAATACCAGTAGGCGCACAAGGAACAGCCATAGAAACACTAGCACTATCCAATCAGACTGGCGTTAACATCGATTACAAATTCAAGAGTAACTTCTTTGCACATATTACAGGTGCTATTCTTTCTTCAGGAACTAGAGCATTTCCAGGTGCACCAACAAACATTATGGAGAATCCATTCTCGTTTGAGGCTAGTGCGTGCACGTTGAGCACGACCTAGTAGGTTGAAAAGTTAATAACCTCCAAATGGTAATGTTGTTTATTGGCAACTGAGCAAGAACCAGAGATAGACCCAGAGACTCAGAAACGTTTTGACGAATTAAATAAAAAGGCTAGTGACAAATATGTTACAGACTATGAGGGCTTGGTCACTACTGACGAATTTACCTATAACGGCGACGCTTACAAACTAAAGTATCCAATACCTCCAGTTCAATACCTTCAACTAAAGAAACTGTTCAAAGATAAAGTGTCCGAAGAAGATGAGGAAAAATACGTAGAGAATTTCAGGAAGCGGGCATGTATTCTAATTGACGGTATGACTCCAGAGAAGTTCGACCAGAGTGACTTTGTTACTCTTATGAAGATAGTTACAGCGTGGAGCACGCGGGCCATGAACTTTCGTTAGAAAGAGCAAAGCATTAGAAACCATTTACGCTTATGGACAGACTGCTTATGACCTAACGCCAAGAGAGAGGCGAATAGTTTTCCTTTATGAAATGCTAGACAAGAACGTCATGCCTTGGCAATGGGACTATGATAATTATACAAATCCTGAAATGAACGGGAAGTTATATCCTGACGACGTAGATGCGATAAAACAGATTAGAGAATATGAGGTTGAATTCGCCATGAGACAGGAACGCAAGAAATGAGTTTCTCAGGAAGTGTTAGAATTGGTTTCACCGTTCAGGGATTAAACGAGGCGATAAGAGGACTCTCGGCAATGGCTACGGAAATCAATCAGACTAAATTACAGATTCACAGAGAGGTGGCTGATATCTTCGTTAAACAGGCTAAAACTAATGTTCACAAGATAACCCACACTCTAGAAAAATCAATAAGGGTTGAGAGTGTAACATCGCAGAATGCAATAGTATCAGCAAATACACCTTATGCTAGAGTGGAAGAAAGTAGACCTGGAAATAGAAGAATCTCCCCTCACACGCCACACGCCTACATGAAACCAGCAGCCGCAGCAACAGCGCTACAATTTCCCAATATTATAAGGAAAAACTTCGATATTCTGTTAAATCGGCACAAAACTAGATAATAACTATAGCACTTATATAGTCCTATATGGTATTATAGAATAGGTAAAAAAGGAATGAACCAAACAAGAACAATAATCTTAACGGCAGTGATAGTCGCAGTAGCAATGTCTGCAGTAATAGGTGCCTATTACTCAAGCATACCAAAGATGGAACAATTTAACAATGAAATTAAAGCGTCGAAGAATGCAAAGACTTTGGCGGAAGAATTACAGCACATTCATAATGCATACGAGAGTTTGAAGGTGAAGTAAAATGAAGACCACAATACAGATAGATACTAGGACAAGGGACAGACTGAATGCAATAGGTAAACGAGGCGAATCTTACGATGACATCATTAACAGATTGTTGAAATAGTTCTCTATCCGATATTTTCTACCTCTCTTTTTATTGTCTTTCGGTGGTTCTCAAGGTACAATAAGGTATCAGTTACTTTTAGACGATCAGGCTTCTCAGAAACTTAAAACCGTTCAGCAGAATATGACCCAACTTACGGGGCCGACTACTATGCTCGGTAAGAACGTAGCAACGTTAAATCAACAATTCACAGCCGGAGTTAAACCCATACAGGCACAAGGAAACGCACTAACCAATCTACAAACGAATTTAGACGCTAATACCAAATCCACGAAATTATCGCTTACCACGCTAAAAAACCATGTTCTCGGAATGGGTCAAGCAGTAGCAGGGGCCGTTGGACTCGCTACAAGTTTCAATGATCTAACCGGTGCGCAAATTAGGAACGATAAGGCGCAAGTGGCTGCGGCCGCTTCTGCAAATAAAGTGGGAGATATTCAAAAGAAACTGGCCGCAACGGCTAAGAAATTTGGCGAAAATTCTAAGGAGGCTGCTGCAGTCCAAGCAGATCTAAAAATTGCCATGGATAGGGCTAAGGTCGCAGGGGATAGGGCGGCATTTACCCAAGACAAATTAGGGGACACATACGCTAATTTCGCCGCCAATATAATACCCTCTGCCATCTTCGCAGTAACTGGGTTCACAGACGTCCTGCAAGGAATGGGAGTTAAAATGAGTTCGGTCATAGGGATATTTAGCAAATTAAAAGGTGCATTCTCTTTTGGTGGTGGCGGCGGAATCTCCAGTCTTACCAGCCTTCTCGGTCCTCTCGGAATAGCAGCGGGTGCAGCCGCTCTCGCTATAGGACTATATGAAAACGCAGTAACCAAAGCAGCGGCCGCTAACAAAGAGTTCGATCTCGCCAAGAAAGCAAAGACTCTTGCTGACGAACTTGAACACATCAAAAAGGCTGGAGACGAACTAAAGATAAAAGGTCCAAATACCGTCCTTGACTTTCTTCTTCACGCTCTAGGCGGCGGCGCACCGGGCGTTGCCAATCTTGCCGTTGACCAATTAACGAAGATAAAAGAAAAGACTGCCGAACTAGGAGCAGAGAGTGCGAACTTGGCTGCAGCCAGAGAACGATTAAACAAGGCGTTAGCAAATCCAGCACTAAAATCACATCAAACTGATGTTGCCAATGCAGCAAAATCAGAACTTGCAGCGGCGCAGGCCAACGTTAAGCGATTGGAAGCGATAGAAAAAACAATCCCTGCAGAACAGAAATTAAGTTCTACACTTAATCAAGAGAAGATTGCTAATGACGCTGCGGCGAGTTCCGGTATTGCCCATGCGGCAATGCTTCAAAGACTCAAAGAACAATTTCTTGGTACAGCAGAGGGCACCAATGTTTTTGTAAAGTCCGTTGTAGATGCACAGAAAGCGGCCAATCTCAAAGAGTTTGACGTATTACTCTCACATGGATTTGTACCGCCGCCTTTAGATCAAAAGGTGTGGCATAGTACTTTGGCAGGCGCCACCGATGATATAGGAAAACTGGCCGCTCAAACAAAAAACTTCGGAACAACAGACACAGAAGTGAGCGACGTAGTGAAAGAACAGACCGATATAATGCTGAAAGATCAGGATGTAGTATCCCAGAGGACCAAAGACTGGATCAAGCAAACTGATGCATTGAATTCTTACAACGTAGTGGCACAGGCTCAAAAACAGACTCTAACAGACGAACATGACGCTCTAATGAAGAGCGCCATAGCCATGGGTGCAACTGGAGAACAACTTAAAGGACTCACTGATTTAAGAAACAAATCAACCGCTGATTTGACGCAGGAAAACAAACAACTCCAGACTCTTAATCTAAATCTCGCAGCGTTACCGCCAACATACAAGCAAGTATCTGATGCAACCTATCAGGGAACATTAGCGGCAGAACAATTTATTAATACAGGGAAACTCGGCGTTGTGCAGCAAAATGCCTATAGAAAGGTCTTGCTGGATTATGTAACGAGTCATCATCTTGCAGCGGATGCTACTAGTTTAACGACTGATAAACTCGGTCTCTTGACTCTCGCCTCGGAAGGAAATGCCGATGCAATAAAGACACTAGCCGATGAAGCGAAGAAGGCCGCAGAAGAATTCCAGAAACTTGCAGATGCTGCAGATAAGAGACTCGCCACTGCATTCAAAATAAAACTTCCCGACGCAGATAAGGAACTTAAGAAACTCATAAAAGACCTGCCAAAGAGTGCACAAAAAGAGATTAAACTAGACCTTAAATTCAAAGGCAATAGGGCGGCACTATCGGAGAATTTCCAGACACTCTTAACCGAAGGTGCACAGGTCAGCGAGAAAACAGCAGAAAGCATAGCCAATGACATGCGTAAGAAATTAGACAATCAATTCGGGAAGAATAAAGAAAAGGCGTTCCCCGGACTGGATGCAGCATTAAAAGCCGCTATAGCAGACCCTAATACGCCAGCAGCATTAAAGAAATTATTACTAACCTATAATTGGACTGGCATAGTCATACCAACAGAACTAGGAATACCGCCACCTCCAAGTTGGATTAATGATCCGCAAAGGAATTTCTTAGGGCTTAGTGCATCTCAATTAGGGTCTAGTGGCGGCGTTAAGGGAACCATCCCAATTCCAACCGCCCTGCAAGCACCCGATACCACAGGATTTGATACTGCGGTACAAAATTCATTCAAGACTGTTAATACTGCGACTCTTGCAGTTCCAGCGATAAATATTAGCAATGCTGTAAAATCCATTTCTAGACTCATTGGGGACTTTCAAGGTTATGCCAAAGAAGTCACAAGTTCTAATCCCGCAGCGAGGATAAACATAACAGGTGCAGTAAAATCAATTACTAGACTGATAGGTGATTTCAATGGTTATGTCAGTAGAGTCGAGAAAGCAAATCCGAAAGTCAAGATAGACATTACTGGTGCTGTGAAATCCATAACCAGATTAATTGGTGATCTAAATGGTATTCCTAACATAACTAGGACGGTAACTATCAAAACTGTGAGGGTTGGACAGGCGGAAGGCGGAATATGGCCCATGGCCGGCGGCGGTATCAGCAATCTATCGAAGGCAACAGAAGTAGGGCCATTCGTTGGCGGCGAAGCAGGAAGGGAAACGTTAGCATTCATTCCTCACAAGAATCCGGGCAGAATAATGGGCGAGTTAGAAGAAATGTTTGGTCGTGGAAGCACTGGCGGCGAAATCGTTGTGAATGTATCAATCCCCATAAATGGAAATGAAATAGTGCCAACAAGAACTCTATACAAAAAGGTACGTGCCAATCTAGGAAATAACCGATGGACTCAAGGTGCGTAAATGTCTACAATCACTCTTACTAGGAGCAATTCCAGTTATGCTTTACCACTTCAAGCACGAATAAAGTTCAAAAGTCTAGACCTTAGTAATACCTATTTCACTTGGTCGCCTATGGAGAATATCAGAGACTGCAATATTATTTATCATGACACAGAACGTGCGCAAGGAGAAACTGGATCGCTAAACACTGTGATAGCGGATCCAAATAACACAATAGCGAAAGACCATTTAAGGAATACCCTTGTCACTGTAGAATTCGGTAAAACTCTGTCCTCGCTTAAGCCCTACTTTATGGGATATGCCGACATATTCACAACTAGAAGACCAAGGAGTTACTATCAAGAGTATCTAATTACTGGACCGTCTACCAAAATACAAGCAGCCGAGTTAATGCTACTGATAAGACAAGCGGCAGACGACCCCAACAACCCAAAATACGGCATAGCGAATCTTGTTGTTGAATCTCTAACTAAGAGAAAATGGCGGCCATTGAACAGACAGGACATTCAGGAGATTACAAACAGACAGGGAGGGGAATGGGTTGTCGACCTTGTTTCAAACGGTGGCGGAATTGACGACGCTATAAACAAAGTTATCTATTCAAGGATTGTCGAAGTGTTCACAACTGAGTGGGATTTTCTAGAAAGAATGAGTGCAATCACTGGCGCACCGTGGGACCTAGACTACGGTCCTAATTTCACCCAGACTTTGACCATGAAATATCCCTCGGGAAGAGGCACAGGAATCACCATCAAGTCCTCTGATTTAGCGACAATAACAGATAACCCAGAAAAGACATCCTATATCTGGGGAGATTTCTCTATTGAAGATAATTCCACAAGTGACGCCGGAGTTGCTACTCGTCTTTATACAACCACGATAATAGACGAACAGGTTATCAGTTCTCAGAATACGAACAATGGAGGAAATACTCTAGTCGATAGGGCAATAGCGCAGCAGTTGATAGTAGAGAACGACCAGCGAAGAATCACGGATCTACTATTCATTCTTTCCAAGATAGGCGACCCGCAATCACCCAATGACAGAATCAATGGTGATATCGTTATGGATAACGGAGATAACACTCCAAGAGGAAGAACACTAGCCACATTCAAGATTCCACTATCAGATATTAAGTCGACGCCGACTAGCATATTCGTTAATGACATAGACGTTAAGGTTCGCTTCCTGCAAGGTGAAAACAAGATTTGGATTCGTCTGTTCCAGAGATCAGGAATAAAGGGAAATCCAGACGGAGATAACGCCAACACTATCACATGGCATCATAACGGCGTCCTCAATACTGCACAGACCGTATATACTGCTACCTCGTCCGGTCCAGGAAAGGGCGATTACAAACTAAAAGATTCACTAACATGGGCATCAGACAATAAAGGACCAATCTACTGCTATTCGGTATTTTCCAATATACGAAGGCTGCAAGCAAGGACAAACCCTTCGCAGGCAAAAATCATAAGAACAAAGGAAGCATTTCTTGACACTTCATTCATTAATCAGGTGAATGAAAACAACATATTTTTGTCTAGGAATCTAGCAGCAAGAAGCAAGGCCAGACGTTCACTCTCTAGCATATTGGTAACAATCCCAAATAATTATTTATTCAAACCGTATGACGTTGTATCCTTTGGTGATTCATTAAGCAATGAATTCCAAGACTTGGCAGTCCAAAGGGCTAGATATGTCATCAGTGCGCTACCAGGTGAAGGGAGTCCGTTGGGCGCATTAAACTGTGAGTTAACTTTAGGCGGAAGTTTCAACGCACTGATTGGGAATTGTAGTTGTTTATAAAAGTCCGGAGTACCGGCATGTAGTCGACAACCCGAAGGTATTTCTCCGGTCCGCGTGTGTTATTTCCCAATCGGTCAGCCGGTCATCTTTAGTTCTCACGACAATTCTAAATAAGACTTTCCTTATGCAGCGCCTACAGTACGAAGGACGCATTTATCCTAAAGAATTTGATAAGTATCTTCAATCAATCTATGAAGCCACACTAAAAGAAATCAAAGCAGAACCAAGTAACAGACTCCTGTATCTAGACGTTTCCTATCTTTACACTTTCCATTTATCAGATGTTATGTATGTTAGAAAGTTTACCGATATAATTCGAATTTCCGAAATCATTGTTAAAGAAGGTAATAGATACGTCAGAAGAAATCCTAAGGCGATTGAATGGATGGAAATCTTAGAGAAATGGCATATAGGGGAATATGCTGACGTATGCGGTCACAAAATGAAACCAATTCAGATAGAACGTAGTTTTGACAGAGTAACGAACGAACTTATGGAACAAGTAGCAGCAGGATTAGCGGGCGCAGAGTTCTTCCCACCTATGAAATTCCATGCTAGAGGTGACGGTGCAGAAGCAGGAACAACACCAGCGCCAAGTGATACCGCGCTAGTTGAAGAATTGGACAGAATAGACGTTACTGCCGAAGTTGGCGGAGGTGGAGTTACGGTAGACGGTAGCACGTTTATGAATGTTGGAAACTTCGACCCATTTTCTCCCAGTGGAGATGATACCGAGTCAGGAATATTCGATGCAGAGAAACCCGCGGGAGGCGATGAGGGTGAGGTAGTAATAGACGACCACATGGGCGACCATTCGATATTTCCTAATGAAGTTCCCCATATTTCAGGAGATGATGCACCAGGTTCTACTACAGTAATATACCAGTGTAGTTCGTAATGTCTTTCGAGTCTGTAGATGATGAAAAACTAATCCCCAATTTCTCAGGTATATGTCCTGAATGTGGTAACACTATGGTCCATATTCACGACCTTCATTGTGAGATTTGCAATAATACTACCATAGTATTCTGTCCTCTCTGTCAGAAGCATAGGAGGTTGAAAATCTAATTTCAACAGACTTTCGTGGTCTTACTCCTGCAAGCAATGACCCGCTTTTACAGGTAATAGTCGAACTACAAAAGAAACTAGCCAAGTTCATAACTCAGGGACAGGTCGAACTACTAGACTCTGACAATGAAGACCTGTACTCGGATGGTCAAGATACAGATACCGTTATTAAATATCATTCAGAGTTATCCAGTCAACAGTTATTCAAGTTCGACAAGAAATATTATCCAGCCGGTGACGCTGATAAAATCAAGTTATGGCTACGTGCCAGAGATTTAGGAAACTACGTTAAAGACAGGTCTGGTAAAGGCCATGACGCTGCACTTTATGGCGACCCCACTCTAGTGGACGGCACTATTGATTTAGGTATCCACAATTACGGAGTCAAGTCTCTCGCAAGGAGAATGAACCGTCCAACTTCCGACTTTGTTAATCTAGAATGGATGCAAGTCCCCGACACTTCAGACCTGCAAATCACGGGTCTGGCCGTAGGCATTTCCATATTTGCAAGAGTCCGATTCAACTCACTGGCACAACAAGATAGTCGTTCTCCCACTATATTCGAAAAAATAGACGATTCAACCCCTAACAACGCTTACATGCTTCAAGCGAAGGACGACGGCAGGCTGGTATTCATCGTTAAAAGGGCCGGTGTTACCTATGCAAAGGAAAGCGCAACTCCCACCGTTTTAACAGGTTCGGTATATGATATATGGGCGGTATTTGACGCTGCCGACAATTCTATTCATATCTACCTTGATGGAATTGCGTTATCTCTTCAGCCATTCACGGGAGCAATCAACTGGCAAACCACTCTAACTAATCACGACCTGTTTGTATTTAGAAGAGGATTGGGCGATACCGGCGGCTTCGTTAACGGTGACTTTTACGATTTAAAATATTATCCTGAATATGTAGTAACAGACCAGGACGTTCTACACCATTACACGAACAAGTGGACAATCTCAGATATTCCATTTGGGCAGGTAATGATAACGAATTACTGGGCTACGTTTGGAGCAGCGGTAAGCGGGCTAGTCTGTTCATTCAGTCCCGTATCATTCTCACCAACTTCGTTCAATATTTGCGTAGGCGGTGGAGGTGGAGGTCCTGCGCCAACGCCAGGAGACGCATTCCTGGACAGTGACTATGACCCGATGGCGTTCGATTAGTTCTCGTTTCAAATATAACTAAAGCCTTTTCTGTGGTATGGAAGACGACTGGACGTACTGGAGGCAGTTCTACCCAGTTCGGCGGTCAGGATTTAGACAAGGTTTCCAATCTTTTCTCCGGTGTTGCAGACGTTGATACCGTTGATATTAACTCTAACTGGTCTTACAGGAATTTAAGGGCGAGGATAAGGAACCCCGCAAATACTTTTAACTATATAATTAATTCGGCTGCAATTGTAGCGGACAGAAACATTTCTCTCCCTCTATTGGGAGCAGACGATACCTTCCTATTCGCTGCCAATACTGCAACGGTAACTAACAAATCCATGAGCGGTTCAACTAACACCTTCACCAATATAGGTGACTCCGCTATCGCGGCTCACACTTCCACGAAGATAACGATAACAGACAGGACGCACCTCCCTACCGCTGCCGCCTATTTAGATACAGCACAGGCGTTCACAGCGGCACAAAAGTTCGACCTTCCTATCAAGTGTAAACCCGTTACCACTCCAACCACTGACGCATCTTACGGTCAGTTCTTTTCGAATTCGGGCGATGCCAATAAACCATATTTCGTTCTCCCAAGTGGAACAGCATACAGTCTTACGGCTACAAGTGGGACCGGCGGCACTCCAGTTATCTATGATTCCTATCCTGCTACTTACGACATTAACACGGATGCAGGTTCTGGTTCAGCATACACTAATCAGTTATCTCCGAACAATCTATGGCGGGTTATTTACAGAGGACAGAACCCGAACAATCCCGCAGAGTTCGGACAGGCCGGTGTAAGAGTTCCAAGCAGTCCGACGGGCGGATTCGCCAGAGTATTTTACGCTTACCCTTATACTACAACAAATACAACCAACACGACTGACGCTACGCTAACGCTGTCAGAATCTTCCTATGGCGACTTTGACGCTACTTTCTACATGCGCACTGTCGCACAAAAGAAGACCACCTTTGTAAAAGAATGGGAGACAGCATGGTTCATGTGGCACTTTTCTGAAGCCGGTTATAACATTACTCAATCAGGTGCACACTTCCATCATTATTATCTTGTCTTAAAGACAACAGGCAAGATTGAAGTTGGAAGAAAAGATACAACTTCCGGCGTAGACTTTCAATATTTTATTGACTCAGCCACCGGTGCTTATGGTTCAGAACCCACATTCACATGGGCTATAAACACATGGTATAAAATCAGAGTTAGACAGGTAAGCAATCACATTCAAGTTTGGGTCGATGATGTTCTGAAGGTTGACGCAGTAGACGACGGAACGTGGGGAACTCCCAACACTGACACGCACGACGGTTCACCCCCGCACCCTCCGAGTTCGTATATGTATTATGGCAAGTTCGGACTCTATAACGAAGACGCAAATACGGAATGGGGACCGATAACAGTCACCGATTTAAGCGGCGGTGCTGGTGCACCTGCCACTGCGAGTTATGTAACTCTAGCCACAGATACAGGATTATCAGCAGAAAGAGTTCTCACAGCAGGTAACGGGATTACCGTCACAGACGCAGGTGCAGGCTCTACAGTCACAGTTGCAGCCAAGCATAGAGTTCTAAATAGATTAGTCACTGAGCAGGACGTAGTTAACACCGTTACAGAAACCGATATTCTAAACTATTCGGTAGCGGGTGGAACTCTTGGAACAGACAAGGCAATACGGGTCACAATCCATGCCGACCATCTGAACAACTCCGGAGGAACCAGTGGCATGACTTTCAAAGTAAAGTATGGTGCTACTACAATGTATCAGGATACTACGGGTTCATTCAGTGCTAATGCTTCCAGACGTTCCGTTAATATTCAATTCACTCTATTCGCCAAGAACTCTGCGACTTCTCAGGGAGTGGCCGGTTCCATGAATTTTGGAATCGTGGGAGGCGCTACGACAGGAGTTGGAGACTTGGGAACCACAGATTTACAGACAACTCAATTCGTGGGTGCAAACGCAGCGGAGAACTCCGCAGTCGCTAAAACGCTATCCCTAACAGTAACACACGCGAACGCAGCCTCTACTATTTCCTTTAGAAGATTGTACGCAGTTGTCGAGGTGTTAGACTAAACGTCTGGACTAGCCGCCGCATGGGACGACCAAACTGAAGGTTCGGCGTCCAAACTAAACTTAATGACCGTTCCCTCGGGTTCGGGCGATGTTTTAGCAGCGCTAGATAAGACCAAGTTTAAGATTGTAGTTTGCACAGTCGATGGTTCGGGACTACTAAAAGACCATGTTTATTGTGCTAATGCTGACGCTACAAGTTGGATTGATCTAACAGAACAGGCAGCACATACTCATAGAGGAGTTAACGACGGCGGCGCACTTGACGATATCTTTCGTGCTAATCCAACTTTCATAGATACCGGCTTTTTCTTTATGGAAAAGAATGGTGGATTAAAGAAGGCTGTATGGACCGAGACTGTATCAAGCACTGGTTCCACTACAGATGACACAACCTCAAACGAAGATTCTATGAAACTGTTGACGGGTGCAACTTCTGGATCGGGTGCTACTTTAGCCAAGACAATGAACTGGAAGTTAGATTTCTCAAAACCATCTCACTTTCAAACTATGCTTAAATTGAGTGCCACTACTGCGTTAGCGTTAAAGGCTGGCGTTAACTGTGAAACTGTTACAGCGTCGGACGATAATACTGCCAAATATGAAGCACAGGTCTGTACTGTTACCAATACCAACTGGAATCTTAGAACTGCCTCCGGCTCTAACAAATCAGAGTCGGATTTAGGTACTGCTTTCACAACTTCACAGGTATCGATAAGATTGGAACACTTCCCCACAATCGCAACTCCAAAAGTAGATATGTATCTTGACAACGCTACAGCATTCACAAAGACAAGCGATATTCCCACTTCTGGGTCGGCAGGACAAACTAACATACTCAAGTTCTCACTCAAGAATAGCGCAGCGGCAGATAAGAACGCCTGGATTTACGGCTGCCGTCTTAGATTCTACACTTCAAGTCAGTGGAAATGACATTACGTTCAAAGTCGCTAGAGTTGAAGAACTTTAAGATATTCCCAGATGTGAGTTACTTCGTTCCCAAGAAAGGGATTGAAGTCAAATGGCAGGAGAAAGACGGCTCAACCTTTGCCACGTTGATTGGCAACAATAAGAGAATACTGCAGCAACAGGCCAACGAATTGCCAGTGCTATCGGACAGGGCTAGAACATTAAAGAACCTTCCAAAAATGCGCGTGATAAATTCTAGGGTGGAGAGAATAATATAGTCACTACCGCAGACCTGAAATTCTATAAAAAGTATCTAGGTGGTGCAATAAGCACAACCACCGAAGTAGCGTCAGGAAGTCCTAACAATTTATTTACAAATATTCCAAGCAATGAACGGGTAATCGGTGAAGATTATTACGAATGTATGTACATGAAGAACACAAACCAGACAGAGAATATGGAACGACTCTCTTTCTGGTTAAGTTCCAACAGTGGTCTACCCTATGCAGATACTACAACCAAATGGGCTAAAGACGCTGCTGGCTTAAACGGAACTGCCCAAACTATCGCAGATATCTATACCGCACCAACTTCTGTGACGTGGAATGACCTTTCTATCACAGAACCCTCCACGGTGAATATAGGAACGCT
>Ga0065715_10000207_pt1 | contig 34609 bp, 31 predicted proteins | sample MisBulReplicate1_FD_59102 | JGI IMG/M metagenome (GOLD analysis project Ga0065715, IMG submission 59102) | Miscanthus rhizosphere microbial communities from Kellogg Biological Station, MSU, sample Bulk Soil Replicate 1 : eDNA_1 v2 (version 2) | ecosystem: Host-associated > Plants > Roots >...
TTTCATTATGTTTACGGAATGATGGACAGGGACCTCTGGGAAGGCTGGCACGGACTCCTTCGACATTACGTCGTCTCGCCGGGCATGGCTCATTACTGGCAAGCTCGGCCTGACGTTTTTTCCGAACGCTTTCGCAATTTCGTTAACTCACTCGAACCACCGAGCAATCAACGCACGGTCGGCACGCTCTTCAAAGAGGAACGAAGCTAATGGCGAGCGCGAGCATGTTGCTAGCGCTCCCTAATGACTCAACGCTACTTACACGGTCCCGGCACGGGGATCACGAATTTGCCGTCCTTCTCGGCGACGAAGTTTTCGGAGCTGCTGGATGAGCTGCCACTTCCGTCCTTTTTCTCAACCTTGATGAGGAGCTTTTTCGTTGGTTTGAGATTCAGACAAACTTTGCCGGTTGGTCCGTCCATCGGCGTCGTCGCTTTTTTCAGGTCATCCGGCGTGAGGTTAACAAGCTCAATGCTGGAGATTTTGTCGCCCGCTCCCCCCGACTGCATCATTTTGTAAAACTCAAGGGCTGCGGGGTCCGAGCCTTGCGTGTAAAGGAAAGATTCCAGGGTGGCTGTGTCCTTGCCTTCCATTGCTGCTTTGTACTTGTCGGTGAATGCTTTTTCCTGCGCCGGCGTGCCCGCCACAATACCCAGGGCCAGTGACAACAGGAGTGCGCCAGCTGCTGTAAAGATTTTCGTTGAGGTTTTCATGGCCGCCACCGTAGCTGGCTCGATTTCCGCAACGCAAGCCAATTCGGAAAAGAAAAATCGTTGCTGAGGCGCGCTGCGCAGAGTATTCCACTTTGCCCGTCCGGGCATCGATGGTTTTCCGATGAACATCCACGAATATCAAGCCAAAGAGTTGTTGCAGAAATTCGATGTTGCTACAACGCGCGGCAGAGTCGCGGCGACACTCGATGAAGCGGAGCAGATCGCGCGTGAGCTGGGCGATGTCGATATTGTTGTTAAGGCACAGGTGCATGCTGGCGGGCGCGGCAAGGGCAGTTTCAAGAACGGATTTAAGGGTGGAGTACACGTTCGCAAGACGCCTGACGCAGTCCGTGATGTTGCGGCGAAAATGCTCGGGCAAGTGCTGGTCACGCACCAGACCGGCCCGGCTGGTCGTCTGGTGAACAAAGTTCTGGTGGCTGAATCGGCCGATATTGCGCGGGAAATCTATTTTGCGGTCCTGCTTGATCGCGCGACGGCTGCGCCTGTGATTGTCGCCAGCACGGAAGGCGGCGTCGAAATTGAATCTGTTGCGTCGAAATCGCCCCAGAAAATTATTCGCGAGCCGACTAACCCGTTAGCCGGTCTGCAGCCATACCAGGGGCGCAAACTGGCAAAACAACTCGGTTTCGAGTCATCGCAGCTAAAGAACGCTTCGAAATTATTTGAAGGACTTTATCGCACTTTCATCGCGTATGATTGCTCGATGGTGGAGGTCAACCCACTGGTCGTGACGAACAAAGGGGATGTCCTCGCGCTTGATGCCAAGTTCAACTTCGACGACAACGCGCTGTATCGGCATCCGGAGATCGCTGCGCTGCGTGACACAGCCGAGGAAGATGCTCGCGAAGTCGAAGCGTCAAAACATGGGCTCAATTACATTGGGCTCGACGGCAATATCGCGTGCCTCGTCAATGGCGCAGGCCTGGCCATGGCTACCATGGACATCATCAAATTTTACGGCGGCGAGCCGGCGAATTTCCTCGACGTGGGCGGCGGCGCAACGGAAGAGCAGGTAACTGAAGCGTTGAAAATCCTGATCGCTGACAAACATGTCAAAGCGATCCTCGTCAATATTTTTGGCGGGATCATGAAGGTCGACGTCATTGCACAAGGGATCGTTAACGCTGCAAAAAGCATCAGGCTGTCCGTACCATTGATCGTTCGTCTCGAGGGGACGAACGTCGAGAAAGGGAAGCAGTTGCTGAAAGAGAGTGGCGTCGCGCTAATCGCGGCAGACGATCTCGCGGATGCGGCGCAGAAAGCAGTGGCTGCGGCAAAGCGCAATGAACGTTAAAACGACGATCGCATTTATCGCGGTCACTGCGGCAATATCGGCCGAAGAACTGCCGCGCAAGACGAGCGCGCCGCGAGAAAGTTATCCAAACGTTGACGTGATCTACGATTCGGTGGCGACGCCCGATGGCAAGCGTTTGCGCACGATCATCACCAAGCCACACAACGCAAAAGGGAAATTGCCGGTCATCTTTGTCGCGGGTTGGCTGAGCTGCGATTCTGTCGAAGCGCCAGCTGGCACCAAGGACGAGAGCGGCCTGGTTTTTCGCGGTTTGGCCAAGCTGCCGGATTTCGCTCTCTTCCGAATGGACAAACAAGGAGTCGGCGACAGCGAAGGCGTCTGCGCTGAGACGGATTTCGATGCTGAGCTGGCTGGATATCGCGCGGCGTTTCGGGCGCTAAAGAATTACGATTTTATCGACACAAGAAAAATTTACATCCTCGGCATAAGCAACGGCGGAGGGTTTGCGCCGCTCGTTCCCGAAACAGATGCCGAACAGGCGCAGGTTCGCGGTTACATTTCAGTCGGCGGCTGGGTGAAGACCTGGTTTGAACACATGCTTGAAATCGAACGACGGCGATTCGCGCTGATGGGCAAATCGCCGGCCGAAGTTAACCACCGCATGAAAGGCGCGGCGACGCTTTATTACGAGTGGCTAATCAAAGGCCGGCCGGTCGATGACATTGTGAAGGAGCAACCGCAACTTGCCGAACTGTGGCCAGAGGGTAAGGACCACGCGCATCTCTACGGGCGACCATTGGCCTTTTACCAACAGTTGCAGCAATTGAACCTCGCGGCGGCATGGTCGCGTGTGAAAGTTCCTACTTACGTTCTGCACGGCGCATTTGATTGGATTATGACGCGAGACGATTCGGAATTGATAGCCGCGTACGTCAACAAGAATGGAGATCTCGCGTCATTCTATGAAATCCCGAACACTGGCCACACCTTTCAGCATTATTTGAGTCTGGCCGATGCGTTCAAAGGAAAGAGCGCGCCTTTTGATCCAAAAATGATCGGACTGCTTGCTGATTGGCTGCGCAACGAAGCCATTACGCATGAAGGTTAATAACATCGCATTTGTTGGAATTCCGGTGACTGAAATGAAGCGGGCTCGCGAGTTTTATGAAGGTGTGCTCGGCTTGCACCCGGATCCCGAAATGACAGGCGAACATTGGACCGAATATTCAATCGGCGGCAACACCCTGGCGCTTGCGTGTGTGGGCGAGCAGTGGAAGCCGTCGAATGATGGGACGAGTGCGGCACTGGAGGTCGATGATTTGGACGCGGCGATCGCACGCCTGGATGAACGAAAAATGTCCTATGACAAAGTTGAGTCGCCAGTTTGCCGGATGGCGGTAATTGAGGATCCCGACGGAAACAAGCTTATTATTCACAAACTAAAATCGGAAGACGAGAAAGGAGTCAAATGATCACTAATGAAGTGGCCTTCGTGGCCATCGCAGTTTCTGACAAGGAACGGGCACGAAAATTTTATCAGGAGGTCCTGGAACTTAAACCGACTTCCACTCAAATGGATGGCGCATGGGTCGAGTACGATCTGGGCCCCATAACGATTGGCGTCGGCTGTCATCCGGCGTGGAAACCGTCGCGCGATGGAACAACGGTCGCATTCGAGGTTGATGACATCGACGCTGCGATCGCGAAGCTCAAAGAGCGCGGTGTCACCTTCGACATCGAGAAGACTGAGACACCGGTTTGCTGGATGGCGCAGTTTCGCGATCCAGACGGAAACAAACTTGTCGTGCACAAGCGAAAGTCTTCCTGAAGAATCGCGGCAAATGATCAAAGAGATAGCATTCACGGGTTCGTCGGTGACAGATATGAAGCGCGCCCGCGCATTCTACGAAGATGTTCTTGGTCTTAAGCCGAGCGAAGAAATGGCAGAAGGGAAATGGATCGAGTACGAAGTAGGCGGTGGAATCTTCGCAATTACAAACATTGATCCGAAATGGGCGCCGAGTGATCAGGGCACAGCTATTGCCTTCGAGGTGGAAGACATGGATGCGACGATTGACACATTGAAGAAGAGCGGAGTGAAGTTTTTCTTGGACAAAAGCGAGACACCAGTCTGCTGGACCGCGATTGTTTACGACCCTGACAGAAACAAGGTCGTGATCCACAAGCGCAAGGCTGGTTAGTCATGTCCGTCCTTGTTGATAAAAACACCCGGCTTGTGGTTCAGGGTATCACGGGCAGCGCTGGCGCGTTTCACACGCGGCAATGCATGGACTACGGCACGAATGTGGTCGCGGGCGTAACGCCGGGGAAGGGCGGCCAAATGTTTGATGAGAAGATACCGGTGTTCGACACGGTGTGGGAAGCGCGACAGAAAACCGGCTGTAACGCATCGATGGTTTTTGTGCCTGCTCCTGCGGCTGCGGATTCAATCCTGGAAGCAGTTGATGCCGAAGTTGAGTTGGTGGTTTGCATCACCGAAGGAATTCCGGTCATGGACATGATGCGGGTGAAGGCGCTAATGCGAGGAAAAAAATCGCGACTGATCGGACCAAATTGCCCGGGGATCATTACTCCTGGCGCCTGCAAGATTGGGATCATGCCGGGCTACATCCACAAGCCTGGCAACATCGGCGTGATCTCGCGCTCCGGCACACTTACGTACGAAGCGGTCTGGCAACTGACCTCGCGCGGCTACGGGCAATCGACTTGCATCGGCATCGGCGGCGATCCCATCCACGGCTTGTCACATCTCGACTGCGTGAAGCTGTTCAACGAAGATCCCGGGACAGAAGCAATGATCTTGATTGGTGAAATCGGTGGTTCGGCGGAAGAAGAAGCTGCCGCATGGATCGAGGTGAATTGCAAGAAACCGGTGGCAGCTTTCATCGCTGGGATGACTGCGCCACCGGGACGGCGGATGGGTCACGCGGGCGCAATTATTTCCGGAGGAAAGGGCACTGCAGCGGGAAAGATCGAAGCGCTGAAGGCGGCGGGAATCGCGATCGCTGACACGCCTGCCAACATTGCTGATACGTTAATTGTGCGACTGAAAGCACGTTCGTAGTCGATTCAATTCCTGTGTTTCACATCCTCCAGTGAAGGACAGATGAAGCGGATTCTTCTCATTGGTGTCGGGCGCTGGGGCATCAACCATCTGCGCGTCCTGAAATCGATGCCGATCGAACTTTTTGTTGCGGACCATCAGGAGCAGCAACTCAGTTCGATTGGCATTCCGGAGAGTCAGTGCAGCGCGGATGCACGCTCACTTTTTTCAGAGATTGACGCGGCAGTGGTCGTCACGCCGGCGCCGACGCATTTCGAAACCTGCCGCGAATTGCTGGAGATGGGGAAAGACGTGTTCGTAGAAAAACCGATGACGCTCGTTGCGAGCGAAGCAAGGCGGCTGACAGAGCTCGCCGAGAACGCCGGATCGATTCTGCAGGTTGGGCATATTTTCAGATTCGATCCAGCATCGCTATGGCTGCGCGATGCAATTGGCGAGGGGCGATTTGGCCGGCTCAAGATCCTGCGGGCCAGGTTCAGCGGCTTTAAGCGCCCTCGCGCCGACACGGGAGTCACATTTGCCGATAGCATTCATTTTATCGATCTGTTTAACTTTGTACTGGGTGCACCGGCGAGGCGTGTTCATGCGGTGCTGCGAGATTTTTTCGGACGTGGAATGGACGATGAATCGCTAATTAGCCTGGAATACGACCAACACGCCGGTTGTCCGATATTCGCGACGGTCGAAGCCGGCTATCACGCGCCGGGCAAATTTCGCGAAGTTATCATAGCGGGAACGAATTGTTCCGCGGTGTGCGATTACAACGTGGCGCAATACAAAATAAAAACGTTTGAGAATCAGCATGTCACCGATAGNGATACGATAAAAGCGGAGGAAGGCGCGGTGCACCAACTGGAATTTCCGCCCGAAGAACCGCTTCGTGCCGAGCTGGTGGCTTTCGTTGATGCGATCGAGAAGCGGACGCCGTCTCCCGTTGACGGCTGGGCAGGGTTTCATGCTGTCAGCATAGTGGAAGCCGCGCTGGAGTCCGCGCACACCGGAACGTGGATCGATATCGGTAAGTGACTTGAGACAGCGCCAGGCATGAAAGAAATCCCCCTTTCCCGTGTTTTCATGAACGAAGAAGTCCGTGAAGCTGCGCTTCGCGCCCTCAACTCCGGAGCGTACATCCTGGCGAAAGAATGCGAAGCGTTTGAAGCGGAACTGGCCGATTACACCGGCACCAAGCACGCGGTGCTTTGTTCGTCCTGGACTGCGGGCGGATTCCTACTTCATCGCGCGATGGGCTTGAAAGCAGGCGACGAAATTCTGGTGCCGTCACACACGGCATTTCCTACGATCGAGCCAATGATTCATTTCGGTGCGAAGCCCGTTTTCATCGACATAGATGAAACGTACTGCCTCGATGTTGATTTACTCGAGGCGTCGATTACGCTGCGTACGGTCGGCATTTTGCCGGTTCATCTTTACGGACATCCGGTGAATCTCGATCGAATTTTGGATGTCGCGCGCAAGCATGGCCTGTGGGTGATTGAAGACTGCGCCCAGGCGCACGGTGCACGATTCAAAGGCAAGCGAGTCGGTTCGATGGGTGTGGCCGGCGCGTTCTCATTCTTTCCTTCGAAAAATCTCACCGTCATGGGCGACGGCGGCTGCATTACAACCAATGACGCTGCGCTGGCGGACGAGTTGCGCATGCTGCGAAATCACGGACGCAAATCGAAATACATCCACGAGGTGGTGGGTTACAATCTTCGGTTCAATGAAATCCAGGCGGCGATTGGACGAGTCGAACTGCGCAATATCGACCAGTTAAACGAGCATCGACGACGCATTGCTGCTCACTACACCGAGCGTCTCAGTGGCATTGTGAAAACTCCTCCCGAGAAAGAATGGGCGCACGCTGTCTATCACATGTACGTCATCCGAATCCCGCAATCGCGGGACCGCGATGAGCTGGCGAAGCACTTGCAAAGCAAAAGAATCGGCACCGGCATTCATTATCCCGTTGCGAATCACCAGCAGCCGGCGGTGACGAAACTCTATTCCAACTTGCCAAAGCTGCCGAACACCGAAGCAATTTTGAATGAGATTCTCTCGTTGCCAGTGTACGGCGAATTGCCACTAGAGGACGTGGACTATGTTTGTGACGCGATTCTGGAATTTTTCGATAAACAATGAAGCATGCGCGTAGCGCGACTTGTCGCCTCTCACTTTCCACGGGACAGGGTAGGGTGAGGATTGCTCCGTCTACCGGCACTCAATGAACACGCCGGAACTAAGCCTGGTTATTCCATGTCACAACGAGGAAAAGAATCTAGAACCATTAATGTCAGCTATTCATGCGGCGCTCGATCCGCTCGCGCTGAACTACGAAGTTGTGGTTACCGACGATTGCAGCACAGACAACTCATGGAGCGTCTTGAAACAGCTTGCCGCGAGTGATCCACGGCTGCGCATCCAGCGTTTCAAATTCAACTGCGGTGAATCGGCTGCAAGCTGGGCTGGAATCCGGTCGTCCCGCGGTCGGCACATCGCAACGCTTGATGCCGATCTGCAGAACGATCCCAAAGATTTGCCACAAATGCTCGAGGCGCTGAAAAATGCAGACTGTGTCTGCGGAACCCGTGCTGCCACGCGAGGCAAAGGCGACAATTGGATTCGCATTGCCTCATCGCGCATCGCTAATTGGGTGCGCAATAGACTTTCCGGCGAAAACATCAGTGACGCCGGTTGCACGTACCGTGTGTTCAAACGCGAAAGCATCGCGCGCGTCAAATTTTTCAACGGCGCCCACCGCTTCCTTCCGACGTTGATCAAAATGGAGGGATTCCGCGTCATCGAAGTCCCGGTCTCAACAAATCCGCGATTCTCGGGCACCAGTCATTACGGTGTCTGGAATCGTTTATTCAAGTCATCCCGCGATCTACTCGCAGTGCGCTGGATGAAATCGCGCCAAATCCGATACGAAATCGCTGAATCAGTTAACTGGCCTTGAGCGATTTGGCCTTCTGCCTCTCCCCTTACCGAAGGGGAGAGGGTAGGTGAGGAGATTCTCACGCACGGCTAACCCAAAACCTCATCCTACCCTCTTCCTTGTGAAGGGAGAGGCGAAACGCTAAACACTTACATGCTTATGAACACACTCGCACTGATCGCTATCACCTGGATCGGAAAGGAATACCGATTCTTTGGACTGGATTGGAGTTATCTGATGGTTCTCGGTTTTATCGGGAACGCTCTTTTCTCGATGCGTTTCCTGGTGCAATGGCTCGCGTCCGAGCGGCAAGGGGAAAGTGTGATTCCAGTCTCGTTCTGGTATTGGAGCATCGCGGGAAGCGCGATGATGTGCGTTTATTTTGTCTTCCGGCGCGATCCCGTCGGCATCCTGGCTTATCTGCCGAACTCACTTATTTACATCCGCAATCTGATGCTGATTCGGAAACGCAAGTTCGCTTTCACCGCGGCTGCGCCGTCGCAACACCCACACGAAACCGGGTAGTGCGCCAGCGGTGAAGGTCCGAGTGACCCTTCGCTCCGTCGCGATTACGACTTTTCGATCGTTGCCTCGGCGGTTTGCGCTTCCTCTTCTTCCGCCTGGCTTACGACAGGCGCGATTGCCTGAAGCTTTTCGCCATTGCGCAGGTCCATGAGTTTCACACCCATCGTATTGCGGCCGGTTTCGCGAATCTCTTTGACCCGGGTGCGCACCATCTGGCCTTTGTTCGTGATCAACATCATTTCGTCTGCTTCACGAACCGTGAGCGCGCCAACCACGTCGCCGGTTTTTTCGCCGGTTTTCATGGTGATGATGCCTTTGCCTCCGCGTGATTGCCGCCGGTAATCATCAAAGGAGGTGCGTTTGCCGATTCCATTTTCGCCGGCGACCAGCAGCATGGCGTTTGGATCGACAATCGCGATCGCCACGATGTGATCGCCCTTCTCCGGGCGAATTCCCCAGACACCGACGGTGTTGCGGCCCTGATCTCGCAATTGCTCTTCATGGAAGCGCAAGCTCATTCCATCTTTGGTGATCAGGACGATCTCGTTGTTGCCGTTCGTTAGCTTCGCGTCGATCAAACGGTCGCCGTCTTCGATTTGAATAGCGATGATGCCGCCGCGCCTGACGTTGGCGTAGTCGGATAAATTTGATTTTTTAACGATGCCGGACTGCGTCGCAAAAACGATGTGCAGATTTTCATCCCACGTCTCATCGACAGCGTTCGGCCCGGTGCCGGACTTCTTTGATTGGACGCGAATTGTAGCCGCGATTTTTTCATCGGGCTTCAGCTCGAGAATATTTGCGATCGAGCGCCCCTTCGCCGCGCGTCCCATCTCGGGAATCTCGTAAACTTTTTCGACGTAAGCGCGCCCCGCCGCGGTGAAAAACATCAGATAATCGTGCGTCGTAGCGGTGAAGAGATGCTCGACGAAATCACCTTCCTCTTCCTCGGTCGCGCCCTCGCGCGTTTGCATGCCGATAACCCCTTTGCCGCCACGGCGCTGTGCGCGAAAAGCGCTCACAGCAGTGCGTTTGATAAAACCGCCGTGCGTGATGCTGATGATGCAGCCCTCGTTCGCGATCAGATCTTCCATGTTGATCTCCGCTGCATCAGGAACGATTCCCGTCAGGCGCGGCGAACCATATTTGTCGCGGATTTCGCGCAGCTCTTTTTTGATGATGGTGAACACGCGCTGCTCTTTGGCGAGAATGTCCTGCAAATCCTTAATGGTTTCGATGAGCTCCTTGTATTCCCTGTCGATTTTATCGCGCTCGAGGCCGGTCAACTGATACAGGCGAAGATTGAGAATTTCGTCGGCCTGTTGTTCGCTGAATGCGTAGCGCCCATTTGTCAGGCGCGCGGGATTGCGAATCAGGATTCCGATTTGTTCCACCTGACGCTTGGTGAATTCGAATGCGAGCAGTTTTACACGCGCTTCGTCGCGATTGGCCGATCCGCGAATGATACGCAGAAATTCGTCAAGGTTTGCCAGCGCAATGAGATAACCTTCCAATGTCTCGGCGCGCTCCTCCGCTTTGCGCAATTCGAAACGCGTCCGGCGGAGGACAACGTCGCGGCGATGCTCGATATAAGCCGCATTGGCTTCTTTGAGCGAGAGCAGCTTGGGCCGGCCATGGTCGATCGCCAGCATGGTCGCCGCAAACGAGGTCTCCAGTGCCGTGTGCTTGTAGAGATTTGCAATGGTGACCTTCGGATTCGCGTCACGTTTGAGCTCGATGACCACGCGCGTGTTTTCATCCGATTGATCGCCGACATAACTGATGTCGGTCAGCACTTTTTCGTTGACCAACTGAGCGATACGCTCGACCAACGTCGCGCGGTTCACACCGTACGGAATTTCCGCGATGACGATTTGCTCGCGACCGCCTTTGAGCTCCTCGACGCCTGCCTTGCCGCGTACTTTCATGCTGCCTCGGCCGGTCTCGAAATATTGCCGGATGCCGCCCACGCCGCAGATGACGCAGCCGGTCGGGAAATCCGGGCCCTTCACGTGCTTCATCAGTTCGTCGAGGGTGATTTCGGCATTGTCGATCTGCGCGCAGATGCCATCGATCACTTCGCTCAAGTTGTGCGGCGGAATGTTGGTGGCCATGCCGACAGCGATCCCAGTTCCGCCGTTCACCAGCAAGTTGGGAAAGGCAGCTGGGAAAACGGTTGGCTCGGTGCGCGTTTCGTCGTAGTTGGGGACGAAATCGACCGTGTCCTTCTCCATGTCGGTCATCAAAGCGGCGCCCAGGTGAGTCATGCGCGCTTCGGTGTAGCGCATCGCTGCGGGTGGATCGCCCTCGATCGAGCCGAAATTTCCCTGGCCGTCGACCAGCCGTTCGCGCATCGCCCACGGCTGCGCCATGTGAACGAGGGTCGGATAAATCACCGCCTCACCATGCGGGTGATAATTTCCGCTCGTGTCACCGCAAATTTTTGCGCACTTCCGATGTTGCCGCCCTGGGAAAAGCGACAGATCATGCATCGCGTAAAGAATTCTTCGCTGCGATGGCTTGAGGCCGTCGCGTGCATCGGGCAATGCGCGAGAAATGATCACCGACATCGAGTAATCGAGGAAAGACCTCGACACTTCTTCAGCGACATTTATCGGCTCGATTTTTTCGTTGGGATTTAACATGAGCTATTAACCTGTGGCAGGTGAATACGCAGAGGGACGTTCCGCGAGGAAGCGCTCTTCCCAGACGCGCGAAATCTCGTCCGCCTGGCGGATAGTTACCGGGCGACCAATGCTAGCGTCGCGTGGCAGCGAAATTTGCAAAAAATCCAGAACGCCATGGATTGTTCCCTCATAGTCCTGGCAGAGTTCTTCGTATTGAACTTGGAACGCCTCAATGCCGAGTCGCTGAAAAAAATGTTGCCAGATCTTCTCTTGCCGCTGTGCTTCTCTGAGAGATTGCTCAATTAGCTCCGCATCGAATTGCGGCTCTCGTTCTTCTGTAGAGTTTTTCCCTTGCTGCACTTTCCAGAGCCCAGTCTGAAGCGCTCGCGCTGTGGACAACGCTTGCCGGAGTTTATGACGCCGCAAAATGTGCACGAACCGAAGACGCGGGAACGCATTTCGCAACAGTGCGAGATCATTCGTCGCCGCGCTTCCGAAATCGCGGCTGTCTCGCAGCCGGTTGACAAAATTGTCCAGATACCAGCTCATTAGTTTAAAACCAAAGACCTCATTTGCCGTCGTTTTCGTGTTCACGATACCGCGGACATATGCCGCGTAGTCAGCGAGCGGGTCGAGCCCGAGCTCCAATCCGTAACGCGTTTCGAACTTCGAGAGAAAAAATTGTTTCGGCATGCCCGCGCGGCGGGTCGCACGCAATCCGTCTGTCAACAAATTGCTGCCCGAGCGTGGGATTGTGCAAACAACGTAACACCGCCTTGGATGGCGGAGTTTGTGAAACAAACCTCCCATCGTGATTTATACGTCGAGATTGCGCACGTTTAGCGCGTTGTCTTCGATGAATTGCCGGCGTGGCTCGACCACGTCCCCCATTAGAATGGTGAACATTTTGTCGGCATCGACAGCGTTGTCGTCGTTCAGGTCCACTTTCAGGAGCTTGCGTTTTTCAGGATTCATCGTGGTCTCAAACAACTCCTTGGCATTCATTTCACCCAGACCCTTGAAACGCTTGATCTGCACTCCGCGCCGGCCGATCTCCAAAATCTTTTCGAGGATTTCCGGAATCGAAAACAGCGGATGCAAGACGGCTTTGTCACCGTCGCCTTCAATCAACTCGAAGATCGGCTGGTCAGAGGCGGCGTAGTGACCAACCTTCAAACCCTTGCGAGCCAGTTCCGCGATAATCTTTTCGATTGCAGCAGATTCGTGCAGCTCGACCAGTCTGCCGCGCCTCCGGCTGCCATCAGCTCGCACCGGAGTGTCCAGTGGAAGCAATTCCTGACCAATCTGCGTATCGAACAAATTCAGATCGAGGTTTTCCTGATGAAATTTACGCACTGCTTTCTCGTCGTGAAAATAGTGAGCGGTCTCGTCGTTGCCGTCGCGTACTTTCACCAGATAGGTTGGAAGCTTCCCGGACTTGGAATTCCGATTGGCTAGGTACGTCTCGAAATCGCCGCCGTGCCGGCGGACGGCTTCGCTCAACTTGGCCAGCTTCTCGAGCGACTCGAGAATGTCCTTCAGTTGCACTGCCGTAATTTCTTTATCGTCGGCCAGATTCTTCAGGCGTACATCCTCCGCGCCCAGTGAAATGAGGATTTTGTTTAGCCGCGCATCGTCATCAACATATTCTTCGCGTTTCTTCCGCTTGATCTGATAAAGCGGCGGTTGCGCGATGTAAATTCTCCCCGCGCGCACCAGTTCGGTCATCTGACGGAAAAAGAAGGTGAGCAACAAGGTGCGAATATGGGAACCATCTACATCTGCGTCCGTCATGATAATGATGCGGCCATAGCGCAGTTTTGAGATGTCGAAGCGACCTTCGTCCTTGCCATTGGCTTCTTCCTTGGGTTTTCCAATGCCAGCGCCGATCGCCGTGATCATAGCCTGGATCTCGGTGTTTTTTAGAAACTGATCTTCGCGCGCTTTCTCTACGTTGATCAACTTGCCACGGATCGGCAAAATCGCTTGATAACGCCGGTCGCGACCCTGCTTGGCGGAGCCGCCCGCGGAATCACCTTCGACGATGTAGAGCTCGGTCAATTCCGGATCGCGCTCCGAACAATCTGCCAATTTTCCAGGCAGCCCGCCCCCGGTAAGAGCGCCCTTGCGGATTGTTTCCCTCGCTTTTCGCGCAGCTTCCCGCGCCCGGGCCGCTGTGAGCACTTTGTCGAAAATTCGTCGGGCAATGGGCGGGGTCTTGTCGAAGTAAGTCATCAGCCCGTCATAGGCAACCGAGTTTACGATCCCGTCGATCTCGGTGTTCACGAGTTTTACCTTGGTCTGCGACTCGAAACGTGGATTGGGCAATTTCACGCTGAGCACGCAAATCAATCCTTCGCGCACATCGTCTCCAGAAATGGAGGGATCTTTGTCCTTCAAAAGATTGTTTTGCCTTGCGTATTGATTGATTGCCCTTGTCAGCGCCGTGCGGAACCCGGTCAGATGCGTGCCGCCATCTGGATTGGCGATCGAATTGGCAAACGGCAAAATCTGGTCGTTGTAGCTGTCGTTGTATTGCAGGACAACATCGACAAAAACTTCGTCGCGCTGCCGCGAGATAACGATCGGCTTGGGATGCAGAACCTGTTTGTTCTCGCCAAGCTGCTTGACGAATTCTTCGATGCCGTGCTTGTAAAGAAATGTCTCTTTCTTCACCGGGTCGATACGCTCATCTGCAAGCATGATTTCAAGACCAGGATTGAGAAACGCCAGCTCCCGTAACCGCGTAGCCAGGCGTTCGAACTTAAACTCAGTCGTGATTGTGAAAATCGTCGGATCAGGCAGAAAAGTGATGAGCGTGCCAGTGGTCTTTTTGTTTTTGACCTCGCCGATGACGGTGAGTTTGTCGGTCGTTTTCCCTTTCGCGAAGGCCATGTGATAGACTTTGCCGTCACGAGACACCTCGGCCTTGAACCATTCCGAAAGCGCGTTTGTGCATTTCGCACCGACGCCATGCAAGCCTCCGGAATACTTGTAAGCGCCTTGCCCAAACTTTCCGCCAGCATGCAAATTGGTCAGCACCAGCTCGACTGCCGGCATCTTCCATTTGGGGTGAACGTCGGTCGGGATTCCTCGACCATTGTCACGCACCGAAATGGATCCATCGACATGAATGGTCACTTCAATCTTGGTGCAAAATCCGGCGAGGTGTTCGTCGATGGAATTATCGACCACTTCGTAAACCAGGTGGTGTAGTCCCCGCTCATCGGGATCGCCGATGAACATCCCCGGCCGTTTCCGAACCGCTTCGAGGCCTTCTAACTTGTCGATTTGCGCCGCGTCATATTTTTGGCTGGCCGCGATTCCGGTAGAGCTGCGAGATACTTTTTCGGCCGGAATTTCTTCTTGAACCTGGGGCATAAAAGTGGAGCCAGACGGCCCACACAAAAGAGGATAGCCAGAAACGGCTTGGAAACAACTAATAATATCGTGGCCTTGAGCGGGTTATTTCCCCTACGGGTTGGAGGCAGGCAGACCCCGAAGCACACGATATGGTGGTTCAGCGCTCCGGCTTCCGTTGACGATTTTTGGCGTCTTGACCGAGCTCTTTCGGGCTCAGAAAATAGACTCCCTTTATGCGCCTTCAAACGATCTTGGAAGCACGCTGGATTTTGGCGGTTTTCGCGCTGCTTGCCGTTGCCTCCGCCTTGCTCTCCGTATGGCTATCGTTGTTCTTTCTCTTGGTGTTTCTTTTTACGCTTTCGTTTTTTCGTGATCCAGAACGCATTGTGCCGGCAGATCCAAATATAATTGTCGCCGCTGCGGATGGCACGGTAACGGACGTCATCGAATCCGATGAAAGTCAGGTCCTCAAAACGAAAACGCGCCGTATCGGAATTTTTTTGTCGATCTTCGACGTTCATACGAATCGCGCGCCAATCGATGGCAGGGTGATTTATCGCCGCCACCAAGACGGACTTTGTGTGGACGCACGGCGACCGGACTGTTCCGAGAAAAACGAATCAATGACATGGGCTTTTCAGAATCCGCGCGTCACGATTGTGGTGCGCCAGATCACGGGGGCTATTGCAAGACGCATCGTGGCGTGGTCGCAAATCGGAGACGAATTGAAAAAAGGCGAACGCTTCGGAATGATTCGCTTCGGCTCACGAACAGAATTATATTTGCCGTTCAACGCTGAAGTTCTTGTGAAAGTAGGCGATCACGTTCTCGGTGGATCGACAATTATCGCGCGACTGCCTGATTGATGAACGAACAGCCATCCAAAATCTATCTCCTGCCGAATCTGATGACGGCGGGAAATCTGTTTTGCGGATTCACTGCCACGCTCAAGATTCTCGAGGGCGCACTTTTGCAAAGCACAAACAGCGATCTGGCGTCTGATCGCTTCCACGAAGCGATCTGGTTCATTCTTGGCGCGTTCGTTTTTGATTTTTTGGATGGACGCCTGGCGCGGCTTGGCGGACACGAGAGCCCCTTCGGGCGCGAATTCGATTCGCTGGCAGATATTGTTTCATTCGGGCTTGCGCCGGCATTGATGGTTTATCGGGTGGTGTTGCAGGAGTTTCCGCGCGCTTGCTGGATTATCGCATTCGTTTACCTCGCGTGCGGCGCACTGCGCTTGGCCAGGTTCAATTCCGACGCGAAGAATAACGAAGCCAATCATCAAAACACGTTTACCGGTTTTCCAATTCCCGCCGCGGCCGGTTTAATTGCGTCCATCACGCTGTTCCTCCTTTGGCTCGCGGAAGGTGAACATCACCTTGGCAACTGGCGCTTTGTTCTGCCGCCATTGCTGCTCTTCCTTTCCTTCATGATGTTTAGTCGGTTTCAATATCCGAGTTTCAAGGCAGTCAATTGGAAGACAAAGAAATCGATTCCGCGCTTTCTCATCATCATCCTCGTTCTCATTTTTACCGTGCTGAATTATGAATGGATGCCGGCCGTTCTGTTCCTGGCCTATTTGCTTTACGGGGTTCTGAGATCATGGCTTTCACGCGAATGGCAAAGGGAAATCGAAGAGGAAATAGGCGAAGAACCATCGGAACCGGCCGAACAAACCCGTTAAGTCCAACTCCAAGATTCTAACGTTAATCAGGATGGCGGGCCCTTTGGTCTAGAAGCTTTTGCCGTGCGAGCGCCCTTCTGATAGTCTCGTTCGCGAGGTTGCCGAACATGCCTCAAGATGCCACCGAACATCGCAAGCTCGCCGCAGTTATGTTCACGGACATGGTGGGTTATAGCGCTCTCGTTGAGCGCGACGAGGCTTTCGCGCTTCAACTGCTCGAGGAACATCGCCGACTTCTGCGCTTAATCTTTCCGAAGCATGAAGGGTCCGAAATCAAGACAATCGGAGACGGTTTCCTAGTCGAGTTTTCTAGCGCCTTGGGGGCTGTGCGGTGCGCCATCGAAATCCAGGAGGCGATTGCTAGAAGAAATTCCGCGAATCCATCAGAGGGGAATTTCGAGCTTCGCATTGGAATTCATGCCGGCGATGTTGTCCGTCGTGCTGACGACGTGATTGGCGAGGGCGTCAACATTGCTGCTCGCATTGTACCATTGGCCGGGGAAGGAGGCATTTGTATTTCCAAGCAGGTCTTCGACCAAGTCGAAAAACGCCTCGCCAATTCGCCGAAAAGGATGGGGCAGGTGAAAGTCAAGAACATGATCCGCCCTGTCGAGGTTTACTGGGTCGGGTACGAGGGTGCAGCGCCCGGTCCGGCGGATTTTGTGCAGGCCGACAAGTTGCCTTCCGCTCAGAAATCGATTGCCGTGTTGCCCTTCCTTAACATGAGCTCAGACCCGGAGAACGAATACTTAAGCGACGGTTTAACGGAGGATCTGATAATGGCGTTTTCACAATTGAAGGGGCTACGTGTGCCGGCGCGAACTTCAAGCTTTGCGTTCAAGGGAAAGAACGAGGACGTCCGTCGAATAGGTGAGCAACTAAATGTAGCGAACATTCTGGAAGGCAGCGTGCGTAAAGCTGGCGAACGGCTCCGTATAACGGCGCAACTGATTAACGTGGCTGACGGCGATCATCTGTGGGGTCAGACCTTTGATCGCCAATTGCAGGACGTCTTTGCGATTCAGGATGAAATTACGCGTGCAATCGTGCGCGCTCTCGAGATGCAGTTAATTGGTGCGAGCGATCGGCCGTTAACAAAACACGGCACTTACAACACCGATGCATATCAGCTTTACCTTCAGGCCAGGTATCACTTTAACAAATTCACCGGTGAAGGTTTCAAGCGCTGCATCGAATGTTGCAAAAAAGCGCTCAAAATAGAGCCAAACTACGCGCTCGCTTATGCTGCCTTATCGCTCTCAATCCAATACGGTTGGTTTTACGGGCATCTCTCGTTTGAAGAGAAGCTGGCTGCGATCGGTCCTCACGATCTGTTCGCAGAAAAGGCAGTGGAACTCGATCCGAATCTGGCCGAAACTCAGACTGCTCTAGCTATTGTAACATGTTGGAACCTGAGGGACTGGACAAGGGCTGAAGACTGCTTCAAGCGAGCCGTCAAGCTTAACCCAAACTACGTCACCGCTCACGAGCATTACGCTGCCTTCTTAGCATGCATGAGGCGGACTGAAGAGGCGATAACCCATGCGCGCCTCGTGCAACAGCTCGATGCGTTATCCCCGATGAGCAATCTTCACGCAGGCTACACCTATTGGTTTATCCATCGCTACGATCTGGTGCTCGAACAGGCTCATACATTACTTGATTTAGAGCCAAACTTCTTTGGAGCACATTGGCTCTTGGGGTGGGCCCATTGGTCTCAGGGAATTCATGAAGCTGCCGTTGCAGATTTACGTAAAACAGTCGCCTTGGGAGGAGGTCCCATTCCATTAGCGGATCTTGGATGCCTTTTGGGGCGGTTGGATCGGAAGGCCGAAGCTCAACAGGTGCTTGAAGAGTTAAACGAACTGGGAAAGCGGATGTATGTCCAACCGGCTTATCTGGGCTTCGTTCATGCAAGCTTGGGCAATCACGACGAAGCTTTTGCGTGCTTTGCTCAGGGCATCGAACACGAAAACGCCAGCGTTGTTTGGCTCCGGGAATACTGCATCTTTGCCGGGTTAGACGACCTGCGTGCCGACCCACGATTCCCGACGTTGCTTAAAAAGATTGGCCTTGAAGCATAAACGCCTGCGACAGCAATTCCGCTCCCGCGAAATTTCTCAGCGATAGTCAGTCAAAGTTGCACCCGTTCTGAGGTCCGTTACGCGGCGACCCGAGAGTCAAGAAGCTCGCTGAAAAGTCGAAGAAATCAGTCGCAATGAACTATTGATTGTAGCGTCGGCCTATTACCGACGAGTCAAAGCTAAAGACGACGCTCATAGAGCGCCGCTACAGCTTATTCAGCTTCGCGAGAATTTCCGGATCACGGACGTCTGCCCATTCGCCGGTGAGCTCGAGCGCCCGCACTTTCTTCCCGGACTGTGCGAGGTTGCGGATCGCGTCGGTTAATTCGTATTCGCCGCGGGAGGATGGTTTCAACTTTGCGGTGAAATCGAAGACGCTTGTGCGAAAAGCGTAAAGCCCGGCATTATACCACGGGCTGATAGGTTCGCCCGGTTTTGGTTTTTCACGAAGGTCCATCAAGTCCATCTGATCATTTAGAAAAACAGCGCCGCCTTTGGATACGTCTTCGCCGCGCGTAACGGTCAATAGCGCTTCAACTTCCTCGGGAAGATTGACCACGCGTTTGTAGTTCGCCGGATCAACCAAAATGTCGCCGTAGGCCAAAATGAACGGACGATCAGCGGCGAAATCGCGGGCGAGGTCGAGAACGCGCCCCGTCCCATCTTGTACTGTCTGCGTCGCATACTGAATGCTCACGTCGTAGCGCCGACCATCGCTAAAAAAATCGCGCACCGCATCAGCGCGATATCCGACCACAAGAAGCACCTGTCGAGCGCCTGCGTCGCGCAATCCCTCGACGATGTGCTGTAACACTGGTTTCCCGCGCACCTCAATCATCGGTTTGGGAAGCTCGGCCGTCAGTTCGCGCATGCGCGTGCCGCGACCAGCGGCGAGGATGACGGCGTTATCGATCTTCGTCATTGTGCAAAGGGATGGCGAACTCTGCGCCCATTGCCGTCGTAGGCGTTCACGCTCCAGTTACGATTAGCTTTTCTTCGGCTCCGTGATGATCAATGCCGGCAAGTTCGCCTGCCTAACCAGTTCGGTCACCTTCGCTACATCTTCGTGTTTGATCTGCGCCCATTTTTTTAGCTGGTCGTCGAGTTGGGTGCTCAAAATCTGGAACACGTCTGATTGCGGTTTGGTTGGCTCAGTATCGCCAGACTCGACAATGTGGCTAAATGTGTCGAATCGCTCGTTTAACATGTTCGGGAAAGCGAGGTTCGCTTCCGAGCCTTTCATATTTACCTGAATCAGTTTCTGTTCGACTTCAGACATTCGGCGGTCGAGATCGTCCGCCGCTGCCAGCGCAGGTTTCAATCGCTGATCGTCACTAAAACGTTTGTGAAGATTTTGAATTTGCGATCTGAGATCGCGAATCTCATTAACTGCCTGGTGCAATTGCGAAATCCGATCATTTACCTGCATCGCTAACGTGGACTGTTTTTGCAAAGCCGCTTCCTGGCCTTTGTTGCGAGGATCGATGACCAGATGCAGCGGGGCAGTTTGCGATTTCCCGCCAACGGTCAGTTTTACCTGGTAATCTCCCGGCAGCGCCACCGGCCCCTTAGGTCCCGTACTTGAATAGAATGCACCGGGAATTTGAATCGGATCATCGTAACGCAGATCCCATGCAAACCGGTTCATCCCTACGTTGGCTGGAATCGTCTTCACTCGCTCAACGCGGTCAGGCCACTCAGGTGGTTGTTCGCCTTCTTTTTTTTCCTTGCTGGAAAGATGCCGCACGACTTTGCCTGTAGAGTCGAGTATGTCTAGTGAGACTTCCTCTTTCGGCGCGGTCTTGAAATAATAATCGATGATTGCTCCGGGCGGCGGGTTATCTCCCACGGGCTGACGTTTGTCGAACTCCTCAGGGTAATGCAAACGCAATGCGGTCTGCGGTTGATAAAGGATAACGTCTGCCTCCGCAGGAGGCGCATTGACCTGGCGCAGGGGCGTCACATTATCGAGCACCCAGAAAGAACGCCCATGCGTCGCCACTACCAGGTCGTCGTCTTTTACCACAAGGTCGTGAATTGGTGACACGGGCAGATTCAATTGCAGCGGTTGCCAATGCCCGCCGTCGTCGAATGAAACGAAAATGCCGAGCTCGGTCCCTGCGTAAAGCAAACCTTTGCGCCTGGGATCTTCGCGTACCGCGTGCACGTATGCGCCACCGGGAATTCCGCGCACAATTGAGCTCCAGTTTTTTCCCAGGTCCGTAGTCTTGAAAATGTATGCCTTGAAGTCGTCGAGTTTATGTCGATCCACGGCGACATAAGCGGTGTCGCCGTCGTGCGGCGACGGTTCGATCAGATCGACAGTGCTCCACTCTGGCATTTTCGGTGTGACGTTTGACCAGCTCTGACCATCATCGGTAGTCACCTGAACGACGCCGTCGTCCGTGCCTGCCCAGAGCGTTCCTTGTTTCACCGGCGATTCGGCCAATGCAAAAACCGTGTCGTAATATTCGACCGAAGTGATGTCGTTCGTTAGCGGACCACCACTTGGCTGCTGTTTCGATTTGTCGTTGCGCGTGAGATCACCGCTGATTTGCGTCCAGCTTTGTCCGTGATCGGTCGATTTGAAAACACACTCCGCAGCGGTGTAAACTGCATCCGGATTATGCGGTGAAAGCATGAGTGGCGAGACCCACTGAAACCGATGTTCAAGATCGGCAGCGCCATGCCCGGCGTTATCCAGAGGAAACGGACTAACATCTTGCACTTCCTCTTTGTTTTTATTGTAGCGATTGATGAAGCCTTCGTTGTTTGAATAAATGATGTGCCAATCGCGCGGGTCCGGCACGACAAAGCCGCATTCCCCGCCGCCAGCGACGAACCAATCTTCGCGTCCGATCACGCCGGAATCGCTACGGCTGGCGATGCCGACATTCGAGTTGTCCTGTTGCGCGCCGTAAATGTGGTAGGGAAATGCATTGTCCACAGCGACGTGGTAAAACTGCGCGGTGGGCTGGTTATGTTGAGTGGTCCAGTTTTTGCCGCCGTCGGTTGAAATACTTGCGCCGCCGTCGTTCGCATTTGCAATCCGGTTTGGATTCGTTGGATCAATCCACAATCCGTGATGATCTCCATGCCGTGCGGGCATGAGATTGAATGTTTTTCCACCGTCGACCGACTTAAACAGCCCGGTGTTTAACAGGTAAACCGTGTCCGCGGATTTCGGATCAGCATAAACTTTACTGAAGTACCAGGCGCGCTGGCGAAATCTTCCATCGTCATTCACGCGGGTCCAATGCTGCCCGGCATCGTCAGAGCGGAAGAGACCGCCCTCCTTGGCCTCGATGACTGCATAGACGCGGTTAGCATCCGCTCCGGAAACGGCGATGCCGATTTTGCCGAGGATTCCGCTTGGAAGGCCGTTGCCCTCGAGACGTTTCCACGTGGCGCCATTGTCTTCAGATCGATAAAGTCCGCTGCCCGGGCCGCCGCTGGAGAAAAACCATGGCTGTCGCCGCGCCTGCCAAAGAGATGCGAAAACGATGTTCGGATTATGCGGATCGAAAACAACGTCGATGCCGCCAGTGTTTTCATCTTTCGACAGAACTTTTGTCCACGTCTTCCCACCGTCAGTTGTGCGAAAGATTCCACGTTCCTGATTTGGACCAAACGCATGACCTAACGCAGCCACAAGAACCACGTTCTCATTTCGTGGATCGACAATTAGCGCACCGATCTGCCGTGTATCTTTCAAGCCGACGTTTTCCCACGTTTTACCACCATCGACCGATTTAAAGACTCCAGTGCCATACGTGGTATTACCGCGGATTGCCGCTTCGCCGGTGCCAGCGTAAATCACATTGTGATCGGATGGCGCGACTGCGATCGCGCCGATTGAAGAAATCGGTTGTTTGTCAAAAAGCGGAGTCCAGTTTGCGCCGCCATCCGTCGTCCTCCAAACGCCACCGGCGACGGCCCCGAAATAGTACGTGTCCGGCTCGCCGGCTACACCTTCGATCGCGAGTGCGCGGCCGCCGCGAAACGGACCGATTTGTCTCCAACGCATTCCATTGAACAGCTTTTCATCGATCACTCCAGGCGGCGTTGGGGTGGGGGAGGAAGCGGATTGAACAGAAGGTGCGAAAATGGATACAGAAACAGCGAAAATGATTCGAACCCAGTTAAGAGAACGGTAATTCGGTGTAATCATCCGGCTAAGGTGAAAAGCTTGCTATCTGGTTCAACTGGAATTGCGTCGAAACGCGCCGGGCCGTGAAAACTCCTTCAGTGCATTAGCGAGATTCGGCGTCGGAAGCTTAAACGCCGAAGCAACTCCCCTGGACGCCCGCGGCCTCAAGGGCCTACGCATTAATCGTAGCCATCTCGGGCGCGTGGGCCTCTGACGCAGTTCCAGCGGGTGAAGCGCCGCCGAAGCGCCGCGCTGCGTAATACGAGCCGATCACCAGGACCGCCGCAATCAGCTGCGCAACGAGCGTTTCGACTGTTGGGAACACAGCAAACCAGAGTCCCATCCACGGCGGCATGTAATTTTTCAGCGAATCAATCGGCGTAGTGGAAATCCAATGCGCCAGCTGCATTTCCTGCGCTTGCTCGCCGACCATAACCAGCAACACGACTCCAAGCAGAATGCCGGTGGTGACTAACATTTTGCGATACGGCAAGCGCTGTTGAAGAACGAAAGTCAGCACGGCCACCATTGCCGTCAGCATCAATCCCAGCAACGTACCTTTCAGCACCACCCCGCCGCCAAGCCTCAAATGATAGCTCTGTAAAAAAAGGACGACTTCGAATCCTTCGCGATACAGCGAAGTAAATCCGAGCAGAAGCAATCCAAACCAAAGACGTCTTTGGGAGATCTCGGCGTCGCGCGCGTTTTCGAGTAGCGTTTTACGCCGACGATTATGCGCGCGAATCCACCCTCCCCAGTAAATCTTGTGGAAGAACCAGTTCATGATCACCAGCAGAACAATGACCGCCAGGAGACCAGTCGCGGCCTGCAAATCGAGCGCCGAAATATTCTCGCTGAGCGAGCCGACAATGCGCACTGCGATCATCCACGTGATCACACTGGCGATTAACGCCACGCCTGCGCCGAGAGTAACTGGTTGGCGATGCACCCGTTTAGCGCCAGTCATACTGGCTGTGATGGCCGCCAACACAAGAATGCATTCCAGCCCTTCACGGAAAACGAGAATGCCGATATCTAGAAATGCGACAGTTGGGCTTGTGTTCGGCCGTCTTGGATCAGGCACGCCGTGCGCGGTGACTCCCTGCCAAACCAACATCGCCATCACAAAAAGCGCCGCTAAAATAATGCCGATGCGCAGAGCAGCCTTCATTTCGCGTTTAGACTTTATCACAGGCGCTAGCCAACTGCTGCCGGTCGGTTGCTTTTTTTTAGCGGCTGCTTGCTGGCGCGAACGAATGCCGATTCATCATTTTTAAGAGTCAACAATTGTCGGTATCGTGGTCGTTTACCAGGATCAGATTAAGAATGTCGAAATATGTTTTGGGTCACCATTTGGAAGGTGAGGGGACGCGTCTGGATTTGATGTCAGAATTGCTCGATCCGATGCATCGCCGGTGCATTGAGGCGCTTGAAATTCTTAAGCCCGGCGCGCGGACGCTCACTGAACTTCGCAATGATCTGACAAGTTCCGATAAACTTAATGATGCGCTGGTGGACACATTTCTTAGTTATTGTGGAAAGTCGAATTGGTGGACTCAGACCATTGCCTTTACCGCGGTGCACGGCCGTGCGCCCGATGCATAATCGAATCTGGGCACGCGAGCCGGGTGGTTGTGATTTTGCGTCAATCGAGTAACTTTCCGCGGTGCAACGTTTTCGGGCGTTTACTTTAATCGAGATTGCCCTGTCCATTTTCATATTGATGCTACTGCTGATGCTGGCAGTACCGAGCTTGACCGGCGTCGTCGCAAGCAATCGACTGAAGCAGTCTCTGGATGGGTTCAATAATCTTGTGCGCCAGGCGCACGAGCGAAGCGTGAATGAACGTCGGCCCTACCTGATCGTTTGGGGTAAAAACAGTGTCCTGCTGCGTCCCGAAGTTTTCGCAGAGGATGAGGAAGACAAACCGACGGCGGTATTGCGTCTGAACAAGGGATCATTGCTGAGACTCTCATTACCGGCAGCGTTGGCGGGAAAACATCCGGCGGAGTGGATCTTCTGGCCATCGGGAAATTGTGAGCCGGCAACTGTCCAATTCAAAGGCCCGCCTGGTTTCTGGACCGCGGATTATTCGCCATTGACGGCGCAGGCGGAGGTTACGTCATATGCAGCGAGGTGAACGGCAACGGCGTGATGGGGTAATAGAGAAATGGAGTAATGGAATTTTCAACACTTCAGCACTCTACCACTCCAATACTCCAATGATAACTGGGAGAGCAATTCAGACTCGCGCACGATTGCAATATGCCTTCGCGCTGTACGAGGTTCTGCTAGGCGTGGCGATCTTTGCAATCGGCGTCGTCGCGCTTGGACGAGCGGTACAGAATTGTCTCAATGCGAGCACGATTAGCGAGGAGGAAAGCGCGGTGCGACAGATTCTCTCTGATCGCATGGCGGAAGTTCAAGCTGCGTCGATTGTGCCTGACCCTCAAAAGGAATTTAAGGTCAACAGCAATTACGGCGTGATAAAGTTGATACAGAAAAGCGCTCCTGCCAATTTGACCGAAGAGGGTAACACGCTCCTGACTGGGATTAATCTTGTGACGTTGACAGCCCACTGGCAGCACGGCGGCGTCCCGCAGTCGAAGCAGCTTCAGTTTTATGTTTATCGGTCCGGATAAAAGCAGACTGAATATTCGAAATTCCATTGGCTTCACACTGCTCGAGATCATGCTGGCGGTGGCAATCCTCGGAATGATGTCGATCGCGATTTTTCGCTTCGTGCAATCGAATATGATTGCTATGTATCTTTCATCGAACACAGCCGCCGCAGATGCGCAATATGGCGGGTTGCGTGATCTACTTACGGCGGAATGGCAACGCCTTAGTATAAATTCGAAGATGCTTGGCGAGGCATTTAAAATGAACGATCGCGAACGCGATGAGATCCGGTGGAGTTCCAGAGCTGGACCTGGACTGCTTACACGCTACGCGCCGGGCGAATTTACAGTTGTGCTGCGATTGCAGCCGGAGAACGAAAAAGGCAGCCAACTGGATCTTGGTTTTTTGCGAAAAGGACAAAAGGATTCCGACCGGGGAGAGGCACGCGATACCTGGGTGCCATTAATTAAGAATGTGAATAGCCTGCAAATCAGCTATTTCGATCCGAGGGCGAACGACTGGTTGCCTCGGTGGCCAGGCGGCCAGTTACCGACGCTTGTCAAAATTAGCGTGGGACGCGCTGATTCAACCGTGCCATGGGAAACAGTTATTCCATTGAGACGAACCCCCTATTGACGAACCGATGAAAACAGGTTCTACAATATCGAAGCCAGATCAGGGCGCTGCGCTGCTTCTAGCGCTTTGGGCGTTGTTTTTGCTCAGCGCGATGGTGATCACCTGGGCGCTGAATATTAATTCGCGCCTGACGTCTTCGAGCAACGCAAACCGTGTTGTGGAAGCCGAAGCGATGGCCTCTTCAGGTTCGGAAATTGCACTGAACCCGACAATCAAGCCGGACTCTCAGAACTTACATATGAAATTTGCTGGAGGAGAAAAATTCGACGTCCAGATGACGGGTGAGTGTGGCCGTTTAAATTTGAATTTCCTCACGCAGGGAGAGGACCCGACGAAGCTGGCAATTCTGCGCCAATATCTCTCGCTCAAAGGCATCGAGCTAAACGATCTCGACTCCATGATGGATGCGTTGCTCGATTGGGTATCGCCAAATAAAGGACTACATCACTTGAACGCGCCGCCGGAAACTGACGATTATCGTCCACCGCACGCACCGCTGACTTCCGTCGATGACCTTAAAAAGATCTTCGGGTGGGAGGAATTTACTTCCAAGCCCGGTTGGGACAAGGATTTCACTGTGGTAGGCAACTGTGGTGCCATTGATATTGCATGGGCATCGCGTGACGTATTGCGCGCCTTGCCAGGCATGGGAGAAGATTCGGTTGATCGTTTTCTTCAGTTAAGGCAGGGGCAGGACGGAATCGATGGAACAGCGGATGATTTCCAGTTCACCGCAACAAACGGAACGTCTGTGCCGCCAGAGGTTCAAGCTGCGTTGGGTTTGAATCCGCAGCAATTTCAGATGATTCAGGCGCTGGTTCAATATAAGGGCCCGGTCGTGCGCATCGTGAGTATAGGAAAATCAGGTGACGTAACGCGCTCTGTGGAGATGATAGTGTTCAAGCCGACGACACCACTCGGGGGAGCAGCTGGGCTGGGAGCTTCGATTGCAGCTGGCCGCCCTCAAGTATTTAGCTGGAAGGAGCTTTGATATCGACCCCGGGACTCCATCGATTTTCATAATCCCAACCGGAAACGGCTGGAATTTTCTCCGCTCGGCTGAGCAAAACGGCTCGTGGAATGTACGGAAGCTGCAGACGTTGGAAGAAGCGGTGCCGCTACTCGGTGTGACGGATGATTTTGTCCTTGGTCTGCCCGTTTCAGCAGTGTTGGCCCAGCGATTTCGTTTGCCGAGCATCGACCCTGCGGAGTTTCCAGAAATGCTTCGAATCCAGATCGAGAAGTTGCTGCCATTCGCGGCGGATGAAGTAACAACTGATTTTGAGCTCATCGAGCAAGACGAAAGCGAGAGTGTGGTTTCAGCTGTCGCGATCAGAAACGAACAACTTGCTGAGATGGCTTCGCCGCTATTGGAGCGCGGTTACATCCCGCGGCAGATTACTGTGTATGCAGCGCAGCGCGCGAGCACCCATGCTCCTACTGGCAGTGCTGTTCTGATCTATCCGGAAGGTGAGACGCTCGTTTATGCGGTGACAGAGAACGGCAAGCTAAGTCTTGCGCGGGTGTTTCAAGACGCCAATGGCGACCAGCTTCAAATTGAGTTGCCGCAGTTGCGATTGAGTGCCGAGTTAGAAGGCATTGATGCCTCTTCTACCAGTGTGTTGCTGGACGAGACCTGTTATGAAATGCGAGACACGGTACAGGAAATCTTGTCTAGCCCGACCGAAATAGTGGGCATCGAGCTGCCACCGGCGCCGGTCAAACTGAATCTCCTGCCAGAGAGCTGGCGACGGCGACGTTTGCAACTGGCAAGGCAATCAGAATGGCGACAACGACTGCTTTGGATAGGTGGCGGGTATGGCGGACTCGTCCTGCTTTTGCTCGCGTATCTCGGCCTGTTGCGTTTTCAGGTAGCGCGGCTTGACCGGCGCATCGCGCACGATGCGCCAGGGACTGAGTTCGTCCGTGCGACAGAAGCAAAATGGAAGGCGCTCGCCCCGGCGATTGATACTCATTATTATCCGGTTGAAATCCTGTTGCATGTTTTTGAAAGCCTGCCGTCCGCCGACGTGCGAATCACAGCGTATAATCAGTCGGCGCGGCAGATTTCCGTCGACGGTGAAGCGAACACCACCGCTCTTGCTTACCAGTTCATCGAGAAGGTAAAGAAGAATCCAGACTTGCGAGCGTTTCAGTTTGACATGGCTGCGCCTCGTATTTTGCCCAATAACCATGCGCAGTTTCGACTGGAGGGAAGAGCAAAATGATGCCGGCGTGGTACAACCGAATGAATCCACGGGAGCGTGTGCTGTCGTGGGTAGTTGCCGGAACAATCTTCGTGCTGCTCAATATTTGGATTTTGAGTCGGATATTTGGCGCAGTCGGCGGTTCGCACAAGGAAGTGGTGGCACGTCGAGCCAAGCTCGGCGAGCAGGCTCTTTACATTAAAGAACGGGATCTCTGGAACAAACGCGAGGAATGGATCCGGAAGCATCAACCTGTCCTCAACAATCCCGCGGAAGCCTCCGCTCTCCTTGATCAACTGAGGGAAGTGGCTAACAAGCACAATGTTCTCATCGAGAATCCGGCAATTGGAACCGGAGAGACTACCCCATATCATCAGACCGTTTTTGCTTCCATCGAAACCAAAAGTCCGTGGCCGCCGTTGGTGCATTTCCTTTACGACGTCCAGCGACCGGACGCTTTCATCGTGTTCGAGAATGTTAATCTGGTCATTGATGGCAGCGATCCTACAATGATGCGCGGCAAATTTAAGATTGCCCGGTGGTTTGCGCCGGGGCAGCGAACTAAGTAAAATAAATAATCAAAATAATGAAATATTCCCTTACGCTAACGTTGATCCTGGCAGTTCTCGGGGTGATCCACAGTCAAGCCGAGGAAGTTTTGCCGCCCCAGTTCAATTTCGATCGGTACTCAAAGATGGTGGATCAGTCGCCATTTGCGCTGGCCACGGCCGTCGCAGCGCCTGCGGCAACGCCTGATTTTGCAAAGGACCTTTTTATCGCCAACGCCGCGCGTTCGCCTGACGGCGACATGGTGACGCTCGCTTCCACTTCCGACCATAATTTCAAGAAATATCTTACAACCAGAGAGCCGGTGGACGGCTATAGCATTGCCAATATCGAATGGTCGGACAAAGTGGGTGCGACGAAGGTGACAATTAGCAAAGACGGAAATTTTGCCACCATAACGTTTAATCAGGCCCTCTTGTCGCAGCCTGGGGCGAATCCAGGCCTTGCTGCCAGAGGATTGATGCCGCCAGCACCTCCCGCCCCGGTTCTTAACCCCGCAGGGGTCCTTAATTCAGCTTCGAAAATCCCTGCTGGGTTGCCGCCGGAAGTACAACAGTTGATTCCTCAGGACGCAGGTCGGCCGCATTCGCGTGGTTTGATTCAGCGCAGCCCAAGAGGGTCAACGAAAGTGACGCAGCCTGCGAAGCAGTAGGCTCAACGGCCTGTCGCATTAAGGCTAACCGCCACCCCAATCGTCGTCTCCCGTGTCTGCTTGCCGGTCCGGCCCTGCCGAATATAAATCGTAGCCACCTGAGTTTTTCTGACCCGGGTTACGATAAATATAGTCGCTGCCCCAGGGGTCTTTTGGCAACTCTTTGAATAACTGATACCAGCGTGTCGGATGCGGATCGTTCGACGGTTGGGTTACCAGCGCCTGCAGACCCTGTTCCGATGACGGATAAAAGCCGTTCATGCTTTCGTACAGTTGAAGCTGTGTCTTAATCGCCTGAAGATCGGCTTGAACGCGCATGGTTTTGGCGATGGCAGTAGTATTGCCGAGTTTTGAAATCGCCACTCCCAATATGATCACGATGATGCTCACCACGAGCATGATCTCCAGTAGCGTGAACCCCTGCTGTTTTCTTTTTGTTCTCATCTCAAATAAATGGACGACCCTTCGCCCAGTGCGCGATTACACTACTCAGCTCTTCGAGAAATGCTAGTGACTGGCGCGCAGAAGATAATCCGACTTGTCCCAAATATACTTTAATTGAATCTGCGTCGCGCGGATAGCGGAGGATCCGTTGCCAACTCCAGTCGCGATAACCAGATCATTGGACCCGACTTTAAACATTGCGGCCGGCACAATTTTCTGCCCCCGCAGCCACCCCGTGTAATGGAAATGCATTTCTTTCGAAAGCGCTTCTACTTCACCGCGGTAAGCTGGGTCAGCCAGATCCGGCAGCATCAGAGAAGCCGGGCCGATATCCTGTCCGTTAACATAAATTTCCGGTGGAGCGTCAATGTTGGGATTGGCGAGTTCGAAAGTGAGCAGCGCCGTCAGCGGTTGCGCTTCAATTGGAAATTGAAATGCGGCGCCTTGCTGAGTTTGTCCGTCAATCCGAATTGGATCGGCGGAGAGAGTCGCGGTGACCGTCCCAAAGTTTTCAACGTCCTCGGGAGGCGCTTGCAGACTCGGCATCGATGAGAATGGCTCGGGGATCACATCCCGATGTTCCGCGTTCACTGGATGTACCACTTCACTGGTTGTCATCCAATCGAGATACGCTGCCCGGATTGTTCTTCCATCACCGGGCACTTCGATATCGATCGCGGACGCGCCGGCCATCGGAATGAGGACAGAATCTGAGCTGGGCAGATTCATTCCCACCCCGAGAGTGCCCGAGCGCAAAATGTGTGTGCCAGATTCATCCCATGCGATCAATTCCGGCTGCTGGTTTGGTTTATCGTCGAAGAACAAACGGAAAAAGAGAACCTGGTAATCAGGCCCTGGTTGCGTAACGCGAATCCGAAAGATGCTCTTCGAGTTGCCACCGCCTTCCGTCGCCTGGGCCGGCAAAAGAGTGAGCGCTTCGACCCATGCCGGCGCGTTTTGCGGTTTTGAATTTCGAGGCGCGTTTTGGCGGAGATCAAGCCACGCGCTGTCTGGAAAGGGCTGCACGATGAATTCGGCTGGAGACGGAAGGGCATCGCTCAAAGCTTCCTGCGCGCATACGCGGCAAACCGCGGCGAAGAAGATCGCAAAAACAGCGCGAAATATCATTTGGGCGGGCGAGATTATTCCCGCACAACCCGGTTTGCAAGCTCAGTTTTCAATGCGGTCGGAATTGCAAACTGTGTGTCATTTCAAACACGGCCGATAGAATACTGAAAACGACAAGGCCAACCAGAGCAGCGATCATCACAATGATGATCGGCGGAATCAGTTGGGAGATTACGCCAACGCTCCGGTCAAGCTCGCGCTCATAAACGTCGGCGATTGCTTGCATGGTCTCGGCGAAATGTCCCGTTTGTTCTCCCACCGCCATCATGTCGGTAAACAAATCCGGAAACAGTTTCTGTTCTTGCAAAGCAGCGGAGAGCGTCGCGCCATCGATCACTGCCTTGCGCACATCGACAAGCTTACGTTCGAGAAAGCGGTTCCCGGCAATTTCAGTTACCAGATCAAGCGCGCGAAGCAGCGGAACTCCATTTTCCATCAAGGTTCCCAGTGTCCGCGAGAACTGTGCGTAATAACGGTGGCGAATGACTCGCCCGTAGCCAGGGATGAGTAGCCGGAACCGGTCCCATCCGGTGCGCCCTTCTTCACTGCGCACAAGAGCGCGGAAAGCGATGACGCCGCCGATCGCTGCGACCACGCCGACCCACCAGTAGCCTGTGATCGCATGATGAACGTGCAGCAGAATCCGTGTCGGCAATGGAAGAGCTCCGCCGGTTTGCGCCATGAACCCAGTCAGTTGCGGCACCATGAACGTGATAAAAATGGTGACGAGAACGGCGCCAGCCAACGCGAGGAACGCTGGATAAATCAAAGCCTGCTGCACCCGGTCTCGTAGTTCTTTCGCCTGCATCAAATGCTTGACGAGCCGAAGCAGAATTTGCGGCAGCGCGCCACTGGCCTCGCCTGCCGCCACCAGATTTACATACAGCGGCTCGAAAATTCGCGGCATCTCACTTAATGCCTGTGAAAAACTGCGACCGTCGACGAGGGCCTGATGCAGCGAATGTGTCATTTGCTGAACGCGAGGCTGCTTTAAACGCTTTCCCAAAATCGACAACGCTTCGTCGAGCGTCATTCCCGCTTGCAGTAAATGAGCGAGTTGCTCTGTGAAAATGAGCAACTGCCCGTGCGGGATTTTCAGGTTCTGGGTGGGAGATGTGGGTACTGCAGCCTCTGCAGCTTTCGTCTTCACCTCCGCGCCAACTAAATCGATGCGAATCGGAATGCATTGTTGCAATTCAATTTGATGGATCGCAACAGCTCGGTCCGCACAATCGAGCACACCTTCAACCAGGCCGCCCTGCGGATTACGGGCACGATAAGCAAACTGTGGCATCGGCGTGGAAAATAATCTGAAACGGGAAATCGGAAACTGGAATCTAGCTCCGCCAGGTTAAATGGTTAGAGAGAAGATTCGTTTCGAAACGATCTAACCATTTCGATGAAACGAATCACCTAGGCTTGTCCCTGATTGTCGCATAGGTAGAAATTTTACTTGTCATGCAGTCGGATTCTGATAAGACGGGCCACCATGAGATGTGCAGCAGCAACGATCATGGTTGTTTGCATTGCGTTCGCTTCGCAAGCGTTCGCGGTATTGCGACCACTCTTTCCGGCGAAAGCCGGGCCGCCGTTTGGTGCTGAAGCGATCGTAAACGGAAACGGTTCGGGCCAACATTCGGCGAAACAAGCGTCTGCTACGGCGCCGAGATAGGGCGTGTATCAGCCGCGACGCGCAGGCGCTCGCCTGCGTGACAGGAGCTCTCTCACCTCTGTTCCAAGCCTTTGCTATAAACTTTTCGGTAGTTGGCTTATTTGCTGGATCGTCGGTCTTACGATGCAGAAGATTACGATTTCTCTCTGACCAGAGGATCTGCTCGAGCAGCTCATCGCTTTTTTGTCCATAAACAGGCGGGGGCGGGAATCGAACCCGCGAATAGCGGTTTTGCAGACCGCGACCTTACCACTTGGCTACCCCGCCAATTGTGCGCGAGCGGACAATATCCTTGTAGCGGCGCTTGTATCAAGCGCCGAGCGTAGATAGATAGGCGCTTGGCACAAGCACCGCTACAAAATGAGCTCGCATTCTTCCGAATTCTTTGCTCGCGCCCAACAACACATTCCCGGCGGGGTCAACTCACCAGTCCGCGCATTTCGCAATGTGGACGGCGACCCGTTTTTCGTTGATCGCGCCGAAGGTGCGAGGATTTGGGATGTCGATGGAAACGAATACATAGATTACGTGGGCAGCTGGGGACCGGCTATTCTCGGTCATGCAGCGAAAGTGGTTTTCAATGCGGTGCGCGAGGCTGCCACGCGTGGCCTAAGCTTTGGAATTCCAAATCCGCTCGAGGTGCAAATGGCGGAGCTGATCTGCGACTGGATGCCGTCAATCGAGAAAGTGCGGATGGTGAACAGCGGAACGGAAGCTACGATGTCATGCATTCGCCTCGCACGAGCCTTCACGGGACGGGATAAAATCATTAAGTTCGACGGCTGCTACCACGGACACGCGGATGTATTACTGGTCAAAGCTGGCAGTGGCGCGCTGACACATGGCCAACCGAGCAGTGCGGGCGTTCCACAGGCATTTGTCGACCTTACGATTTCGCTGCCGTTCAATGACATCGAGTTGGTGAGGAAAGCCTTCCGTGAAAACAAAAATCAAATCGCAGCCCTAATTCTCGAGCCGATTCCAGCGAATGCGGGTCTTTACTTTCCCAGAGAAAACTTTTTGGCTCTCTTACGTGAAGAATGCGCGAGCAACGGCGCGCTCCTGATCTTCGACGAAGTGATCACCGGTTTCCGCGTGGCGCGTGGGGGCGCACAAGAAATTTATGGAATCAAACCTGATCTCACTGCGCTTGGAAAAATAATTGGCGGCGGTTTACCAGTTGGCGCCTTTGGCGGACGCGCGGAAATCATGGACCAGCTTTCGCCAGATGGCCCGGTCTATCAGGCCGGCACGTTATCCGGCAATCCACTTGCGATGGCGGCCGGTCTGGCGCAACTGCGCGAGCTTGACCGGGCCAATGGCTGGAAATTGCTGGAAGAATTGGGAGCGCAATTGGAACAGCTCGCGGGCGACGCGATCAAGAATGCAAAAATCGAGACCACGTTTCACCGGCTCGGCTCGATGTTTTGTTTGTTCTTTGCTTCTGGGCCGATTGTCGACCTTACCCGCGCGCAGCGAAGCGACCTGAAAATGTTCGCCAGTTTTTTTTATGCTTGTCTGAAGCGCGGCATCTATTTCGCGCCATCGCAGTTTGAGACGGGATTCATTTCCACCGCACATACGCCGGAAGACATCGAGCGCACAGCCGCAGTGATTCGCGAAGCGCTGGGCAGTTTGTAGTTTGTAGAGGAAGCTGTCAGCTTCCCCTACAGAATATGCCATAGGCCGAATCTGAGAAGCCGTTTTCCTTGTCATTGTTGTCATTCCGAGCGAAGTCGAGGAATCTCTTGATTGGATCCGCCGAACATCCGATCCCGCGATGGCGGGAGACTGCGCTCGATATGACAACGATGGCAAACTCACGAATTCGCCCTGCTGCGAAATTCTTTTTCGAAGGCGACACAAAGTTCTTTGTCAAAGGCGTCACTTACGGTCCTTTCAAGCCGGACACCGACGGAAATTATCTTGGGCGACCTGAGCAAGTGGAAATCGATCTCGCGCTCATGGGGCAGGCGGGTCTGAACTTGGTGCGAATTTATCACCCGCCGCCACGCTGGTTCCTGGATCGTTGTGCTGCTGCCGGCATGCGCGTGCTGGTGACGCTTCCGTGGGAAAAACACATCGAGTTCCTGCGTCAAAGATCAACACGCAGACGAATTATCGAAGGTGTTCGTTCTGCGGTGAGTGCACATGTTGGGCATTCGGCGATCTTTGGCTATCTGGTAGGCAACGAAATTTCCAGCACTATGGCGCGCTGGCTCGGCGCGCGTCG
>Ga0065715_10000204_pt1 | contig 34558 bp, 37 predicted proteins | sample MisBulReplicate1_FD_59102 | JGI IMG/M metagenome (GOLD analysis project Ga0065715, IMG submission 59102) | Miscanthus rhizosphere microbial communities from Kellogg Biological Station, MSU, sample Bulk Soil Replicate 1 : eDNA_1 v2 (version 2) | ecosystem: Host-associated > Plants > Roots >...
GCCATATTCTCATGGTAACAAATCCAAGGTCATCTTTAATTCTGCTATTTCTTTTATTATTGCACTCTTGTCCATTTCATCAGCAGCATACTTCAATAGCCTTTCACATGCATGCAGCTGCCCTAACATTATATCTTTCCTGTCAAGACATAAGATGTGGTAGGAATCAACAAATGAATAAACTATCGTTATACCTTTTTCTCTACACCCACAAGCTTTTGCTTCGATATACAGCGACGATTCCATATATGCTATATTCAATATGCAATCAACTCCTAATTTTGTTAGAATTGAGTTCAATACCTCTGTTATCACTATGGTCGAAACTACACCATTCCTCAACACGTATAGGCATACACTCGATTTTTCCTTTGTTACAAACAGGACATTTTGCATAGGTCATTTCACTCCCAAAATAAGATCCACACCACAAGCAAGAATCGCATATCAGAAAATTTTTACCCTTCGTAAGCTTTGCATAATGGTTGATGCTGGTTGGTTGATTTACTCCAACTGACGATGATATATTTAGCTTGTGATTAACCGATACACCTGTGTTGGTTTCCTCAATTGACAAAAGTAGGGCATCTGAAGACGTAATATGATTTTTTATATTACATTCGTCATAGCCTTCAGCCATAACTATGGACAGTGAGATAATACAAAGTTATTGTATATAACATAGCTGAATTAAAAAGTAAAATTTGAAGCAAATTTATTTATATGATTCATTTGCAATTAATTGCATGAATGTGATTCTTATTTGTGACTCGAAAGAGGCGGTTTTATGAATAAACGAAAACGCCAGACAGAATCCCTTACCTTAAGATTGGACAAAGGACTATTAGATAAGCTACGTAAGGAATCAGAACAAAAGATGGTATCAATAAATAGCCTAACAAATCAAATTATTAGTTCATACATCAAATTGTACTCTCCTGCGCAAAGGGCCGGAATTACATTTATTCCAAAAAGCATATTAATTCCAATTATAGACAGTCTTGCTGAATATCAGATTGCAAATATTGCAGAGGTGTTCAGGAAAAATGGCTATGAAGAAACCTTGTTGATGATGAGCAAGGATTATTCCTTGTCAGTAATCCTTGACCTCTTTGACTCATGGCTAAATGTGTCAAACATGCAGTTCGATCGTGTATCTGGCGAAAATTCTTTGACATATATAATAAATCATGGAATAGGGAAAAAATGGTCTCTTTTCGTGGAGAAGGTGTTTTGGTATATAGTTAAAGATTTGGGCATAACCGGAGCTACATTCGACGTAAGAGATGGTAGCGTAAGCTTCAAGATAAATTTGTGACAGTAGACTACTAAGTCGTGTTTTCACATTCCAACTTAACTTATGAATGTAATAGAATAATCTAATTAATGCAAATCATTACATCATTAAGGGCCCCTTTCATAGCGCATCTAAAATGTTTCAAAGTCTTAATTCTTAAAATTAATTTTTTGAGTTGAGTTACGGCTCGCTCAAAAAAAATATTTGCTTAAACACAAAATTTAATTTCTGTAGACACAGTAATATTGACACTTGGCTGGCATTTTTGCAATTACAAGTCATTCAACAGACAGACAAGCGCTAATCTCGTATTTCATTAACTCATTACAGATGCTTCAACATAGAGGGAAGGCGTATTGGAAAATAATTATGGATGATTTGGTTTCTAGTGGTATTGGACCATTCCCTGCTGATAGATCAATTATAAAAAGCGTAGATAATAATAGTAACCATAGATACATGACGGGACTAGGTTATCTATCAAAAAGAACCCCGAGGTTTAAAAGTATGAATAAAATTAATGTGATTCTTGATGGATTTTTTGTAGACATTGAAAAATTACATCTGCATCCCCTTGTAGGGAATGCATCAAACGCTGACTCTCTCTACAAGATTTATTGCATTTTCAAAAAACTACTTGTAGATAAAGAAAATCCCGAGAAAGCTTGCGAGTTTCTGGATAGACATCTCAGGGGCAATCTTACTATGTTGTATGAGGGAAAAACCTATTCATATAGAGATTCTACTGGTTTTAAACCTCTTGTGAGTGGCACTGATAAAAACAAGTCGATCAATATTATAGCTTCTGAAAATTCACTTCGCATTCCCTTTCCTGACATGAATTTTCAAGATATAAGACCAGGACAATTAATCAAAATGGATAATGAAATTGGTCAAGAAAAGATACTATCACTCCCTACTACTAGGACAATGATAGATCCTTTTGAATTCATACGAGAATCTCATGTTACTGCAACAGTCGATGGTAAAGGAATTTATGAGATTAGAAAAAGGATTGGTAAAGTACAAGCAGAATTTCTTTCGGCATACTCTGACATTGACATCGAGGCAGCCTATGCAGAGCCTGATTATCCTAGACCAATGACACTTGGTTTTAGTGCAGAGTATCGGAATCACCTTCCAAAATTTGACTTGGGTGAGGCTATAATCAACGATAGGTATGATGATTCTGATCGCATGATAGATTTTTCTGAAAATATTAGTAAGAATAAAATGATAACTTCCGGAAAATCTCTAAAGTACATTGTTAAACATAAGATTAGTCATAAAAAGATTGGACTAATTCAAGGAACAATTCAAACGGGAATCACTGCCAAAGAAAGTATTTATTATCTAAGGAAATCTGATGTCAAATCGATTTCTGTCATTGTCAGCTACGTCCCTACGGTAGATGGACGTCAAGTTGGACTTTATACGCATAACAGAGAATTGATTGCTCATAAATACATTGGACGAGTACCATCTCTTGAGGAATTAAATACCAAGATTTCCAANGAATTAGGCGCGGATAAAGTATTTTACAATTCGCCTTCNATACTTTCCAANGGTATTGGAATNTCNGAATATAACCTATGGTTCCCTGAATGGGTTCGATTTTTAGAATATGACAAAAGATGACATTTAGACGCGATAGTGAGCTAAGACACTGGAGGAATAATCCAGTCAAGAAAATTACGATATTGAAAAATCTAATCGTAGAAGATATCAATATTAATAACTTTGAAATAAGACAATATACTCATCATTGTTCCCTTCACAGGGATCATACAATTTATACTATTTATCTGGAAACTGACAATAATAAAATTGAGACAAAGTATAACCAGGGAATCCAAATGAATAATAATGAAAATACTATCGAAAATATAGCATCGTGTATTACAAATCTGAATGGGGTTTATTCAACGATAAACCGATTACTAATAGAAATTTATAAATAGTTACGTCTTCCGATTGTTTTTATTATGCTTTCTAAATCAATTTAAATCACCATATCTCATAGAACCTCAAATTGGATAGAATAACAAAGTTATCATTACCTCTGTCCTTGGTGATTGTTTCCAGTTTGGCTGTTTTGCCCAATTTTGCCATAGATGTAGTAGCACAAACTTCTGAACCAAGTGGTACCGAACGCGTTACTCTGCCGTCGAACGTAGCTGATGCGATTTACAGTGCTAATAAGACCATGGACATGGGATCAAAAAATATATCATTAACTCCTTACCTAGTGACAGAGGAACGTGCCTCTGACAAAGGATTCCTAAAAGGCGTTGGAATTATTAATAACAATCAGACTTACAAAAGTACTCACTTATCTGATAATTTAATTCAGAGCACAGGTAATGGGACATTTGAAACTCCAGATGGACAAAGTATTGCTTGGATAACTTCTTCAATAGGAAGACTGGTTAATGATCATTGGGTTTTCCATGGTGTAATATTATTCAATAATACAGACAGCAAATCATTGTCTTTCCTAAATAATAGTATCGGCTTCCACAAGGATATTGTTGGCAATGAGCCAGATTATATCTGGCTCTTGAAATAGTATCATCTGGCAAGTATGATAGAGCAGATTATTTAAAATACCCTTGTCAAAACTTTGAAGGACAAAGCATCATGTCAAAAGTATGAAAGGTTACCAAATAAAATAATGCTGTAAAAAAATGGGTTAAATGTATTGTTGTGTATTTTACTCTGTCTTTTGTTTGTTACACTTTAAAGAAAGGGAGTTGTAATTTTATTTTATTTTGCAAATTTTAATGTCTTCACCATCAGTTCAAATTGTGGCAAATACTTTTCATAGTCTTTTACGTTGGCCATGTATGCTAAGGCATATGGTTTTTTGTCATGCCATACCAAATATTGCACAAATTTAATGCCACTAAACGAATTTATTCCATCACCAAGGATTCTTACTGCTGCTTCATTGTCAACAGTTCCATTCTCTTTAGAGGTAACTTTCATCCCATCTTGTTGATCTATTTTATCTCTTACATAAACATCGAAAGGTGCATTCTTTATTCCGTAGCTCGAATCCTGCTTAAACGAAGCGAATGCACCTCCAACTTTCATTTTTTCATTTAAGGGCTCGCTGTGGTTAACCAGAAAAGCAGCGAATTCCGTTGGAGTTAATGTTGGCTGTGATAATGTATCCTGCTCGAATGCCCAATTGTCTGGTATGTCCATTGAAAAATACCTATTGTTTACTTTTGATAAGGCATTTACATTAGAAATTGATAATGATATAGTCATCACGACAGTTAGTATCGATATCAATATCAGAGATAATCTCATTTCCCGAAAAAGCTAACGTCACTATATTATATAAAACAGCTTAACTTGAAAGCAAAAAGATTTCATCATCTCTCCCTCTCCTTCTCTAATGCAGCCCGAAATGACCTCCTTCTCCGTATTTCAATTTCTGATGCAATTCTGAATGAAAGTATTGTTCTGCCCATAACGACATTGGGTAATTATTCAATTTATAATCTAGAAAACTTAGCGGAAAGGGAATGTAAATTTTTGGACTGGATCTTATGTCAAGTTTGTTGTAATGAATAAAAAGGATATCACTTACTTCTAAAGAAGAGTTCAGTTGGCAAAGTCAGACAAGTACCATAATTGTCATCATATTAGGGAATTTTACGTTGTCAAAAAAAAAGACCAAGCATATTGTTTAAGATGCACGTGTCAGAACTTTCAAGGCTAACTGCTACACATCTCATAACAATTACTTATTTATCCTTTCAAGAACAAAAGTGGTTAAAGGATGGGATTGGAACTCTATCAATTGGTTGGAATAGGAATAGGTATTTTGACTGTTGCCGGTATTTACTTTATGATAATGAGGCAGGATAGATAGATTAACCTATTTTTACCTCAAGGCATTTATGGTCGCCAGCCGTGCCCTCTAACAGGGCTTTACAGTCCGCTTTTTTATCGCCGCAAAAAGGGCCCCCATCAATGCAATATTTGGTAATAGTCTGGTCTGCCTGAACTGAATTTGGAAGGGCAATTGCAACTGTCGCAAAAACCAGTATTAGGGATATCGCTGCAAACAGAACTATTGATTTCAAGGTTCACTTACCACTCTAAAGATATAATATTAAATTTTCTGGAATTTGATTCTATTTTGAAACACCATCGTATTTTACGAAATTAATCGATATTCATTATGAACTTATTCAGCGGTATACAGATTACTCTTAGAATTGACCAACTGATAACACCCCCTATCAAATTTGGTATCCCGTAGATTCCCCCTCGTTCTATGTTAGCGATAATTCAAAGTTAGAAGCACTGAGTTTTAACCAAATATCTGACTCAACTCAATTAATTTGCATCCTAATTCGACGCTTAAAACTTTCTACGTAAAAATCAAATATGTTTATTATTTACTGATAAAGTAGTTTAATTTAAAATATATAGATGAAATATATAAGAAAATTCAATATTTCTGGGTATTTTATCGTCCCAATCTATGTCCTTAATGAATCGATAATGATACAAATTGACGTAAGGAGTTAAATATATTTGACCAGAATAACTATTTGACTTTTACCCTCTCAAGCTAACAAGAGGATGTACTACTTTGCAAAATCAACCCATTTACCTCAAGGCCATTACTCTTAAGGACATTAGCGATGTTGATTCGATCAAAAACGATGCAAAAAAGCACATGATATTGATAGTACGAATAACACCCATGGCTCAAAAAGATATAGAAGCATTACGAAATGCTATAGATGATTTATATAAATTCGTTAAATCGGCCGGAGGAGATATTGCGAGATTAGGAGAAGAACGTGTTGTGATTACCCCGCCAGCGGTAAAGATATGGAAAGGGGTACATGAACTCAAATAGATATGAAAATTCACAAGACTTTGATTGATTCTTCAACTAGCGGATGATAAGTCTGTATCTTGAAGATCTTGTTGATGGAATTAGATAAATTTTGACATTTCTTTCCTTCTCCATGATTAGTTATTACTTTTTTCAATTTTGGTTTTAGCCGGTTTATATATGCTAATAATTGATTGTAATCACTATGGATACTAAACCCTGGTATCACATCAATATTGCATTTAAGATGAAGATTTTCTCCTTCAATAGTAATATTACGTTCACCGTCTTGTAGAAGTTTTCCCCCTGTTGATTGAAATTGCTCGGAGAGAAGAATGACCTTGCTAAGAGGATCATTTGCTATTTGAGACAAGTATTTTATTGACGGACCATCTGTAAACATGGAAGATGGACATATTAAGATTGATCTATCCCATTTAACTGACGGTTCTAATTTGATTAAACTTTCAATAAAAAGTGGATCCTCAGACTGTTCACTAATTCGCTGTTTTAAGAGTTTTGATAAATACTCTGAATAAACTTCATAAAAGTTAAACATGTCCAATATTTTTTCATCGACAAAAATATTGTCTGGATTTATTCTATTGACACTTCTTAACATACCCAATGTTACGCAAATTTCTTGTGATAAACCTAGAACAGGTAAGGGAATTAACACTCTTCCACCATCCTGAATAGTTGAATTGATGCTTTTGGCCAAAGTGTCTTCCGCTAATTCTCTTGTAACAAATTTATCATCCCTGTTTCCATTCGTACTCTCTATTACTAATGTTTCTGCTCTTGGAAAATTCCAAAAAGCATTGTCCACGGTATTCAATTTTCCAAATTTTAGATCGCCAGTATACACAATATTGTAATCACCATTCCCAATGTGCAAGTGCGTGGAAGCAGATCCGATCATATGTCCAGAATTTGCAAATGTTATTCTGACATCAGGAGAAATGTCTGTTACTGCACCAAAGTTTAGAGGAATCACATGAGTAATTAGACTTTCTATATCTCTTATAGAGTATAAAGGTTCTTTACTCCTCGAAACATAATCCTTTAACATTGATATCATAATTGGAAAGGTAGGTTCAGTACAATATACAGGCCCGTCATATCCATATTTACACAAAATTGGAACGGCACCACAGTGATCAAGATGAGCATGTGAAATAATGACTGAGTCTATTTCATTCATACCAACTCCAAAAATATCTAGCCGCGGCAATATGCCATTGTCTTCATATAGATGACTTTTAATTCCAAAATCTAATAAGATCTTACTTTCGTGAGTAACAATCAACGTTGCGCTTCTACCGATTTCTGAAAATCCTCCCAAACACACAATACTTGCTTCTTCAGAACCAGACAACTTTTGTCTAAATATTTTTTCGCCAACACGTTTGTAAAAATACATTCGATCTTCCGATGAGCGGTGCAATATTTCGTTTATAGATTTGAGACTCTTCAAATCTTTTGGTGCCCGTCTACATACTAATTTCCACCCTGTTTTTGCAACAAGAGGCATCTCAAGTTGACTCAGTTCCGTCAGGGTTTTGAAGTCTTTAATAAAAACTGTTGCCTCTCCGAGAGCAGGATCAAAAAGTATTTCAGACACACCATTTGGATAAGAGCAGCTAGAACGAACTATTTGATTAACTGATTCTTCAGAGGATCTGATTGAAGTATCGGTTCTGATTACGATTCTTTTTTTGATTGAGTTCACCATTTTAGAAATAATCTCTTGATTTTCTAAAAGTACGGTAGGCTTTTTTGAATACAGTACGATAAATGGACCTTCATATTCAATTTTAGTTATTTCAGAATCTGACGGGATGTTATTTAGAATAGAAGCAACAATGTTTTGGTTTTGTTCTTCACCCTGTCCTCTATCATACATTTCAATATTTCACTAATCTATATTCTCTTCATCTAGAAGCTTGTACATTGCAATACATATAACGAGCTAAATAAAGGTTCTCAAAACATGAGTAGAAATCTATCAGGTTAGTATTGCTGAATGTGAACCTAATTAAGATTCCTTCTAAAGTTCTTTCCTTTTAATTTGCAAAGCGATAGAAATAAAATAAAATATAACAAATGTATATCAAGTCTAATTGACATCAGCCCCCAACCACCTAATGGAATTACCAAGAAAGATACTGATTGGTAACGATGTAATCTATCAACTTGGAACGTTCATAAGAGATCTTAACCATAATGCCACAATAGTTGTAGTTATCTCTGGAAATACGGTCAAAACAAGAGTTGGAAAGGAAGGTATGGAAGCTCTGGATAGCTCTTCTTTGAAGCATAAATGGATTGAGACTCCAAAAGCCTCGATGAAAGGTATCAATTCTTCGCAATTAATTATTAAAAAAGAACAACCCGATTTTATTATAGGCTTAGGGGGAGGAAGGTCGGTAGACGTTGCAAAAATGATATCATTTAATCTTAACATTCCGTTCATTAGTGTCCCGACTTCCGCCTCACATGACGGAATTTCAAGCCCTTTTGTTTCTATTAGGGGCAGAGACAAACCGTACTCGCTTAAAGCTCATGCTCCTATTGGTGTTATCGCAGATACCAAACTCATTTCAGAGGCACCTTATAGACTTCAGGCAAGCGGATGTGGCGATCTAATCGGAAAAATGACAGCAGTTAAAGATTGGGAACTAGCAAGAGATAATACTAATGAATATTTCGGAAGCTATGCTGCCAATCTTGCTAATATGAGTGCAAAAATAATTATAGAAAACTCTAACAAACTAAGCGATCGAGCATACACTAGAACGATTGTTGAGGCTTTAATAAGTGCTGGCGTTGCTTCTTGTATTGCTGGTAGTAGCAGGCCCTGTTCAGGTTCAGAACACTTGTTTAGTCATGCGTTAGAATACGTTTCGAATAGTAGGTGTGGTTTGCATGGAGAAAGAGTTGGTATAGGTACAATAATCATGTCAAAAATTCACGGCATGGATTATAATCTTATCATCAGGACATTAGAAAATATTAAAGCTCCGACTACGGCTAAGGAGATCGATGTGACTGAGGAAGAAATCATAAAATCATTATTAATTGCTCAATCACTCAGACCAGAAAGATATACAATCCTTAACAAGATTAAAATGGATCAAGAATTAGCCAGAGAAATTGCGAAATCAGTTAGCGTAATCTGACCCAACTTGAAAAAATATTAGAACTCAGTCTAAAAGAAATAGGGATCTACTCTTAAAAGCGTTNTNNCTCATNNTNTGCTTTTGACTCATCCTTTGCTTTTGACTCATCCTTTGCTTTTGACTCATCCTTTGCTTTTGACTCATCCTTTGCTTTTGACTCATCCTTTGCTTTTGACTCATCCTTTGCTTTTGACTCATCCTTTGCTTTTGATGTCGGTTTAGATTTAGGATAATTCTCTAAAAATTTTATGCTTTCGATTGATGGAATGAATTTAAAAATATCACCGGATATTGCTTTTTTAATAACCTGTAGCCCATCAATCAAAAAGATTTCTTCAGGGATAGTAATCGTAAGTTCGGATTTATTAAAAGCTATTGAAATTTTATCACTATCTACAAATAGCCTCCTTTTGATAAGTGAGGATGCTTTTTCCTGATCAGTTTTTATGATTTTTAAGACATTGACATTGTAATTCAGCGTCTTTCCTGCTAGCCTGTGGTTAAAATCAACTTGGACGCGTCCGGACCCAATAAACCTAACAAAACCGCGTCTGTCGTCGATATCAACTGGGTCTCCTGCTTTTATTTCATCAGCCTTATCACCAAATTTCCTTTGTGGTATCATCCTGACTTTATTTGGATCTCGCAACCCAAATGCCTTGTCAGGAATGATATCAACATCCAATCTATCACCAATTTTTGCTGTTGACAGTACTTCGTCGAGTCCCTTCAATACCCATCCTTCCCCTATCGAGACTAATCTGGGTTCATATTTTATACCTGGATCGTACAGATTAGACTTTTTTGCGTTTTCTTCAATAGTAGTTTCAAAAACTTCATCCGAATCCTTTACTTTAGCAGTATAGTCTATAAGAATAAGTGAACCTTTCTCCATTACCACGAAATTTGCTGTCGAGTTACCATAATATTAAGCTTAACAACTTGCATCTATTGGTTCAGAATTTTGTTGGCTACAGATAATCCATCCTTTATGGGTTGCACACCCAATATTGACATCGATGATGAAATGGCAGAAAGAGTTCTCATAACATGGTAACTACTCACTTCTCCCATGCTTCCTACTCTAAAAACTTTTCCTTTAAGTTCACCAAATCCCCCTGCTATTAGAACTTTGAATTTAGTTGATATCAGTTCTCGAAATCGTTTGTCATCAATGCCAGGAAGATAATTTACCGCTATTACCACGTTACTTCTAGAACTTCCATCGGCAAACGGTGTAAATCCTAAAGCCTCTAGTCCTAAATAGAATGCTTCAGCGCACTTTCTATGCCTCTTGATTCTATTTTCTAGTCCTTCTTCGATAATGATATTCAACGCTTCTTGGTAAGCATAAAAAAGACTTATGGCAGGTGTAAACGGAGTTTCAAAACTCTCATTGTAATATTTGAAATATCTTTTAAGATTCAAATATTGACTTGGAGGTGGATTTTCAATCATGTATTTTTTTGCTTCTTTGCTTATAGAAATAGGTGCTATTCCGGGAGGAGCTGCTAGTGCTTTTTGAGTTGCAGTGAAACATATATCCACATTCCACTTGTCTACAGGTAGTTCGTCACCACCGAGAATTGAGACTGCATCGACAACAAAGTATGCTCCATGAGCCTTACAAATGTCACCTAGCTTGGATAAATATCTCAGAGTCGTACCAGTGGAGGTTTCATTATAAACCACGTATAGTGCCTTGATTTTAGAATTTTTTTCAAATGCCTCTTCCACTTTTTCTATTGGTGGGTTTTGTCCATATGGTGAATTTATCCTGACAGTTTTCCCACCATAATTATCGATGAGATCTGCAAGTCTTGTACTGAACTCTCCGTTAACCGGTATAATAACGGAATCATCCTTTTTAATTAAATTTACTACTGAAGCTTCAACAGCACCAGTACCCGAAGTCGTTAGCACCACAATGTCATTCTCCGTTTCAAATACGGTTTGTGTTTTACTTATGATATCCTTGTATAACTTTCTAAAATCATCGCTCCTATGGTTTATCATGGGTGTTAGCATTGCATTAATAACCCTATTTGGAACATTAGTAGGGCCAGGAAGCATTACAAGATACTCCAATTACATCCATGAAAAGAATATAGCCAATATTTATAATTACGTAAAAATTTGGAAAGAGACATAAATGATTTTATTGCCATTAATTTATGCTACGTGCGAGAAAGATTCTTGATTCTATTGTTGCTGATGGAATTAATGCATTAATGGTTTTCAAACCAGAGAATATTTTCTATTTGACAGGTTTCTGGGGAGAGTCCGTAGCAATATGCTCACGCGACGACACCAAATTGATTGTTCCTAAGTTAGAAAGCACTAGGGCCTGCAATGAATCAAGAAATTCTGAAATTATTACAACTGAGCGCGGGCCAGGACTAATAAAGTCAATAACACCTTACTTATCAAAATTCAGGTTTTATTCTGATTGTAGTGATTATGAAACTATCCGGTCTATTTTACCGTATACGGATAACAGTAATTTTGTCTTAGATGATAGTCCATTTCGTAGTTCAAGAAGTATGAAGGATGAGTACGAAATTGAAAAAATAAAGGAGGCATCAAAGATAATTGATAAACTTTACGCAATATGTAATCAAGAGATAAAGGCAGGAGTTACAGAAAAACAACTTCAATCAGAACTACTCTATCAAGCAATGAAGCTTGATGCAACCTCAGTGTGTTATCCCTATACATTAAATCCATTTATTATTGCGAGTGGAACAAATAGTGCTCTACCTCATTGCGAAACATCAAATAGACAATTTGTTGCCGGTGATTTCATAGTAGTGGATTTAACAATAAGGTATAAGGGATATATTTCGGACGCTACTCGTACTTTTGCCCTGAATAAAGTAAGTCCTGAGATGTGCGAAGTGTATGAACTTGTCAAGAGATCTCAACAACATGGACTAGAACATGTAAAAGAAAGGATTGAATGCGGAGAGGTTGATAAAGCTTGCCGTAATCTGATATCCAGTGGAGGATATGGAAACAAATTTATACATTCTACCGGTCATGGTGTTGGTTTGGAAGTTCACGAACAACCATGGATACGTCAAAATGACTCAAATAAGTTATTAAAAGGCATGGTTGTCACCATTGAGCCGGGCATATATGTAAATTCGAAGTTTGGTGTTAGAATAGAAGATACTATTGTGGTTAACGATAGTATCAACAACAACGAAATTGCTTTGACCAAATTTACCAAAGAGTTACTAATTTTGTGATCATAAAAATTAATCAATATTTAGCTTTTTGCAGACAAGATTTACTATATTTCCAGCTATTTCCCTCTTTGATTTAAGCGGAAGATGGATTACGTTCTTATCTTTATCTATTAGGTAAACCTCATTAGTATCAGAACCAAAGTCACATCCATTTCTTGAAACATCGTTAGCTACAATGAGGTCACCCTTGCACTCTTTAAGTTTATCAGAAGCTTTTTTTATCAATAATTTGTCTGAAATATCATATTCAGCTTTAAAGGCGACCAAAAAAACTTTCTTATCAAACTCTTTTATTCTGTCAACAATTTTTATGGTTGGTACAAGTTTAATAGTCTTACTTCCATTTCGAGTATCCATTTTGTAAGCTCTTTTCTTATTTGAATGTGGAACGGAAAAATCTGCAACTGCGGCAGCATGAAAAATAACGCGTTGTTTTCCCCCTAGAATCCTTTCTCTTACAACTTTATACATTTCTTCAGTAGTCTTGATTCTTATAATATTCATATTTGGATCATCTGGAATATTCAAAGAACCGTGACCATAAACCAGAGTTACATTAAACCCTTTATCCAAACATTGTTGCGCTATATTTAATCCCATTTTTCCTGTACTTAAATTGGTCAAAATTCTAACCGAGTCAATGTACTCAACAGTTGAACCTGCTGTTACCAATACATTTTTCTTTGACAAGTCCCTGTCTATTTTATTTCCAATTTTATTAATTACAAATTGGAGAACACCTTCTGCTGAAATTACTTTTGCTTTGTCTTCTAATATCAATGGTTCTAATATCGATATACCTAATGACTTTAATTTTTGGATATTTTCTGCTATTATGACATTGTCATACATAGCCTCATGCATTGCCGGAGCTATTACAATTGGTATCCTTGATCCGAACGCTACACTCAAAATAGTAGTTACTGCATTATCTTCGATCCCATTGACAAATTTTCCTAAAGTGTTGGCTGTGCATGGATATACTATGATAAGATCCGATTTGCCATAATTCGCAAGTGCAATGTGTTCCAAATCTGAAGTTAATTTTGTTATAGTTTTGTTTCCAGTAGCCCAATTCATTATTTCCTTGGTTAGTAACTTAGATTCGGTTGATTTTGACATCACCGGATACACATCAGCTCCATTGCGCATCAGCAATCTACTAAGATCAATTGCTTTGTATGCAGCCACACTTGCAGTGATGCACAAGACAATTTTCTTTCCTTTCAGAATATTACCGTCTAAACCAATAATTTCTTTTGAAGGATGTCCTTCATTTTGAGAATTCTCATTTGTAGTCATAGATAAACCTAAACCCTCTTTAGCATTTTTTTTAATTGCGCGTATTCTTCCTCAGTCATATGATATGTATGTCCTTCTTGTGGGAACTTTCCCGATTTAATTTCATTATCGTATTCCTGTATTACGTCAAATATTTGGTCTGCCATGTTTGTGTATTTTTTGACAAATTTAGGCTCCATATCATTGTATAGACCCAACATATCATGAATAACCAAAACTTGTCCGTCTACATAAGGACCACACCCTATTCCAATTATTGGTACCTTAACAATTTGAGTTATTACTGATGAGACTTCACTGGTAACTTTTTCAAGCACAATGCTAAAAACTCCTGCTTCTTCTAAAGCTCTTGCCTCTCTTATCAACATAACTGCATCTTCTGCTGTTTTGCCTTGCAAACCATAACCTTGATGCAAGGGAGTAGTCTGAGGTTTTAGTCCAATGTGTCCCATTACAGGAACACCAAGACCTGTTAAATTTTTGATAATATCAACAATTTCCCATCCGCCTTCTAATTTAACTGCATCACAGCCACATCTCAAGAATTTAAAGGCGTTTCTAACCGAATCTGATATTCCAGTTTGATAAGATCCAAATGGCATATCAGCAACTATTAACTGTCTTGTTATCCCATTTGCTACCCCCTTACAATATGTCATCATTTCTTCCATTCCTATTTTTCTAGTCGAATCATAACCCAACATGACTGTAGCCGCACTATCACCTATCAAAACTATATCTAATTCAGTCTCATTGCAAATCCTAGAAATAGAATAATCGTAAGCTGTTAACATTGATATCTTTTCCCTGTTTTTTTTCTTATCCAAAATTTGAGAAATTGTAACCTTTGATTTTTTTTGCTTTTTCATTTTAAATTCCCTTTTTCATCAGTAACAATGATTTGTCCATATTTGCTTTGTTATCAAAATTCCTAATTTGTTTTAATAGGTAGAGCTTATCTTTTTTATTTAATTGCTCTGAAATTTTTATCATATTAGGTATTGCACGTACAATATTATCAATGATAGTAATATTAGACGCTATTGCCGTTCTAGATAAAGGATTGAGATCGACAGAAATTACTTTCTTGCCCATCCGTACTAAACTTTCTGTTCTATCTCCATCCTCGAGTGCAAGAAAAATAGTATCAGAGATCATTATCCCATTTTTATCGACATATTTGCGATCGCTTGCTATATCCTCCATAATAGCTTTTGAATTGTCATCTAGCCCCAATATTTCTGCTTTATTTTCCTTTCTTAATACCCTTGCGATTGCACTAGTTCTGGCTCTACTCTTGTGAAAAAGATTTACCTCTATACGTGAATTAGTAACCTTAGCCAGTGTAACAAGATCTTTTGGACATAATGCGGCAGCGTTACCATTAATAGAAATAATTGACTTATTTGATAGCAATAGTAAGCAAACTGCAACCTTTTCAGCCTCATACGCGTGCTTTGATGTCTTTTCGCCCAGCAGATAATCAAATGCCTCACCTCTACCATGTGCAATCAGTCCCTGTGGAACAACAATTCCATTCCTAAAGCCATTAACCAATTTTTCTCGTATCATGAGGGAACTTGCCCTTGGATGAGCTCGAGAAATCTTATGTATCATGTTTTTTTATTATTCTGGCACCTTCATTTTCGATATCAGAAATAAATAATTCTGCGGGGAAGTTTTTCGAAATCTTCTTTATTATTTCTAATTCATTCTCTTTTACGATTGTGAAAACGGTTTGTCCAAATAAAGCCGCACTACAATTAAAACCGTTTTGCATCAAACAATCCATCAGAGTTTTACAATTCTTATTTATGAATAGCAGAGATTGTGAAAACTCGTAAGATATTTTCAGGAATTCTAAAGTACTTTTAGTTTCTAAGACTTTCATCATCATACTAGTGCATTCAGGATTTGAAATATTTCTAATACTTTCAATAAAATACTGGGTAAACATAGGCGAAAAACAAAAGATTGCAACTTTGCAATTATTGATTTTTATTATCTTTGTTCTTCCGATACCTGGGGCGCCACCCTTTATTCTAACACATAATCCTCCGCAAAACTCGGAGAGTACCGTACCAAGACCTGTTTTACATTCTATCTCGGCTCTATGAGCTATCTGAGCAGATTCCGTATCGGAAAGTCCCAATGAAAGAGCATCATTTAGTGCAAAAGCCAAACTCAATGCTGCGGAGCCACTTGTACCAATTCCGTATCCAATTGGTACTTGAACTTCATGACTCACATTAAGAAAGTAATGGTTTTTTGCTCTTTTCAGAAATTCATCTATTACAAATTTTGAAACTATCGCATCTTTTGTATTAACACCATTAATGCGAATTACGAAATTACTCTTTTCACTATCGTAAAGCTCTACTGTGGTTTTGACACCTTTGCGGATGGAAACTCCTGCCCCAAGAGAGCCGCGATTAAGGGCTGAATCATTCTTAACCTCACTATAGAATCCGGTAATGTGGCTTGGACTATATGCCTTGGCAATAGAAATAGGAGGTGTTATTTCTAAGGTCATCTAATGTGATAATATAATATTCCAAAAATATAAGAATAATGTTTAATTAATTTATATGCATTTAAATGTCATATGCTTCAGAGTGAACGACGGTTACAAAAAATCGGAAGCAGTGTCTTAATGTCTTTACCGGCCGAGTGGATTAAAACTCTAGGTCTTAAAAAGGGCGATATTTTATCAATTGAAAATAATGAGGATAATTCGATCACAATATTTCCCGCCAGTATTAGAAATATTCAGAACAAAGAAATAGCAATTCATCTTATTGATCTTTCCCATGACAAATTGATAAATCAGATTTACGGAGCATATCTCTTAGGCTATGATACCATAAAGATTGTGGGCAAGACTCAAATCGATTTCGAGGATCGGGAAGTTATTAAGAAAGCAATGAGAAACTTGGTCGGTCTAGAAATCGTTGATGAAGATGGTCTTAACATTACAATACAATTTCTTCTTGATTCACGCTCTTTGAATATTTCAAAATTACTGAAACAAATGAGCTCTATTGTAAATGGTACACATAGAGACATAGTCAATGCTATGAAAACTGGAGAAACCAATATCGATCTTCTGGTGAGGGGAAGAGATGATGAAGTAAACAGGCAGTACTTCTTAATTGTACGATTAATAAGAACTGCACTGATGGATCGTAGATTAGCTACTAGCCTGGATCTTAGTAATATCGATATTCTGGATTATAGAATAGCTTCTAACCATTTAGAGAATGCTGGAGATCTTATTTCTAAATTATCCTCTCTTCTAGCGGGTTCTTTTGATAAAATAAAATATGAAAAAATTATTGAGGCAAATAACTTGATTTTACAAATGCAAGAAAAATCTATATCGGGGTTTATCACCAAAGATACCGAGAAGTCCTCTCAAGTAGTAACTTTCTTCAATAAATTCAACGCAATATCTAACTTCATAAAGAATGAATATATCAAACTAGAAGGGAATTATGAAGCTGTATTAAAGATAATAAATATAGTATATACTATGGATGAAATAGCTAAGTGTTGGGTGGATATTGCAGATTTGATAAAGCCAACCTATTCGATTAGATAGAATAGATCTAGGGAAATTAGTTTGTGATATGAAGGAAGGTTCTAACCTTCTAGCTTTTTAACTACCTCATCAAAATATCTCAATGGTACTATTTTTACTGAATTAAATGAAGAAATTCCTACCGCAATACTTAGTTGCTCTATATCACGTGCATTTTCTGCATCCAAAATGATAACTCACTCGTGTTCGAGTACTGACATGTAAAAGGCAACAACCCTTTTTACATTGAATCTTGAAATATTTGATTCAATTTTGTTCTTCATTTCTTTAAAGATGCGTTTAAATTCCTAAATTTTATCTGAGATTGCATAACTCCTTGGCAGCCAATTATATTCTGAATTAGTAAAGAAGTCAAATACATAAATTCGATAATGAAACCTGGTTTGCAGTGTGCGATAATAGAATATTTATATGCATTGCAATACAATCATTTTCATACCCAGAAAAACAGTTTACGGCAGATGTCCAAAATGTAGGACTAAGAGTCAACTTGAGGTACTATCAAGTAATCCTGGAAATGAGAAATTTAAATGCAACATGTGCTATAGCAAATTTACGATGGATGAACTTTAAGTGTCTATTATTAATCGATATGAATTCCAGACTTATCGTTATTAAATCTGAATTTTACAATTTTAAATTATTCGAACATATCAACAACATGAAATAGCACACAATTAAGATTGAAATAGGCGAACAACCCAATGAAGATAAATTTGGATAACCTAGAAGAATCACAACCTGACAGAATGAAGAATGCCATTTCCAAAAATAACAAGGATCACATCGGTGACTTTTCTGAAATGAGCCCTAGACATGAATCTTCTTTTAGATATCCCGTAAAGATAGGTGATGAGTATGATGTAAATATTCTAGATATGAGTAGAAATGGTGATTCCGGTGTTACACGAATAAGAGGCCTGATTACCTTTGTTGGAGGAACTAAACCGGATGATAGAGTAAGAATTAAAATTACTAAGATTGGAAAAGGATATGCCAGAGGTCAGCTGATTGCATATCTAGATTCAAAAAAATAGACCATTTATAATGGAATTAGCATTTTGGAGACGTATTGGGTGTAGATTAATTAGTTAGTGCAAAATCATTGGGCCAGATTTAATAACCATAAATTTTAAATTAAATTTCTTTCCGATTTGTTTGATATTTTATAAAGTTCAAATTGATCAATGTTCTTAATTAGAGAATTTAGACAACAACATATTTTATCTTTTTTCATGTAATAATTTTTCGTTTTATTAATTATAATTGCATCATAACTGCACGCGAGAAGCTCCTCCAGGTTTAACGAACAAGATTAATCTAGCAATATCACTATGTTCAGAAAATTTCGGAATCACGAATAATGCATTTGCAGGATCTGTAAATCATGATGATTTCACTCTATAGTTATTCTAGGTGTACATTACCAAATGAGGGATATCTAAAAACCATGGCGCACAACATAATGAATTCTCTAATATCACTGAAAATAAATATGACCAGTGAAAAATTCTTTTTAATGTTAATAGTACTTTGGCGTGAATCTTGGATAAAGCCTCTTTCAATCTACGACATTGAAACTGATACTTGCAAATATTGTAAGAGAAAATTACATAATCGGGACTTTGTTACATCCTGTGAATTTTGCGATTTTGGCATAATGCACGACACTTGCGCCAATAATCACATCATAAGCAAACACAAAGTCGAGGTAAAACGGAAAATAGAATTACATAGAGACAAACGTTTACATGATTATCAATAATTGACTATTTATTTAGCGAAAATAAAATAATTCCTTCCTAAGTCTTTTATCAAAGGATGGGCTGAGTGAAAATAATGGATCTCCGAAACATATTTGGGGGTTGAAACTATACCATCACTATTATCAACTATCATTCCATAAATTGTGACGAGCCATCGTAGTGTTTATTCATTCATTCCACTTTTCATTTCCATGAGTTTTTGAACTCTCTTTTCAACTGGTGGATGGGTAGAGAATAGGTTGGCAAAAGAACTTCTTGTAAGAGCTGGAATAATAAAAAATGCATTCAATTGCTGGACCTTTTCTAATTCTTTTGGTGGAACACTTCCAATTTTACCGCTAATCTTGAGAAGAGCACTTGCTAATTTATCAGGCTTTCCTGTCATAATTGCTCCACCCCTATCTGCAGAATATTCTCTATACCTTGAGATTGCCCTAATAATTAAGAAGCTTACTAACCATGTTAATATTGCAACTAACATCACAATAGCAGTAGTTCCAACAGCATTCCGATCTCTTGTCTGCAATCCACCAAAAAATCCAAATTGTACAAGATACCAAGCTACAGTAGAAAATACACTGGCTAATGTTAGAACTAGGACATCCCTGCTTCTGACATGTGTCAGTTCATGACCTATTACTGCTTCGAGCTCATCATCTTCCAAAAGATCCATAATCCCTGTGGTTACTGCAACGAGAGAGCTCTTGGGACTTTTACCTGTAGCAAAGGCATTCGGTACTTGCGAATTTACCAGCGCAACTTTAGGCTTAGGAAGTCCATTATTAGCTGATAGTCTTCCCACAATTTCGTGCAGCCTAGGATATTCTTCTTTTGTTACGATCTTGGCACCAGAACTCCATAGCACTATCTTGTCGGAGAAATACCATTGTGCTAAGATCATTGCTGATGCGATTAGCGCGAGTGGAATATATCCAACTCCTAAATAGTGAAGTATACTTAAGAATATAAGATACAGTATTCCTAAAAGGATGAAACTCAAGATCATTCTGGCACGTAGACCAGAATCTCCTTTCCAATGTACAGCCATGTACTAGATACTGACTATATGGTGTATTTCCTTAATTAATCTAATGAGTTGAAAATTTTATAATTGTCAAAAACACGGCGACTTAAAATTGCAGGCCATGATTTATAGGTAGATATGAGAATAATAAAGCTAGCAATAGTGTCAACCATTACAGTTGAGAAACAAAATAGCAATAAAGACAAGCTGTCATATTTGAAAGACTTTAACGAAATGTTTGAGTTTGTAAAGTCTTCTGTTAATTCAGTATATGATATGAAACGAGCTGGTTTGAGCCTGATGCTACACGGAATGCCTACAAGAATAGGAGCTTATCACGTATTGGGTTCAAATGTTATTGCGGTGAATAAGCTCGTATTAGATTTGGTAAGGAAATATTCAACTACTAATGAGGAATACAACGCGTACTTATTTACGGTACTTTTACATGAATATCTACATAGTTTTGGAATTTTGGATGAAAATAAAGTAAGATACATGACTGTAGAACTTTGCAAAAAATTCTTTGGTGAAAATTGCACGGTATCAACTATGGCTGAGGATCCTCTGAAAATTTTTCCAAAGTTAGGATTAGTAAATTATGATAAATTTGAGAACAAATTTGAATTAATTAAAAACTTTGATAATTCTAATCAGACCTATATCCAATAGGGCAAGGTCATTGAGTATAATTGTGGATTTATGACAGAGCTGATATCAAGCCATAACATTAGATCTAGAATAATCACAATGACATTACTAAAAGAAAGTAAGAAATTACATTAGTTTGAAACCGTCATTGGCTCTAATTCAGGTTCAATTTCTTTATCTTCCTCGCGTAATGTATTTTTACTTTTTTGTTTTACCTTCTCTGGAAGTTCAAAATCGTAGCACATTCTGATCTGGATATAATATCGTATTTGTACTATAAAGGATTTTTGAAAGTCCAGAGAATTCTACCACATTATATTCTGGGTGACTGTGGAGTGATATTTCTTCAGGTGGTACCTTTAAAATAAAATAAAACTTTTTTAGAGTCTACAGATGAGATTCTGACAATCTACTAATACTCCAATCGTGAATAAATGATTGATGTGCAATACTGGAGTTATCTTAGGTAAGGAACTTTCGAACTATTCCTTCGGTGAGAAACATCCGTTGAATTCTGGTAGACTTGATGCTTTTTGGTCACAGATTAGTCAATCTGAGACTATTGATTCAGGTAATTTAAAACTACTATCCCCCGCTCTAGCAGATGAAACAACAATCTCTTCTTTTCATGACAAAAACTATATCAATTTTGTAAAAGAGTCGTCAAAAACTGGATTGGGGTATCTTGATTCAGGGGATACACCTTCCTTTAAAGGCGTATTTGAGGCCTCTATGTATGTAGTAGGTTCTACACTATTGGCTATTGACACTGTTATTAATAATACAAATGGAATTCTTCATGCATTCAATCCCATTGGGGGTCTGCATCACGCTAGAAGGAATGCAGCGGGGGGGTTTTGTGTATTTAATGATATAGGAAATGCAATAATTTATGCGAGGAAGAAATACAATTTAAAGAAAATATTGTATGTTGATATTGATGCTCACCATGGAGATGGTGTATACTACGAATTTGAACAAGATCCCGATCTAATCATAGCTGATATTCATGAGGACGGTTCATTCTTATATCCTGGAACTGGTTTTGAATCAGAAAACGGATTAGGAGCTGGAAAAGGCTCCAAGCTTAATTTGCCTCTACAACCTGGTGCGACCGATAGTGATTTTATTTCAGCTTTTATGAAAATTGAAAATTTTATTAATTCAATGAATTTTGAATTGATCATATTCCAATGCGGAGCGGACGGCTTGTCGGGAGACCCATTAACGCATTTAAGATATACTGAGAAATCTCACGAATATGCTGCGAAGACACTCCATAGGGTTGCTCACGATAAGGCCCATGGAAGAATTATTGGACTGGGTGGAGGCGGATATAATAAACAAAACTTGGCAATTGCGTGGAAAAAGGTCGTGGAAACTTTTGCTACAGATCAATCATAAAGAGCTAAACCGATGTTTGGCCTAGCTTGATTATTGTACCAGGATATTTGAGATGTATATTAACTTTAATCAGTCATTGCTTTGAGAGTAATGCATATCTAAAGGAATCAGATTTCCATATTCTTAGTATTAATATTCTGTAACTCATTTAAACTAAAGATTTCTTCTCTTTTTCGGGAGATTTTTTAGATATTGTCAATTAATTTGAGTACTGATAAGAAACATTTTTTATTCACGAAAATAAATTGCTATTGTCTGGTGAATAGAAATGTTCAATTTAACAAGATATATGATTGCGTTAATCCTAACCTTATCCATATTGGTTTCTTATACAATAACAATCAACACACAGTCATTATTTGCACAGAATAAGCCAGGAATAGTTATATCTCTTGCTAATTCAACCTTTTCGCCTCTAACAAATACCGATGCAAATCAACTTAAAGTAAACGTAAAGTATACAATTCAAGATGCTTTATTGAAAAATCAAAAAATAAATGCAGTAATGTACGTTTTTGCTCCAAATGGTACACTGCTAAAGATCTCATCATTTCCAAGTGGATTTATTGCTACGGGTAATGGTGGTGTAGAAATGCTAAAGAGCACATTTACCGACAAGTTACTAAAAAGTTTGGTGGCAAATGTTACATTCACAGATTTATCAAAGACAAAATCATTATCAAATATCCTTACTGTCAAACTTCCACTTAAAGAGACACCAACTGTAGGGTCACTTTTGGGAAACAAACCTAACTTCAAAAAATAAATGCTACATAATTATAGTTGACAGCATTTGTTGTCAAGTGCTTTTCTGTAGAAGAGATGATACAATTCCGAAAATGCAAAATCGGATTCTGAAGCAGTCCTTACAAAAGAATTTTCTAGATCAAAAATAGGTTTCAATATATTCATCAAATAAATCTGTTTGTACAAAATACCTTATTGAAAACTAGCATTTAGTGAAAAATAATTCTTGTGCCAAATTTGTAAATTGAGCATCGAACATTCATCTTTTAATATACTTAAATACTATTTCTCTATATTATTTTTAATGTTATCAGTATCTTGTAGAGAAGTTGGAGTCGACTGCGATTATGTAGGAAAGGGTGAAACAGAGCAGGAATTAATGGATAATTTAGTAGAGCATGCGATAAAAGATCACGGATATACGCGTGAAGACGTGCTCAAACCTGAGATGCAGGAGAAAATTAAAGCACATATCCATAAATCATAAGATCATATAGTTCGTCATTAGATATTCCTAACTGTCCTATTTTATTGTTTTTGTTACTCTGAAGGAGATCATTATGTTTTTTTGACCATTCGGTTATTATAGGTTCCCAAATTTTAATGTAGTTTAAATTAGATCTGCAATACTGACTGTTTAATTCCTTACCTTAGGATCTCTGCATGAAAAATATAAATAATATATGACAAAATAATGTGTGAATAAAGTATATACGAGATTTTTTTTTCTCATCATTCTGGTTGTTACTGGTATATTATCAAGTAGTTTTATGAATTTGGTAGAGGGTCAATTTCTAGGTACCGTAACGAATGTAACGTCTCTTACTAATCTGGACAATTCTAACTTGGGTGTTAATTTAGAAAATAGGACAGTAAATTATTTTGATCAGGCCAGTGGATATCTAGTGTATCCTGCATTGACAAAAGAGAATAAGGACAGCAATAATAAAAATGATACACTACCCGCAGTTATAATGATCCATGAAAATAAGGGGCTTAATGACAACATTAAGAAGATGGCAAATCTTTTAGCTCGAAATGGCTATGTGGTACTAGCTGTTGATTTGTTTAAAGGCGAGGTTACCACTGACAGAAATCGTTCATCAGAGCTAAGCCAGTACGTCGGAGACAATCAGGATATTGCAACTGCTAATCTCAAATCAGCTGTAAAGTACCTTTCTTCACTTCCTAATGTTAATCCCGAGAAGATAGTATCCTTAGGATGGTGTTTTGGAGGAGGACAATCCTTGCAGCTTGCTCTTAACAGTCAGGATCATCCAGTAGCAGCTACTATCATATATTATGGTCGTCTTCTAACAGATAATGCATCACTTGCAAAAATAAAGTGGCCTGTACTTGGCATATTTGGTGATCAAGATAAATCAATATCGGTTGACAGTGTAAAAGCATTCGAAATGGCCTTAAATTCTAATGGCATACCAAATGAGATATACATCTACAAAGGAGTTGGTCATGCATTTGCAAATCCATCGGGGGAGAATTATGCACCTAAGGAAACTCGAGATGCTTGGCAAAAAACATTAGCATTTCTTGAAAAACATGTTGGTTCGTGATCTTCGATCTAATTTCTGATAAACAATTATACAAAGACCAAGTCAATCTTCTAAATGCTATTAGTATTTTCTATGCACTGATTTGTGTACTGGTGAAATCTAATATTGGAAACTTTTTTAGATTTTTTTGCTTGAAATACAGACAACATTTTAATAATGATAGTATTTTGATATATAATAATAGAATCAGTAACTTCGTAATATTTATAATTGCGAATACCATAAAGTAATAATGCAAAAAAAGAACATTGTATATACAAAACAAGAATCTTATGAAAAATATAAAGATAAATTCACTGGCGATTTCATAATAAAGAATCTATTAGATAATATTGATTCAAAGGAACAAGAGATGTATCATGTGACTTTTAAGGATGGTTGCAGGACCAAACCTCATTTACATCCTTCAGAACAGATATTAATCGCCACCGAAGGAAGGGGCATTGTAGTATTCGCAAAAAGAATCTCGATTGAACCGGATGATATTACTGAAACGAAGATAGAAATTGAGAAAACTGTCATTTTGGAAAAAAATGATGTTATTTGCGTACCGGCATTTATGCTACACTGGCATGGATGCAAAGATAGTAACGAAGATTTCTCCCATATTGCCATACGAAAGAGAACAGATTTGGATAATATTTGGTTTTAATAGATTTTATTTCAGACGTAGAAAACTAGGCTTGATTTGTAGTTCACGTCCTTAGTAGAAACAGTTATTATTTGATGAAGTCTTTCGATTTGCATGAATGCAATACAATTTGCAGCTCGGATAATCGTCATATTTGTATTCACTATACTTGCTATAGGATCGTTCATATTATCCAATGTCTCTGCAGTCACCATAACTAACGCTACTTTATCTGTGGAAAGGTATCTTGGACAGAAAACAGAGATGTCATATCCAGCCTCTCCTACAGTCACGCCACATGGTAAACTGCCCCATCAGATTGTATTTGCTCTGCCCTTGAGAAACGATAGCAAGATCTGGACCGGTACGGTTACATTCACGGCAAGCAAGCCTATAGAGATAGAGGTCTTGCATAGTTACAATCCACAATCGGCGATAGACGTTGAACATGGAGAGCCATATCATGCCACTTTGCCTAACAATCGGACCGTTGCAATTTCTACAATGACAATGTTTACAGACACCCCAGTCAAGGTCACGGATACACCAATAAGTACAGGCTCATTACAATTTACCGGAAGCGCATTGGTTTTTCATAAAACTAGCGGAGAACCCTTTACTGTTACTTACACAGTAGATGCTATTGCGATGACACCAAATCATTAAATTTCATGTATCATAATTGTTCGTCAGGTAATGTACTAATAAGCTCTAAATCTTGTCTGACTTTTTCCTGAGCTTGTTAAAGTAAATGCTCTTTTTCAGGTTATTCAAGAAGCTGATTTAAAATTATACTGTGAAGCTAAAGCTTTTTCAATCAACTTCATTTAATAATCGCCGTTAGATGAAGAAACAAGTCAGATTGATATAACAAAGTTTATTCCATATTGTAAATAAAGGATAATTTTAATTTATACAGGTCTTAAATAAGATTACCAAACAATGGAAAGGAATCACGACTATTTATTTATGGCCGATGCTATGCTCGGTAAAATTGCTAGGAAATTAAGAATGTTTGGATTTGATACGATTTATGATCCTAATATAGATGATATAGATATTTTAGCTTCAGCAAAGTGTAAAGGAAGAATAGTCTTAACAAGCGATAGGCTCCTATTCAATAAATGCAAAAAAAATGGAGTCGATACAATTTTAATTGCCAAAGAGACAGAAATAGAGAATCTAGTTACCATTTTCAGCACCCTAAATATTAAATCTGTAAATTCTCAGAACGTACCATATTTATGTACTTGTTGCAATGGTTTGTTAGATACAATTAAGGATAAGAATTCGATTAAGGATCATATTCCAGCACGATTATTACAATCTGGAAAAATATTTTATATGTGCACCAATTGTAAGAAGATTTATTGGAGAGGTACTCATATGGAAAATATTTCCAGTTTGATTAAAGGGATAAACATTAAATTGAAATCTCTAAATTGATTTGCATAAATATAGGGTTGACGATTTAGTATCAGAGAGCTATGAAGTGCCCATGTTGTGGCGAAATATTGATTTGTGAAAAGCAAACTGAAAAAATTATATCGTATAGGTGTTTATCATGTGGATTGAAAAATACTGAACTGAAGAAAATATTTGATAAGAAATGACTCTACAGTATATTAATTAGATTTCAACCAAATATTGTCCCAAAAAAATACAATTAGATATTTCCAATATTTCAGATTATTTGTAATTATACTAATTCAAGTCAACCAAATGATCAATTGATTAGACTAAGTAGAACATCAGCAGAATCTTAAACTCACGGCTTTCTCATCCATTCTCTTTCCTCGAGATATCCTATCAGTTTTGTCATCTGTTCTACTCTAGCATTACCCCCTACATCATTGTGGCAAACCTTATAACGTTTCATTAATAGTGAATGCTCTTCTTCAGAGAGCTTATCTTTCTCTTCTATAAGATCAAAGAACAAATCTTCTTTACCTGTATGTTCACTTATGAATACCGAATAAGCATTTAGGAATCTGGCAACCGGTTCCATTGATTCTATACCATTATCCCAAGATACTAGACTCTGAACCAACATATTTGCAATCCGTCTGCCAAGTTCATGTTCTATTAAGAATTTTCTGATATCTTCAGAGTAGTTATTCTTACCGTTCATATGTGGAAAATACGCCTTTTCTTCTTTACAATGATGAAATTTATCTACAAATTCCTGAATGAGCATTGATATTATTTTGATATCCTCTATCGGGATAACTGCTTTGCTATATAAAAGATCAGAACATCTCTTTGCAACCTTACCAAGTCGATTCACCAATATGTGATCATGTATTAGGTCTTTTGTAGCACTCAAAATATTTCACAGCTACTACTTGCTAGATAAATAATGTTAATCTTGTATATATTCATAAAACGCAAAAAGTGGTTCACATGTAAACACATAGTCACCATCTTAATATCTATTAAGTGCATTAAGGAGTATACTTTCTCGTCTATTTACGTGATTTTTATCATCATCCCATATTTGAAGCACTGAATTAATAGTGCAATTTTGAGTTATCGATCTAAGCATCAGTATTTGCAATTTTATTTTCAAACTAATAATTAAAAATTCCTAATGAATCTTCCGTTTACCATAATAATCATGCAAGTTTAGTATAATAAATGAATGAGATAACTGTCATCTGGATATTCGTTTTGCTAGCGTTGATTTGTGTGCCTCTGACTTTGTATTTTCGATCTACGAACGCCATAATTAACGAAAATGGAATTTGCGCTAGTGGAAATGTAACAAAAGGAGTAAACCAGATATTAAACAGAAATCGCTTAAGTAATGATTTTTTCATGAATTTGACGAGCGATAATAGACAATTAGCAGAATTAATGTGTCAAAATATTTCAAATAATACTATGGTAAGATAAGTCCCTATTTATCTTCAGAAACTCTAATTTTGTGCTTTGAATCCGATTAATGTTACTCATTGAACGAATATATCCAAATCTTATAATCAGGCCTTCTTCATAGAATCGATGATAGGTTATATATTCACTGGAATTGTAGAGGTTTGACAGCTTTGTTTTCTCCTGAGGGTAAAATTATTTCCATAGTAGATGACAAACCAGATATTACTGGACTGTTCCGAGTTGCATTGCAGACTACCGTAGGAGACGAATATATGCATTTACAGAACCTACTTTGGCCCTTGAACATATTAAAAATAACAAATCCGACTATGCATTGGTAATATCTGATTTTAATATGCCCAATTTGAATGGAATAAAATTAATAACATAAAACTTGTAAATCCCTTTATTAGAACGATACTAATGACTGAGTTTGAAATTAATGATAAATTATTTCAAGACCTTACGAAAAGAGAAATAATAATGGATTTCTTCAAAAATCAATTAAAATAGAAGACCTGTGCTTAGAAGTAAATAAGCAACTCAATATTTATGATTACATGTTCTGTTCTGTTCTGTTCAACGTATGACTGATTCGCGGAGTAAAGGCAAGATAATTCAATGATACTACTATGAGGTTAAGTTTATCTTTTGGGCAAAGTACCAACAGTTCGTAAGAAACTAGATACAATTTTAAGGTCTTCGGATTCAATAAAGTTTTGTACAAAAAGAGATCATAATTAAGAGTTAGCAAACTTATCGTTACTCAATAAAGAAATTTATATTGTGGAATTTCTGGCGGACGAGTCCCGTAGATAATTACAATGTCTTCATGATTAAGTATCGGGATATCCCTGTATGACGTGCGATTAATTGCCGTCCCATTCAAGTAAACAGTGAGTGTTCTATCAGTTGAGTTATCAGCTTTTAAACCAAATATCTGATTATTGTTGAATTTTTGGCCCCAAATATCAAAGAATTCTCCTAGGTTGAAGGTATTGTTTTGTGGAGATTCTATATGTATCAATCCTGAAGCGTCGTGGGTATGCAGCCAATATATGCAGTCAGGAAGTTTAATTCCTATACCTGCAGGAATTAAGTATGAGGAACCGTTGACAAAGATATTGAGGTGTGCATGATAATGAAAGTCAAGGATTTCAGTACGGTCGCACCTAATACCGTCAATAATTGGATATTGCGCTGACACTTCGATTGCATAGTCATTAATAATACCCATGGAACTTAGGCAAAATACTCCAAGTGCTATTAAAATAATTAACTGAAAATGTTTCATACTGTCTTATTAAATTCAAAGTATTAAAAAAAGGTTCAGATAATACTATAGAGAACTAAAATAGCTCTTGATTTCGATTATATCTCATCAAATTTACTAATGCTAGACCTCTTATCTGAGATTAAGTTTATGTACATACCCACGCTAAATATTTATCTCCCAAAATTGTCCATAATTGATTGAAATTTTACGAACTTTTATTTAATTGATAGAAAATAAATTAATCTCAGTGATAATTTTAAAAGATGGCAATCAAATGTTCCCCGAATTGGAACTATCAAGCTTCGATTGATAAGATTAGATTAAGTCGGCAAGGACAAATTCTTGTGACTATGCGACTAATTGAATAAATATCTATTTAACTAGTGTTTACCTTTCTATAATGAGATATGGACGACCAGAAGACAGATAATCGTCAAGAAATAGAACCTACTGAATTAAAAAAGAAAATTGATAACCATGAGGATATTTTTATTTTGGATGTTAGAACGCCTCAAGAATATGAGTCTTGGAGATTATCCTACGATAGTCATCAAAACCCCAAGTTGATACCCGTTGATCGTTTATTTCTGAATGACTCTAATTTGTTAAAAGAGATCCCAAAAGATAAAGAAATTGTTACTGTTTGTTCGCATGGAAATAGGTCTATGATGGCAGCGAGACTACTTAGCCAATTAGGATATAATGTAAAAAGTGTCAGGGGTGGAATGGCAAGTTGGAATAGAGTATCTGATGTTGCGGAGATTGATGTTCCTAAGGAAGCTCCTTTTAGAATATGGCAGGTAAGAAGGATATCTAAAGGTTGTATGGGATATATTGTATCTTCAAAAGAAGATGGTGCAGCCGTAGTCATAGATCCAAGTCGAGAAGTTTACGAGGCTTTTTTGAATGTCGCCAAGGAAAATGGATTGAAAATAATAAAGGTAATCGACACGCATCAACATGCGGACCATGTCTCTGGAGTAGCAAAGTTAGTCACAACTATATCTACTGAGACAAACTCTCGGGTAGGGGCTTATTTCAGCTCCGTGGAAGATTATCATAGCGAAAATATGGAAATTAACATCAATTACATAAAAGGTGGAGAACAAATAGAAGTATCGAAAAATATTTCACTAAGAGCGATTCACACTCCAGGACATACGAATGGTAGTATGTCTTTTTTGATAGAGAATTCTGAAGATATTCCTACAGCAGAAAGCTCCCATGATCTTTCTACAAATCCTTACTTGTTCACTGGAGATACCCTTTTCGTTGATGGTGTGGGAAGACCTGATTTACGAGAAGAAGCGAAAAAATATGCCGGGTTGCTATACGAAACCTATCATCAATTAGTAATTCAGTTACCAGAAAATACTTTGATTCTTCCTGCGCATTTTAATGGAAGTTCAATAACGCTAAAGCATGGTATACCTATAGCTGACACGATTGGCTCAATAAAAGAGAAAATAAAACATCTCTCTATGGATAAGGATGAATTTGTTCATTTTGTTACAGACACTTTGCCATCTAGACCAATGAACTATAAAACGATAATAGATATCAACAAGAAAATCCTGCCATTTGATGACATGCAAATGCCTGATTTGGAAGCCGGCCCAAACTCGTGTGCTGTATCTATGAAATAAATATAATATTTCCTAGGAAGCATTCTTTAACCCCAATCCATTGGCCAACATAGACATCGCGCTATGAAGACCTAATGCGCTAATAGGGATTGGTTTACAGTTCCTGCGATACTCTGAAGCCCTTTTTCTTTCAATACTTCATTAAGGATCTTTAGATCAAAAATACCACTCAAGTCAGGTCTTGTTTTGCCTAGAAAGCCTACATCAAATGCATCATTTGCAGACTTGATTAGTGTTTCTCGCAAGGGATCATAAGTTAGCTCAAGTCTGGAAAAGGCTTGCTTGAGTTGATCGTCTGGAATAGTTTGACCTGTAAGTTTTTTTAGCTCGATATTAAAAGTCTTCAGTGCCTCTTCTTTATGACCGTTTATCCATTGTGTCTCGTTTACATGCGCTTCCAACAGCTTTTTTATTACCTCTGGATTGTTGCGAAGGTATTCAGGGTTGACAATTATATTTGCAGTAACAAATTTTCCTTTTGGCCATAATGTTCGTTCATCCAAAAATAATCTGCCATTACCTTCCTTGATTAGTTTTTCACCCCAGGGTTCAGGCACCCAAGCTCCGTCGATCTCCTTCTTTAAGAATAATGTCAAGATATCTGGATTTTTAACTGGGAGAACCTCAACATTTCCCCCTTTGTCCTTTGTCTTGTATCCGTTATCTAGTAAATATTTTCTCAATGCAACATCTTGAGTATTTCCTAGTTGTGGTGAAGCAAATTTTTTACCTGCAAAGTCTTTGGGCGATTGAATACCAGAATCATTTCTTACTATAAAGACTGCACCTCCGCTTCCGGCACCAGATATTACTCTATCGGCCGTTCCTTGAGAGACTACATAACCATTAACGGTTGGATTCGGACCTATGTACGTTGCGTCGATCTGATTTGCCAAAAGTGCTTCTGTAGCCGATGGACCTGCATTGAACGTGAAAGGTTTTAGCTCTATGTTATTACCAAGTGCTTTCTGGTAATCTCCATTTCCTACTCCAATTACTGCCTGTGCGTGCGTTATATTGGGAAAGTATCCTAGTCTAAGTGCTTTTTTTTGTGTTAGCTGTGCATTTGCCTGAGGTGTAACAATAAATCCTGCTATAAGTAACGTAGCTAAGATTACCAAGACTTTAAATTTTTTGCTCATGTATTCTATCTAAATTAAAGCATAAATTAAACCATATTTGAATACTTGTAAATATGCATAATTTTGACAAAACATGCATAAACTGCATTAATTGATCACGATATGATAAAAATTAATTCACCTTAGTAACGATTAGCAGCAGAGAATCTTGTATTCTTTACTAATTCTTCACTAATCGTTATTAATTCAATGGCAGCTCCAGCAGAGTATTATAGCCTATTGACAAGAAAAATATTATATCTTTAATGAAAATAGTTTAGATATATAGGATATTCACAACCACTCTGATTTGACTGGATAATACACCTTTCTTCTACTATCATCCAGGCTGTTTCGTTCTATAATGAAGCCTTGATTCTTCAAATCTTCTATCGCACTTTGAACAGTCCTTCTTGGTAAATGAGTAATTCCAATAAGATCGCCTTGTTCTATTGGATGCTTAGTTTTTATTAAATAATAGATAAACTTCGAGGCAGGGCCTCCACCTATTTCTTTTTGTGAGAAAGTCATCCCAAAAGAGGCTTTAGAAAGAAATCCACGCCGCTGAGATTCTACAGATGCAACATTATCAATTGTAATTTCAGCAAGGTTCACCCTTTGACCAAATTCTGCTATTAATGATGACTGTTGCATTGCTAATGGAGCCTCAAAAATAAAAGTACTGGGTGGATATTTTGCAGTCAGAGCTGCGACATAGTTCCAAATGATGGAACCGTTTTGATCATATATTCCAACGTTGATTCCCTCATTAGCTTCTAAGATTACTTTTTTTGCACCCACTTTTATTGCCTCGTCAATTTTCAAAAGCGTGAGATCAATTCCAATCTGATGACGCGGATCTTTTTTTCCTATCTTCCAATTAAATTTCAAATCTGTAGAATGTATGGAATCAGATATTCTCTTCTTTTTATCGACATCTAAATCAATGCTGTTCTCGCCAATTTCTATTATGTCAAAACCTATTCTACTACATTCTGTTATGAACTTATCAAGAGAATTTTCTGATATTGCATATTCAGTAAGTGTACTACCGGTAGATACCTTTATACCATAATCATGGTAGAACGATATTCTTTTCTGAAGAAGATTATCAGAAATTAACAAGGGATACGTATTATATATCTTAATTTGGTCTATGAAAGGAGCCAATATCTCAAAGTTTTCCTTATCAAATGATTCAAGCTTATCGACTGTAAGGGTAAGTCCTTCATGACGGGGCTTTTTATCATCGACCCTCTCTTTGACAAGATCATCCAGCATAGTACAAATAAGGTAAAAAATTGCTTATATTGAATTTGCGATATAACCCCGTGAATTTGATTAATTTGTGACTTATTCCGAGTCGCATATCACTTTGTCCTTGAAATAAGTAAAGTTAATCAAAAATATTTATATTATAACTTGTAATCTCAAATATGAGATTTTTAGTAAGAGCTCAACTTCCAACTGAAGCCGGAAATAAAGCAGTGAAGAGTACAAAATTTTTGCAAACTATTGAAGATTTTATCAAAAAGGCAAACGCTGAGGCTGCTTATTTTTTTGAAGCGGGAGGAGATAGAACTTTCGCATTTATTGTCAACATTGAAAGGGCTGACATGATACCCGCTATAGCCGAACCATTATTTCAGGATATGGGAGCAAAGGTTGAATTTCATCCTGTAATGTTACTCGAGGATCTAAAAAAAGCCTTAGAAAGCTTGAGTTAAAGGTTAAGCGAAGAGGAGATGCAGAGCTCTTCACTAGAATTTAGAGCAGAGGACAGTGATAAACTCGGCAAACTAGTTTCAATTAGGAGATGATAATTGGTTGGAAGTTTGCTTATCATGTGTGATCTTAGTAGTTGATATAAACTCAACCTGAAAAGATACAATCGTATGAATTTAATTCTCAACTGGCTTACAAGAGATGGAAAGCTGTTACTTGCAGCGAGGATTATGAGGACATTTGGCTATGGATTTCTTAGTGTTATTATTGCCATATATCTAAGGCTCTTAGGATTTGATAATATTCAGATAGGTCTACTCTTAGGCTCAGCACTTGTAAACAGTGTGATTTTTACATTATTTGCTAGCTTTTATGCTGATAGAATTGGAAGAAGGAGGCTTCTTATTATCTATGCCTCGCTAATGTCAGTTTCTGGATTAATATTCACAATTACTGATAACTATTTCTTGTTAATTTTAGCTGCATTTATAGGAACTATGAATGTTACTGGGTCTGAGACTGGTGCCTTCCTGACAATAGAACAAGCGACTTTACCACAAACAATTAGGAATAAGCAGATGATGAATACAGCATTTGCACTCTATAATATGGTAGG
>Ga0065715_10000221_pt1 | contig 34493 bp, 39 predicted proteins | sample MisBulReplicate1_FD_59102 | JGI IMG/M metagenome (GOLD analysis project Ga0065715, IMG submission 59102) | Miscanthus rhizosphere microbial communities from Kellogg Biological Station, MSU, sample Bulk Soil Replicate 1 : eDNA_1 v2 (version 2) | ecosystem: Host-associated > Plants > Roots >...
TCAATTAAGGGGAGAACAAAATTTGATTCCTACGATCCACTCAACCTGATACCTGATGAAAACATTTTAGATTGGGATATACCAGAATCGCATCCGAACATAGATCTACCGTTACCCTTAATAGATTAGGTAGAAATTACTATCGTCTAAATTAATTCATTTACTACTATTCATAGGTTAGCTCAAATTTTAATACACTAGATTAAGAAATTTCTGTACTTTCTATTTACTCTTTTTGCGAATCTTTACTTTCTGTTGTCACAATCGACTCCTCAGTAACCGACTCCTTGGGTTCTAGCTGTGGCGCTTTCTCCTCGATAAATGAACTGACTATAACCGTATCATCGTCTTCTTTTATCATTCTTAACCTTATCTTCCTTGGTGGGTTGGTTTTTCCTCTAGACCAGATATGTCTATTCAAATCTTGGTCTAGCTTGACTTTGTTAGTTTGCATGTGCCGTTGTGTAAACTCCTTTATGATGTTTATTACTCTATCAGTTCTTCTGTATTTTGGAGTATCCCACGCCTTTGATAAATTCACAGTATATATTCTTGTTGTATTTTCTTCTGACATTTTATCTCATTCACTATCCATTTATCCCACGTTCACATCCGACTTTCTCCAAGCCCTCCGCTTTGGATTTGTTCTAGTGTGACGATGGGTTCTAATTATTACCCAGGCTGGCACAGGTCTATTCTGTTTGACTCTCTTTATCAGTCTCTTTTTTCTCGAAGTATTCTTTCGTGCAGCCATTTTTTTAGACTGGTTTTTTGCCTAATTTTAAGTGTTGGTTTATTTTTTGACCTTAGGTTTTAACCAAATAGCAGTAAACTATCTCACAACTATCATCGTTCGATGCTGTTGAGAGGTTATTAGAAAATCTTAGAGGTCAAGTCAATCAATAGGTTAAAGATTAATTCCCAATCATCAGATGATAATGTAAATGGAGACAGAGTTTGTCTGTTCTATCTGCTACAAATTCTTATGTACTATCTACGATAAACGAAGAATCAAGTATCTACGTGTAATCCCGGCTCATATATTGCGTAAAGAAGGATGCAAGAGCATCTATCATAAGAAACTAACTGATTCGTTTAAGAGCTGAAATACATACAACTATTCAAATTAAATGCTCTTTGTCAATTATTTCCAGATTTTTCAGTAGATGGTACGGAAATTCAACTATTCTTTCTCTTTACTGATTGACTATAATTTTTCCTTCCATAATACCGGGATGAATTGAACAATAGTACCTATGAGCACCTATTTTATCTGAAGCAATTACCGTAGTAACTTCTTGTCCACTTGAAATAAATCCTGTATTAATATTCATGTCATCAACTATAAAATCATGTTTTCTGAAATCTTGATTTGCAATAGTAATTTTTAGCGGCTTATCGATTTTCACAGCGATATCTGGATTAGTAACATTAAATTTGTTATTTTTCATTAACAATAATATGCCCCCTCTATCGGACAATTGGTTATTGTTATTAGAAATGAGATTTCCAATTCCCCATAACGAACCAACTACTATAAAGGAAATCGCAATAATAGCTATAATGTTATTGTTCAAGCCAATTTTCTAATTTAGAATTTGGTGTTGACAAATATTAAAATTGATAAATACAATTTTTGGAGATTAAATATTTTGAAAAGATATAAAATAATTTGAAGTTTAAAACATAATTGATACAGGTTGACTATTCAGAACTAGCTTCTGTATTAGCATCAGCACTTGCTGGTGTGTTTTCAGTCTGACTCTGAATACTCTCAGAATCACTGACAATCTCGGCAGTTGCAAATCTGTTTCCGACCTGGATTATCTTAATTTTTGTATTTTGGCCGACCTTTCCATTCTTTACAAATATTACAAATCGTTGTATTCTTGCAATTCCGTCTCCTTTTCTACTCAATTCTGTTATCTGCACATCGTATTCCTTTCCAACTTCCACTGGTTTTGGTCCAAACATGTCGTTTGTCTTAAATCCGTTGTAACTCATAGTTAACCTTGTCAAATATTTATTCCATATATAAACTGTCAAAATTTATCCAAATCAAGTTCCTATTCTGAAATTTTCATTGCACAAGCCTCTCAAACATTCAATAGCCGATAGCGATGCCAGGTAACTGGTTTTAGGATTTGTAGGGCTCGGAATATTCTGAACAATAACATGGATTTCTCCAAAGCTCCCCTTACATAGTATTTCATGCTTATTTACTGATATCATTGGGTCAGCTATTATCTTTACTCTAGTATTCTCTAATCCAATCCCAGCTAATGCTATTGAAACTGCTACATTCACGTTTGCAGGAAATAATTCAATTGCTGTAATAGCACTGCCCTCAAATAGGACTGTTTCTTTCGAAATATCATCCAATTTTATTTTTGAATTTTTGAAATATGGGGCCCCTGCAAATGATTTGGGATGTTTCGTTGTTGTAATGGTTAAACTATCCAGATATTTTCTTACGCTCCTAATTGAGTCTAATCCTGCTATGGCACCAGTAGGTATCCATATTTTGGCATTATTGAAGATCGATAAATCTTGTAGTTCCGATAGGAACTTTTGATCCGAAAAACCACCTACACTCAAAACCAATAGATCCTTTTTTGACTTAATGATTCTTTTACTAAATTCCCTAACAGCGTCCTTCGAAGCACATTCAATTATAATATCTAAACTGGAATAAACCGGAGACTCGTAGAATTTATTAAAATCCGAGAATAAATGCAGTTCAGCATTATCTTGACCAGCTGAGCTAATGACTTGAGGCTCTTTGTCAAATAATGCCACGATTTTGGCATTTGGAATCTCTTCCCTTTTTGCTGCTGCTATTATCTCTTTACCTATACTACCAAAGCCAATGATGCCAACTTTTTTTACCATATTGTAAGAGCTTTCACTTTTTCTCAATATTTGGATTTACATAATTCCCAGGTCATAGTATAAAACTTCAGAAATAGGATATAGGGTGTTAGATATTCAATTAACGTCTTCTGCCCATACGTTCTGGTTTTCTTTGTCCAGGTTGACGCCTTTTTTCAAATCTCTTTACAAAGTTTATCTTGTTTCTTAACTTTGAAATTGGATTTGCTCTTTTTTTTCCTTCAATCTTAGGAGTTTGACCTCTTACTTTTCCCGCCTTTGTTAATGATCCATGAGTTGGCATTTGACCTATGTTTGATTACGATATAATATATCTATTACTGCACATTTTTTCCCTATTTTCTCAAAATTAAATCAAAGTGGCAAGTATTGCCCTTACCATAAGTGAAACGGGCAATGTTATCCTAAATTATACTAGTTTAAATTTATAATTAGATAAAAAAAGCTCATCACATGACATTAGTCCAATCGATGCATTTCGATCAAATTAAAACACTAAAGAAAGAGCGTAACGCCATCATACTGGCACACAATTACCAAGTTCCGGAAGTCCAAGATATAGCTGATTTTATTGGCGACTCATTAGCTTTATCGCGAGAAGCAGCCAGAACAGATGCCGATATTATAGTTTTTTGTGGTGTGCATTTTATGGCAGAAACTGCCTCTATACTGTGCCCCGAAAAGAAGGTGCTTATTCCAGATTTAGAAGCAGGGTGTTCACTTGCATCAACTATTAATTCATATGAACTAAAGAAATGGAAAGAGGAACATCCTAATGCTGTCGTTGTGAGTTATGTTAATACCAGTGCAGAAGTAAAAGCCCTTTCTGACTATTGTTGCACTTCATCCAATGCAGTTAAGGTTGTAAACAGTATACCGAGTGGTACCGAAATCTTATTCTTACCCGACATGTTTCTAGGTTCTTATGTTGGAAAAGTCACTGGCAGGAAGAATATGTATGTGTGGCCGGGAGAATGTCATGTTCATGCGGGTATTACAGCAGCTGATATTAATAATATAATTCAAAAATACAATAATGCAGAATTCATGATTCATCCAGAGTGTGGCTGTACTTCGTCAACCCTTTACAGTCTGGCATCTGGTGATATATCCAAGAAAGCTCACATACTGTCTACTGAAGGAATGATGCAATATGCCAAGAAATCCGATAGTAGCGAATTTGTTGTTGCAACAGAGACAGGTATAATGTATAGAATGAAGAAAGAAAATCCAGACAAAGTGTTCATACCAGTCAAGGAAAACGCTGTCTGTAAATATATGAAAAAGATTACAATAGAAAAAGTAGTTGATTCTCTAGTACTTGATCAATATGAAGTCAAGGTTCCTAAACATATTTCGGACAGAGCAAGAACTGCTATTGAGCGTATGTTATTGATATCCTAATCAATATTAGTAAATAAATAAATCAATTGATCTCCATAGAAAAGTCTATTGATTTACTCGAATGAGTTAATGAACCTACTGATATCATATCTGGTAAAGCAGATGCGTAATCCTTGATATTTGAAAGATTCACACCTCCCGATATCTCTACTTGAATTTTACTTCGCAAGCCAGATCTCCTCAAATACGAAATAGTTTTATGAGCTTCTTGGGGAGAAAAGTTATCCAGCATTATAATATCCGCGCCACTTTTAATAGCCTCTATTGATGCTCTCGTATCAGAAACTTCACATTCTATCACTATATTATTACTAGATTTCGCTTTAGCCGTTGATATACAATGGCTAATCGAATTGGTTACCGCCAGATGGTTATCCTTTATAAGTATCATTTCACTTAAAGTATTTCTGTGTGCAGATCCACCACCCAATTCTATTGATTTCTTGTCAAAGAACCTTAAACCCGGTGCAGTCTTTCTAGTACCTGTGATCTTTATATCATTTGATACAGTTTTTGCAATATCTACAAATTTCTTAGTATCAGTAGCAATTCCACTCATACGCATTATCAAATTTAAAGCGGTCCTTTCGGCTTTTAGAATCGATTTCGTATTTCCCCTTATCATCATTACCTTGCGACCCTTTCTTACACTATCACCATCTTTAACAAGTGCCTTTGATTCACAATTGCAAATATCAAATAATGTATGAGCTTCTTCCAGCCCTGCAACGACTGCAACTTCAGATTTACAAGTAATAAACGATGTGGATTTCGAATCTTCATCGACCAAGTACTCACTGGTCAAGTCGCCCTGTCCGATATCTTCTCTGAGAAACCCAATTAGAGATTCTCGTAAGTTAAAATATTGATTTAGATCTTTTGATTTTTGCTCTGAGGTCAAGTTACTTTTAGTGCATATTTATGTGGAGTTGATATTTGAAGTGTGGATGCAACCAGTGAATTCTTTGAGTCAAATATTACTATTGTACCTGACCAATCAGATGAAAGTTCGGTAGACTTACAGACGGGACATACCTTCCCAATAGTAATGGCTCTACATTTTTTACACGCAAGTTCCTTAGCCATTTAAGCTGGCACTGATCCCTTTTTTTCTTTTTGACCACTTGTCACAGGGGCCTTAGCCTTNTTTATCTCATCTTCAATCCACTCAAGAGCTCCTAGAAANGGCTGTCTACAGGTAATTCCAATCTTGCCCATGGCCGAGCCTTTTCCTAAACTAATTGCAGTTACCCTAGCTCTGAGCTTCGAACCAATCTTAAGGGATCTGGCTGATTGATTTGCAACTATTACCCCTTGTTTGACATCGCTTTTCAGATAGTCATCGGTAATTTGAGAGAGGTGTAATAATGCATCGGTCGGGCCTATTCTAACAAATGCACCAAAATCTGTGATTTCAACAATTTCCCCTTCGACAATTTCTTGCAATTTCGGATAAAACGTCAAAGCTTTGAATGATACCTTATGAAAAGTAGCACCATCGCCGGATACCAATTTTCCTACTTTATTTGTTTTTGCGTCAATAATCATGACAACATACCCCAATTCAGGATTAATCATACTTTCATACTTCTCCTTGAGAATTTCCATCGTGGTCTCATTGAGCGATTTTTTCATCATATTGGGCGGTATTCTAACAACGTCATCCATGTGTATTATCGCAAACATTACTTATTGTCTAATTGGTTTGAATTATCAATTTATGAACCTTTTCATTATTCTTGCTATTTAGTATCAAAATGGATCCATTGTATGATTTAAATATTCTCGGGAAGAGTACGAGAGTATGGTCTCAATAGAGCAAATCATGTCAAAATTACAAACAATAGAAGATCCAGAATTGCATAAAGATATAGTGTCAATGGGCATGATTAAAGACCTTACGGTTAACGACGCAAAAGTTGGATTCACATTAGAGCTTACTACTCCTGCGTGTCCTTTTAATAGCGAAATTGAAGAATCTGTTCGCAACTCTATGATGGACTTGGGAATTAAAGATCTTGATCTCAAAGTAACTGCCAGAGTTATGGAAGGACGTTCAATATCAATGGACGAATTGCTACCTGGTGTAAAGAACATACTTGCGATTGCAAGTGGTAAAGGAGGTGTGGGAAAAACCACAGTTTCTGTCAACCTAGCTCTAGCACTGTCAAAGACCGGTGCAAAAGTTGGATTATTAGATGCTGATGTTTACGGACCAAGTGTTCCACTCATGTTAGGACTTAAAAACGCGCCTGAAGTAATTAATAATAAAATAGAACCTGTCTTGGCTCAAGGTGTAAAAGTGATCTCAATGGGATTCTTTTATGAACAATCACAGCAGGCAGGAATCTATAGAGGTCCAATAGTAGCTGGAATTGTAAAACAATTTCTAACTGATGTAAACTGGAGTGATCTCGATTATTTAATAATTGATTTACCCCCAGGTACTGGAGATGCACCACTAACTTTGGCGCAAACAATACCTATAACAGGAATAATTATAGTTACTACTCCTCAAGATGTGGCTATGAACGTGGCAGTAAAAGCGGTAGGCATGTTTAACAAATTGAACGTACCTATCATAGGAGTCATAGAAAATATGAGCTATTTGGAATGTCAACATTGTAATAATAAAATTAATATTTTTGGTACTGGAGGCGGTCAGAAAGTTAGTGAACAGTTTAATGTTCCTTTCATTGGGGAAATTCCTCTTAATCAGCAGATAATGACCGCAAGTGACAGCGGTAACCCCGTAAGTATTTCAGAACCAAATAATAACCAAGCAATAATATTTGACAAAATTGCTCGTACTGTTGCTGGAAGAATCAGCATAATTGCCTCTGAATTGCAGGAACAAGAAAAATCTGTAAATGAGCAGCCAAGAGAAAAAGAATCTCAAAGTGTCAATACCGCCTAATGTTCTTAAAGAACTAAAAAAACCGTTAGGAAAACTAGTTTTAGATAGAGATATCACAGAAAGAAAATTAAGAAAAGAAATTGTCGTCAATAATGAAAAGTTAATAACGGTAGGGGACCGTACTACCGAGAGAGTTATTTCATTTAATATTTTTCCTAACTTGGCCATCATTGACGGAATTGAGAGAAGGCAAGTTAAAAATTCTACCGGATCCAGTAGAGTGACTGACAGAAAATCTGTAGGCGCCACAAAGATTTCTTGTATTAATCCTCCTGGATCAATTACAAAGGAAGCAGTTGACAAAATAAAATTTGCTCTGTCGGTTGAGAAAAATTTTGTTTTACAGGTCGTCGGTGAAGAGGATTTATTGACACTTCCTGTTTGTTACCTTGCACCTAGTAATACAATAGTATGTTATGGTCAGCCATTAGAAGGATTAGTTATTATCAAGGTTGATCATTCTATAAAACGAAAGGCTAAAGAATTAATGAAATTAATAAACAGTAAATTGTTAACGGGGTATGATGACGTGGTGGCTGTTTGAAATAGAAGTGATCTAAAAACCATAATTTCTGACCCCGACGGGATTATTTCATCAGAGTATTTCGAGACCATAAAGATTAATTTCTATTAGACATAAAGAAAATTCAGGCATGGCAGGAGCACTCGCATTTTGACATTTTTACGTCGAAGGAGCAGTCATGATCCGATCCGCACGAATCTCCCATAGGCCATTCACCAGGGCATTCAGCATGACGATTCCTTTTACAAAAGAAAGTAAGTGTCATTTGAATTTAACACGAATACTGTTGTTTGAATATTTGAATATTTATATTTCTTGTAACCGTGAAATCAACATAAAGTATATTATTTGAATAAATTTTATAAAGTACTTCATGGCCCACAATATAGCTATTATTTGTATTACTAAAAATGGAATCAATATATCAAAAAGAATACAAGAAAAAATCCCATCAGCATCAATTTACGTACAGTCAAAACATAAAGATTCTACTGACGGGATTATCTGGTTTGAAAAAAGTACAAAAAATGTGATTGAAGAGGCTTTCAAAGAGTATGATAGTATCATATGCATTTTTTCATTGGGAGCTGTCATCCGTTTGATATCAAATCTCTTGGTGGATAAGAAGACAGACCCAGCAGTTATCGTGATAGATGACAAAGCAAATTTTGTCATAAGTGCACTCTCGGGTCATCTAGGGGGTGCTAATGCTTTATCCAAATCTATTGCAGACATTTTGAATTCAACAGCAGTCATCACCACAGCAGCAGATGTTAATGAAACAATAGCAGTAGATCTTTTAGGGAACAACTTTGACTGGCGTATCGAGAATTTTGACAACGTTACTACGGTAAGTGCACATATGGTAAACGAACAAAAAATAGGGGTTTACCAAGATGCTGGTGAAACAAAATGGTGGGATAAAGAATTACCAAAAAACGTATCAATAATAGAAAATATTGATGAATTGAAAAAAGATAATTTTAAAGCCGGATTGATTATCTCTGATAGAATCATAACAGATCCACTGTTGATTAAAAAGAGTGTAATTTATAGACCAAAGAGTCTTGTTGTAGGATTGGGTTTTCACTGGGACACTACTGAAAAAGATATAGAAGATGGAATAAGAAAAGTATTGAAAGAAAATGGTTTGTCTTTTCTTAGCATCAGAAACCTAGCAACAATATATAGGGGAAAATCTCCTCCCTCATTAGGTTCCTTCTCTGATAAATATGGAATTCCTCTAGAGTATATTGATAAAGAGAAACTAGACAAGGTGACGGTCCCAAATCCCTCAGACGTCGTAAAAAAATACGAAGGAACATCAAGTGTTTCAGAAGCTTCATCTATACTTAGCTCAGGTGGTGAGCTTGTGGTCAAGAAGCAAAAATTCCCACCCAATTTAACAGTTGCAGTAGGTCGTGTCAATTACATTAGGGAAGGAAATTAGGATGAAAAGGGCTCTGTTACTGATTGATAGAGGCAGTAGGGAACCAGAGGTTAAAGATGAACTTTCGCAATTGTGCACTCTGATAAAGGAAGAAAGCAAATACGCCTATGTGGATCATTGCTTCCTTGAGGTTATACCCCCTTATATTGAAGAGGGAATTAATACGTGTATATCCCATAATGTAGATTCAATTACTGTTATCCCCTATTTCTTGTATCCTGGAATGAAGCTAAAAGACTCTGTAAAAAAGACAGCAAAAATTTGTTATGATAAAAAAATAAAAGTCGTCATTGCCAAACCTTTGAGTTACCATACGACACTTAATACGCTTATAAAAGATAGAATTAATTACGCCAGACATAAAAATAAGATAATTCCACAAAACTGCAATTGCGACATTCTTGTAATAGGTCATGGAAGCAGTGATAGCAGTGCCAGGACTGCATTTGCATACACTGTTAATAACTTGAAACCATTTTTTAGGAGTGTTACTTTTTGTTTTCTGGAACTGGATGAACCGCGTATAGGTAATGGAATAGAAAGAATTATTTCTAACAATCCTGATGTATTGATTATAGTTCCTTACTTTCTACACAGAGGAACTCACATAAAAAAAGATATTGTACAAGATATTGACTCTGCTTTGGTAAAATATAATGTGAAAAATATTCCGGTCTATATTACTGAACATCTTGGTGTTGACCCAAAATTAGCAAAAATGGTAATTGAAAGAGCAAAGGAGGCAGAAGAAAAAGTTGGCTGAAAGTAACGACACACAAAAAAGGGCAATTAGGGCAAAATCAAGGGACATGTCAGAAGCTTCTTTGGGAATAGAAGAAAGGAGTATGAGAATAATTGAATCAGAGATAGGAACTCATGATTACACCGCACCCCAATGGAGTATTGTAAGACGTGTAATTCATGCAACTGCGGATTTTGATTTTGCAAAACCTTACAGGAATGGAATTATCTTCTCAGCCAATGCAATAGAAAGTGCTTTTGAGGCATTGAAAAAGAGGCGATACATTGTTGTTGACGTCGATATGGTACTGGCAGGAATAAACAAGAAATCTGCTGCAAATATTGGAACCAGTGTGATATGCAACATATCTAACAAAGACGTAATTAACATATCCAAAAATGAGAATAAAACTAGATCCAAAGTGGCAATGAGATACTCATCAAAAGAAGTTGACGACGGAATTGTTGTGATAGGAAACGCTCCAACAGCATTATACGAATTAGTTAATATGATAAAAGAAGGTGTAGCAAGGCCTTTACTTGTAGTTGGTATACCTGTAGGGTTTGTTTCGGCTGAAGAATCGAAACTTGAGCTATCAAAGACTAATATCGAATTTATTACAAATATTGGGAGAAAAGGTGGAAGTCCTGCAGCCTCGTCAATAATTAATGCCTTAATGCTCATGTATATCAATAACTTGGATTAATAGGTAGGAACTGAGGAAGTTTGAATACAAAGGCTTCACATACAGCTGAACACGCCTTCATAGGATCGCTACAAAAAATAGTAAAGAAAACTTTGAAAGTGAGAAAGGTAGAACACAAAGATTCGGACAATGTCGCATTTCTTAAATCGTCGGAGGTAGAACTAGATTTTGATAAGATAGTATTGGCTGAGAAGGAAGTCAACCAACTAATAATAGAAGGACGAAAGATATTCCATCACTCATTCTCCTCACTGGATGAAGCCAAGAAGAAATTGCCTGACCTGAGAGCCAATGAACCACGCTTGAAGAATGTCGATAAAATTACTGTAATTGAAATAGAAAACCATGATCTTGCTGCATGTTCAATGGAACATGTCTCTAATTTGTCTGAATGTAAATTTTTTTTGGTAACTAGCATGTCTATGAATGGTCAAGATTACGAGATTAGGTTTTTGGTTGGAAAAAGAGCGATGGATGAAGCAGTTAAGCTAACGGAAAAAATTAATATTATATGCAAAGAAGTAGGATCAAATCATAATACTGTAGAAGCGACTATTAAGAAACTCTATAGAGAAAGAGAACACTATTACAATGAGCTGAAAAAATTAACAAATAAGGTGCTAACTGATATACCTATTCAGTACTTTGATAAGCAGAATATAACTGTAATTTCCGCAATCCTCGACAATATCGATTGGAGAATTATTCAAACCTTCGTAGGAAAAAGGATAATGGAACCTCGGACTGTTATTATTCTAGCTAATGCAAATGACAACGATATGGCAAACCTTGTATTTGCAAGGAGCGATGATGTTAATTTAGATTGTGTCGAGATTTTTGATAATCTTAGAAGCCATCAGGAAATAGGGAAGGGCGGTGGTAAAACAAATTTCGTTAATGCAAAAATAACGAAAACAATGTCAGATAAAGTTCTAAAAGGTCTAATCAGCAAATCTTTAACATCTCTATCCTCATAATTTAGTTTTGTAATTCATAATTGCAAGAAAAAATCCAGTTGGCGAATTGTCGGCAAAACAGACCATAACAATCACAAACGATGATGACTAACGTAGTTCATCTACAGCTAGTCGTAAATATGTTAATTTATTCTTACAAGTTTTGAGATTGTCACAAATTGAACAATTAATTATCTAAATAATTAAATAACGAATTCTGTCCAGATATATCCTTAAGTTCGGATACTACAATACCCATCCTCCTAATATTTTGAATAGATATTGAATTATTTTTAATCATCTCTTTTATGATAGACAATGAGTTCTTTTGTAATTCATCAAAGGAAGCTGTGTATAGCTTCAGACTTCTTGAAATTGATACATGGTGGAGATTTTCTAAAATCAATATTATAGTAAGGACCTTGAAAGCCTGTTTCTTATTACTTAGATTTTCATAAATAGTTGTACAAAGACTTGCAGTCGTCATTTTAATCTGTTCCATCTCTGCAGTATCTTTTTTTAGGGTAACTATTTTGCCGAATTGTTTCGATGTTTCACGAGCTTTTATCTGCGAATTGTCAATCGCATTTGATGCATTTACCAGAAAAGCTGCAGTCTTGTAACCTAAAACGTCTCTCAATTCAAATATACTATTCTTTGAAATATCTGAAATCGAGTTAATTCCCAAGGCCTGCAATTTCTTCATAGTTTTTGGACCTACACCTGGTATATCTTCAATCTTACAATTTGAGATGAAGTTCTTAGCCTCTTCACGACTAACAACTGTAATTCCATTGGGTTTGATGACAGCTGATGCTATTTTTGATATTAGTTTATTTGGTCCTACCCCAATGGAACAAGTTAATTTACTTTGATGTTTGATATTCTTTTGTAATGAGCTTGCAAAAATCTTTGCGTCATTAAAATCCGAATTGGTGACCCTTGTAAAATCTACGTAACATTCATCAACACTGACTTGCTCAAATAAATCTCCATAATTCTGAATTATCCTCATGACATCTCTGGATATGTCTTGGTAGTATGGCTTATCTGTAGGAAGAAATTTTGCTTCCACGTCTTTTAATTTTGACTTTGCTAGTTTAATTGGCATCGCCGCCTTTACGCCGTATTTTCTCGCATTATAATTGCAAGTGCTGACTACACCGGAATCTTCATCTCGTCCTGAATAAACGCAAACAACACATGGAATATTTCTCAATTCCGGCTTCCTTAGCTCTTCGCACTGTGCATAGAAATAATCAAAATCAATATGAAAAATTACTTTATCTTCTGGTTCATTCAAAGAGATACTCTCATTCAATATCACAATTAATAATTCTTGGAATAAAAATTATTCCAGCTAGTGGTATATTTTATATAAAAGGAGGAATTTAGATATTTCAATCGTTCTACTAACGCTTAATCGATATTATGTTATTATCTTATAGTCAATGAATTTATTTTATTGATGTTGATTTCAGTAATTTTTTCGACATTACGTAAATATAAAAGATTACCAATAAGTCTCGGTTTCAGTTTTGATAAGATCAATAAACGAGAATAAGAAATACCTTCTACTCTCAACAATTTTACTTATGATTTTTGTAATTCCACTTGAAAATGCCATACCTTTATTTGCTAGCGCAGAGCCTAAAGCAAAAAGCGAATCAGTTGATGATACAAATTCAACATCTGCTCATGATAATATACAACGTAGTGATGTTCCGGTCGCCAAGATGGTNTATAAGAACAAGTCCTATGAAATGGCGCCATTCGTAGTTGTAGAAAATGAAAATTTGAAAAGACTCAATTTTCCGCAACTACCTGACGACTCCCAACCCATAGCGCAGATATCTCAAGGTGAAAATATTTCTTTTAGTTTTTTAACAAAACCTAGAGAAATTAATGCATTTTTTGTTGACTATGATGCAGACACAACAGAAATGACTCCCCTTCACAGAGTAGGAAAATCTCAATTCAGTTTTGGTGATGTGTTTGGACCCAATACTTTAGAGCTTAGAGTAATATACCCAGATGGGAAATATGTGACATATACTTGCTTGATAGAAGTTAAGAAACCTGAACTTAAAGATTTAGATCTAGGATCTGGTAATAATGGTATAACGAATAGTAATGATAATTTATACACAAATTTGAAATCAAATGACCCTGATTCATCTGGTTTTGGTCAGGTATCCCCAACAGAGAAACAGGTACTAAATCAATTTGATAAAAGGGTGAATGTGGGTAATGTTGAAAAGCAAGGAGAACAGCCAAGCCCAGATTTCCTAAAAAATGATGAGTCAACAAATAGTTGTGAATATAATGATATCCCAATAGCAGATGTACAAACTAATAGAAATACTAACAACTCCGACATTAATTCTGATAATTCCACGCACAAACCGAAGTGGACTGCATTGGACCTAGGTCAACAACAAAATATATGCGGTATTAAGGTAACTTTTGCAAACGAGGACAATGACATAAAATTCTTCACACTAGAATTCTCAAATGATGGAAAACAATATACACCTGCTGAATATTACTCGACAACGGGTACTAACTCACCTTCAGAAATTTACGACCTAAAAGAAGGTCCAGTCAATGCACGATTTGTTAAAATAACTGAACTGGATATTACTGACTCAATGAACTGGATATCCGATCTTACGGTTTTAGGAAACACCGACCTTTGAGATCGCTTGTTTGCACAAAAATTTGCTGAACAAAGTTCTTATCTTTAACAGTTCTTTGTTTAATTCCATCCGTATAGAATTTATTTTATCTAATAAATATCAGAGTCATTGGATTATCCTATTATTGTTGAAAAGGACGGTATAAAGATTAAACCTGAAGAGATGACTGTTGATAAAATGTATCACTGTATTTACGATAGGAAAGTCTATATTTTTTACAAAGATGAAGAAAATCTCACGCACTGTTACGAAGTAGATGATCCTCTGGTAGTTCAAGAAATAGTCAATAACCCAGACAACTTGGAAGACATACTGCTAAAGCATTCTGAGGAACAATAATTGAACAACTAATATATTTAGGATTTTTGATTTGCACTAATAACATGGCCTCAAATGCTGAAACAAGAAGGACGACTAACGAAATTTTGATAGGAAAGAAGCCTTTGATGACCTATGTCACTGCAACCCTGGTTCAATTAGCAAATGAGCCCACAGTTGTTATAAAAGCCAGGGGGAGAAGTATTACCCGTGCAGTAGACGTAGCACAAATTATTGTAAAGCGTATGGGTAATATAGGATATAAAATTGGATCTGTAAAAATAGGATCCGAAACTATTCAATCTGAAGACGGTAAAGTCAGAAACGTTTCAACAATAGAAGTACAAGTATCTAGGTAAAGTATCGCCATTTATTTAGGGTTTAATTAATTCTGTCAAGGATCAACTGAACAAGTTGAATCTGATATGAACATTTATCTTGTTGCTTAATTTTTGAGTATTAGTGCAACAACTTGATTCTCAGATGATCCTTATAAGTTGGAGGAATAGTTTATAATTGGATAGGCGCCCTAGTAGATGATCTCACATTTAATATTATCAGAATCTTGTTCTGGTGTTTCTACAATTAAGCGAATATACTTTGAAAATAAATCTATAGTGATTCAATATAATGAAATATAATATTCCTTTCCAAAAATGTTATCAATTAATGTATGAATATGATTAATATCTCTATAAAATTTAAATTCTGATACATTAGTTATTTCAGAATATATTTGAAGAATAAAACATCGTGACGTTCTCTTATTGATAAACAACTTCTTTCTATTCTTAGTCGATTCTATTCTTAATCCCTCATCAATGTCCAAATTTAACAAGTCATGTGATAATTTTTTTCGTATAGATACTGTTGAAGGCAATGGTGATTCTATGGTAGCAAATCTTTGAATATTAGTCTTGTTTTTAAAATACAGACAATGTTCTTTGACCAGATGGTTTCAGTTAACATTTCTTAATCGGAACCAGCTTTCATTATGCATAAACCTGTATAATCATTGTTTTGAATGGGAGGACTATGTCGGATTCAATAGATTATGTAACCATCAATTGCAGCCAGATATCAATTATGAATTCCTAAAATCTTAAATATCGATGGAAATAAATTTTTCAAATGAAAAAGTATGGCTGTGGAGCTTGCGGAGGAACTTTCAACGATAGATTCGAGTTATTAGAACATGCAACGGCTGTACATGATAAGAAAACGACTTATTCTTGTATTGTGTGCGACGAGTCATTCCAAAGTGAAGCATCATTCAAATTACATATGATGAGAAATCACAAGTTTGCTTAGCAGCTGGTTGGCGATAGCTATTCTGCTAGGATACCAAAGTTATTGAAGGTATCAATCATAATATACTATTTTTAACTCAAATATCCTTAAATATTGCGATATTTATTGATTGGTGACCCTATGACAGAGGTACCCATTTCTTATCCGATAATAGTGATGATATTTGTTGCTGCAACAGCGGTCATTGGAGTTTTAGCAGTTAAGTTTGTTAAGAAAAGTAGTAAACGGTATATAGTTGCCGGTAAAACTTTACCGTTATTTTTTGTTGGAACTATGCTGGTCTCCGAAGCGGTGGACGGAAATGCCTCCTTGGGTAATGTAGCATTGTCGTATCAATATGGATTCTGGTCTGGTGCGGCCATACCTATTGGATTGGCGGTTTGTCTCGTATTGACGGGGTTGTTCTTTGGCAGGACATTTAATAGAATGAATATGATAACCCTTGCAGATTTTTACTTTAGGAGATATGGGAATACCGCAGAGATAATGTCAGGTACTTTAATGTCTATTAGCTTTATCGTTCTAGTAGCTGGCAATTTAGCGGCTAGTGGTTACATATTATCGGTTGTTTTAAGTATTCCGCTGATTTATGCCATGTTAATTTCCACTGCTATTGTATTACTATATACTTACTTTGGTGGGTTATTTTCTTGCGCATACACTGATATCTTTCATATTTACCTAGCTGTTGTCGGGTTCTGGTTGGGATTTCTCTATTTCATTGGCCCATGGTCACCGATTCCTGGTGGACTTGAAGCGATAGTAGCAAATGCACCACCAGGCTTCATGGACATGTCTGGTCTATTAGATTTCAAGGCCGGAGCGTTGGTGAATTGGGCAGCGATACTGTCTTTGGGACTAGGAGACATAGTAGCACTAGATTTTATGGAGAGGGTCTTCGCTGCTGCAGGAGGGCGAACAGCTCAGAAAAGTTGTTACCTGGCAGCTGGGTTGACCATGCTTATACTTATTCCTACTACAATGATTGGAATTATTGGCCACACCTTGGAGCCAAACATTGAAGATCCCTTTACTCTTTATCCAGTGGTGGCTATAAAGCATGTACCTGAGGTGATTGGGATATTGATGTTAGTTAGTACTATTAGTTGCGGGATGTCCACTGCTAATGGAGGTACATTAGCAATTGCTAGTGTGATATCAAGAAACATACTGCAGAGGAATATCTTGCCGAGATTAAAGGGTAAATTGCTTAGCGATAGACAATTACTCCTTGCGACTAGAATCTTCGTAATTCCAATGTTTTTTACTGCATTTGCCCTTGGCGCACTTATTCCCCGACCTGGTGTATACCTGATTCTCGCATTTGACATTGTGTTTGCTGGTTGTTTTGTCCCACTTGTAATGGGCACATATTGGAAAAAGTCTACACCTGAGGCGGCTGTTGCTTCAATCGTGATCGGATCGGTACTTAGAATGATATTCTATTTCACAATTAGCACCGCCCCTCCTGACAGTCCTCTATTTGCGTATTTAGGCCTAGACACAATCATCCCACCGATAGTATCTTTTGTAGTATTTGTAACGGTGAGTTTAGCTACTTACAAGAGAAAACCTTCAAGACACGATGTAATTTATTTAATCCCTTCAGAGGAAGATGTGGTAACTGGAACTGATGTTTCTAAATGGGTAAATCCAATAGATATAAGGAAAGTTCCAAGTAAGAGATAGGCATGGGATAGGCGAAACAAATATGCCGCAACAGACCAATAACAAATCAGTGGGAAATGAGAAGCCAAAAATAAGCAGAATACTTATTGCACTTGATAAATCAGGATACAAGGAAAAAATCATAGCCTATGCCATTACACTATCAAAGTCACTAGGCGCCAGTGTGACTGTAATACATGTTTTAGACAAGGCATCCCTTGGGGTCATTCGCAATATGATTGGTTACTATAGAGGAGGCAAGGCCGAAGAGTATGAAAAAGCCGTGAAGAAGCAAGCAGAGGAATTTCTGAATGAATCAAAGGTGTTATTGGAAAAAGAAGGCATCAACACAACTACAGCAGTAGTAATCAAATCGTCAGCAGCGGAAGGAATTATTGATTATGCTAAAGATAACGATGTAGATCTTATTTTGATTGGAACAAAGGGAATAACCGGAGGTGCCAGATTCCTCATGGGAGGAATTGCAAATTCAGTAATAGGACATGCTCATTGTCCAGTCCTAGCAATCAGATAGTCTGCTAGTTTACCTAAAACTTTAACCTAGTCAATTTTGCATAAAGCATTGGATCTAATTTCCGAGCTTTGTCTAGACAAGGTTGCGATTTGTCATTTTCGCCAAGCATTGCCAACGCTCTACCCTTATTATACCAGGCCTTTGCATAGCTATTATCAAGTTTTATAGCAGTATCGAAACACTCTATTGATTCATTGAATTTACGCGTTCGGAGTAGAGTTAGTCCTTTGTTAAGCCATGTAATTGAGTTATTTGGATTAATTGAAATCGCCTTTGAAAAGGACAACAAAGCTTCTTCGGTATTTCCCACCTTGTCAAGAATCAATGCCTTGTCACCCCAAGCCATGTCATTATTTGGATTAATACTTAGAGCTTTTTCAAAAAATGTCAATGCTTCATCATATCTCTTTGCATTTGCCATATCTTCTCCGTTCTTTACCAATTCATTTGAGGCATCCTTCTTACTAAGTCTGAGAATATTTGGCTTTCCAGGTGAATATCCCTTAGAGAGCCGATTAAATATTGAATCAAAGATCATTGAACAGAAACACCAGGAAACACGATCCTATCCTCGAAATCTCTATGGAATTCTGCAGGGCCTCGTTAATGAATTTATGCATTTACTTCTTGAGGTTCATTCTTTAGCCCAATAGTACCAAAGTACAGAAAAAAGGCGCTCGAAGCAAGTATCGCAGCAAACATTGCATACACCTGTGTCATCAAATCCATATTTTAGATTGGAATTAGTGCTATTTAAATTTGCGACTCATAAATGATGGCGCTATACTTAGAAATATTTAAGAAATGGTATCAATTAGGTACATTAGAAATAATATGGGAATGGAATTTTATGGTAATTCTTACAAAGGTAACGATGAGCCAATTTTTGTTGGAATTCCTACATTCTTGAAACTGCCTTGGTTACGAAGTCACGAAGAGCTGAAAAGCGTCAGACCAGATGTGGCCATAATTGGAGAACCCTTTGACTTTGGTACAACAATTAGACCCGGAGCCAGATACGGTCCGCGAGCAATTCGGGCAGCGTCCACTGTGCCTTCACCACCCTATGAACATTTTAATATAGAAACAGGAGTTGATCCATTCGGAGTATTTAGAACTGTCGACTACGGCGATGTTAATGTTTCCCCTGGTGATGTCGTTGAATCACACAGAAGGATGACAGATAAAGTCAAAGAGGTTCTAGATATTGATGGCATTCCGGTGATGCTTGGGGGAGATCATTCCATAACTTTTGCAAATGTGCGTGCATTTGCCAAGAAGTATAAAAATATTGGAATGATCCATATTGATACTCATGCTGATTGTGCCCCACAAGGATTGTGTGGATTCAAATATGATCACGGTGCGCATATTAGAAGAATAATGGAGCTTGGCTGTCTCAAAGGAAAGAACTACACTCTGATAGGACCGCGAGGATATTGGCCTGGACCTGACTTGTATAAATGGATGGCTGATCAGGATTTCCAGTGGTTCACAATGCTTGATGTTGAAGAGCTAGGTATTGACAAGATAGCAAAGGAGGCTGCGGACAGAGCAAATGATAACGTTGATGCAGTGTACATAAGCTGGGATATAGATACGTTTGATCCTGCATATGCTCCTGGTACAGGAGAACCTGAACCAAATGGTTTGACATCACGGGAAGGTATGAGACTTATGCGGCTTCTTTCTACCTCATTTGATCCAGACAGATTTGCATTTGATTTGGTTGAAGTAGCTCCTAACTATGACGTAAGTGATGGTAATTCATACAATGGTGGTATCACCTCAGGTTTAGCAAACAGGCTGATTGTCGAACTATTGGCAGGATTGTCACTAACCAAGAAGGGCCTGACTCAAGGGAAACCTGTGAGACCAAATTTCTACAGGGGACTGGGCAATACCTATGACTTTGGAAAAGGACCAAAGGCCAAAGTTCCAAAGAGACCTCCATTAACCTATGGAAAAGATGCCAAAAAATAATTAATGGATATGTTATAGTATTCTGATAGACGTTACAGTTACTGTTCAGGGAGAATCCGATACATCTCCTTTCACAAGGGGTTATCAGTTTTACAGTAAGACAGACTATATTATTCTTTCAAATTCAATCAAGGATATAAATAATAAATTAGCAAGAAAATTGAAGATTAACATTAACGAGACCTTATACATTTATCTTAAATANGTCATTGATCANTTGCGCTCGAATAGGAATAATAGAAGTGAAATAAAAAAAAATATTCCAAGNCTCCTGANACCAGATCAGGTTATGATTGGCGTGCCAGAAAGCCTCAGAAAGATTGTTNTCAACATTAAACTTGAGAGGACACAAAGATTGCGTTTAACAATAATGGAACCTATTCCAACTACAAGCTATGTTCTTGCTCCATAGTCTAAAGGGAATGTAATTAATGTCATGCCAAATATCCAATATGTAGTATAATCTGGACATGTCTAGACATTTTTCATGTTGTAACGGTCCTAAATACAACACGATCTGCTTTCAATCGATGTTATATTTACAATAATTATTATAGCTACGACACCTGTCGACTTGTATTTAGGTCAGTAATAGTGATGCATAGGTCTCTGTTGTTTTCCTAACCTATCAAAGTGATCATGTGGTTTATTTCCTCCCTTATGAGAATGTGTAGTACCATCTATATGGGTATGAGTGTGTCCATGGATGTTAATTGGTTTCTTCATAAGTACGTCATCTACTCGCATAAGCAAAATAATGACCTCTGTTGCAGTAATAAGGATCTGTTCCTTTACTATTTGCGGCTCCATGACATGTAAATCCATCATATTGTCTATTCTTCTTTCAACTGCATTAATTCCGTACCAGTCATGATGGTTGTTGTATTGATATTCTCTTTTCCATATTCTCTTCTTCATTATCTGTATTTGTGAATGGACTTTTTCCCTCAGATGGGTCCCTATATCCATAGTATTCATTCCAGCATTTTTGGCAATTGTTAGTGGGATCACCTCGAGGGCTTCTGCAAATTTTTGGATTACAATTTGTTCCCTACCAGTATATCTATACGAACGGTCCTTAATTAACTGGGCAATGAATAGCTCTACCGCACCGCCTCCAGGTACAATCTTCGGTTCAGTAATAAAGTTTCTCAGTACATAGATACAATCAAGAACAGAACGATGAAATTCATCAAGGATCTTCTTCGAATTAGCACGTAATAGAAAAGTAATTGATTTTGGATTCCTACAACCATTAACGAAAACCATTTTGTCATCACCGACCATCTTTTCGTACACCTTTCCAGCATATCCGATATCAGTACTGTTTATCGTATCAAAATCTCTCACAACTTTGGCTCCTGTAGCTTTTGCCAACCATAATAAGTCATTTTCTTTAACTCTTTTAACAGTTAAAATCCTATTCTTGGCAAAATGGTTCAATGCAAGAGGATCAATGCCTCCGCGAGAAAAAATCACATTAGCACCAGATTTGGTTACAAATTGAATCTTTTGAAGTAGGTTACTAGTTTTAATATCAAGGAATTGTTTAACTTGAGTAGGAGCAGAAATTCTAATTTCTGCATCAGTTTTAGTTCGTTCATCTTGAATGTCATTGTCAAGGAGTAAAATCTGTGCGTTTTCTATAACTCTAGGCATCGACGATTCATCTATTGTTTTGTCTATTACAGTTCCTTCGATAAGCTGAATTTCAGAACAATTTCCTATTTTTTCTTCAATTTTAATATCATCCACATCCAGATAGTTTTTTGAGAAATTGGCAATCCTACATACTCCCTCAACTACAAGACTGGGAATTTCAATCTCTTCAGTAAAGTGAGAAACTGCTTTCGATCCCAAACAAGTATCAACAAGATATTTCATTATTCTTCTGTCATAATTTGTTGATTCCCTAGCAACTTTCCTGATAATTTCAATTGCCATCTGCAACGCATCATGATAACCATCTGAAATTAGTGCCGGAGAAATACCCATTTCCAATAAACCTTGCGCTTTTTCAACTAGTGCTCCTGCAAAGACGACAACAGAGGTAGTACCGTCTCCGACAGTGTTATCCACAGTATTTGAGGCTTCAATTATTACTTTCGCAGCTGGGTGTTCAACGTCAACTTTTCTTAGAAAGGTTGCACCATCTTTAGTAACAGTCACTTCACCAAGAATATCAATAAACATTTTTTCTAATCCCCGGGGACCAAGAAAACCTTTCACAAGATCACCAATCAATCTTGCAGCAAGAAGATTATACCTCATGGCCTCAGTGCCATAAGTTCTCTTTACCCCATTACCAAATAACTGCGTATTTTTACTCTCCATGAAAATTTATCTCGAATTGTTAAATTGAGATCAATTATAAATATATGACTTTATAATAAATTTTGAACTTAAATTGTTTCTATCCCCTCGAGATATTGACAAATTATACATTTTTATGAGCGCAGAGGTCGCACGAAAAAGAAGAATAAGAGGTCTAAAACTGAATTATTCTGAATCGGTTGCGCTAATAGCAGATCACATTCTTGAAGGTGCACGAGATGGCAAGTCGGTTTCTGAACTTATGAATTCCGGAAGACATGTGTTACAAAAGGATGATGTATTGCCCGGAGTACCCGAATTAGTACAAAGTGTCCAAGTAGAAGCAACTTTTGATGACGGCACCAAACTAGTAACTGTTCACGACCCTATTATTTGATTAATGGAGCCTGAGAAATATGATTCCTGGTGAATACTTTTTGTCGAAGAATCCAATATTGGCTAATGTAGGTAAAAAAACGATAAAAATTAATGTAAAAAACACAGGGGACAGACCAATTCAAGTAGGCTCCCACACACACTTTTTCGAAACAAACAAAGTGTTATTATTTCAGAGGGGTAAGACATTCGGATTTCATCTAAACATTCCCTCAGGAACATCGCTACGATTTGAACCGGGTGATTCAAGAATAGTAGAGTTAACAGAATTTGGTGGAAAAAAAATTGTTTTTGGTTTTAATAGTCTTGTTAACGGTAAATTAACCAATAAACAAAAGGAAATATCCATTTTGAAGTTGAAGCAAGATGGTTTTATGGAAGAAAAATAGATATGGTTCTTAAAATTCCTAGGAGACAATATGTTGAATTATACGGACCAACAAAAGGAGACAGAATCAGACTAGGAGACACTGATCTTATAGTAGAGATTGAAAAAGATCTAATAACATATGGAGACGAACTAGTTTTTGGAGGAGGCAAGAGTGTTCGAGATGGGATGGGACAGGCAAGTGGAATAACTAGCAAACATTCCCTAGATCTTGTGATTACAAATACTATCCTAATGGATCCATTAATGGGTATTATCAAGACAGATATCGGTATCAAAAATGGTTTGATTTTGGGAATAGGTAAGGCTGGAAATCCCAATGTGATGGATGGAGTATCCAATGGCATGATTGTCTCTTCAAGTACCGAAGTTATTTCAGGAGAACACACTATTTGCACTCCGGGAACGATTGATACTCATATACATTTTATTTCACCCCAGCAAATAGTAGAAGCGATATGCAGTGGGACTACCACAATGATAGGCGGTGGCACTGGTCCTTCGGAAGGTACTAAGGCAACAACTTGTAGCCCCGGGCCCTGGAATATTCATAGAATGTTAGAATCTTTGGACGAATTTCCACTAAATTTTGGATTACTGGGGAAAGGAAATGACTCACTTGAACCTTCACTCCTAGAACAAATTAATGAAGGGGCTTGTGGTCTGAAGCTACACGAAGACTGGGGATCAACTCCAGCTACTATTGATGCAGCATTAAAGGTTGCTGACAAAACTGATACGCAGATAGCAATTCATACTGACACCCTAAATGAATGTGGATATGTAGATGATACAATAAAAGCAATCTCAGGCAGAACGATTCATACGTATCATACTGAAGGAGCTGGTGGAGGACATGCCCCGGATATACTAAAAATTGCCGGCGAAGTTAATGTACTGCCTTCATCAACGAATCCAACAAGACCATTTACTGAAAACACTCTCGAAGAACACCTTGATATGATGATGGTCTGTCATCATCTGAATCCTTCAATACCAGAGGATGTTGCATTTGCTGAATCAAGAATACGAGCTGAAACTATTGCCGCAGAAGATGTACTGCACGATCTAGGCGCTCTTAGTATGTATTCGTCTGATAGTCAAGCTATGGGCAGAGTAGGTGAAGTAACAACGAGGGCCTGGCAAACCGCAGATAAAATGAAAAAGATGTCGGGAAGATTAAAACAAGAGAAAGGTAATAATGACAATCTACGTGTTAAGAGATACCTAGCAAAGCTTAACATAAATCCTGCAATAACACATGGAATTTCAGAGTATGTAGGCTCACTTCAAGCAGGGAAAATAGCAGACATTGTAATTTGGACGCCACAATTTTTTGGCATAAAACCCAAGCTCATTATTAAAGGTGGATTTATTGCATATTCTCTCATGGGAGATCCAAACGCATCGATTCCAACTCCAGAGCCTGTCTATTATCGACCAATGTTTGGAGCCATGGGTAAGGCTAAATATTCTACATCAGTAACATTTACTTCAAAAAGCGCGATAAGAAATGGTCTTCAAAAGAAATTAAATCTAAAGAAAAAGCTTTTACCAGTAAAAAACTGTCGTAATATATCCAAGAAAAATATGATATACAATAATCTGATACCTAAGATAGAAATCGATCCAGAAACGTATGTTGTTAAAGTAAATGGAAGCATAGCGACTACCGAGGCAGCAAAAAAGCTATCGTTGTCACGATTGTACAATCTGTTTTAATATTTCAAACCGTCAATCAAAATCATAATGCTTATATATTTTGCAAATACATTTTGATTTATGAATCCCGTTCTCACAGAAAAAGAAGTAGAAACAGCAGCAAAAAAAGCGACAGAGGTGCTTTATGGGGACAATATTGAAGATTTTAAGATTAGAACTCTTCTTTCATTTCCAACCGAACAAAACAGGGAAGCCTGGGACGCTCAAGTTACTTTCTTACTTGGTGGTTTACAATATACGGTTGACCTTTTGATTAATGAAAAGGATGGTCAGATTACAAATGCCAGACTTATAGATAGAATGGTTCCATTATAGTAGCAAAGTTATTGGAATTTAATCCAGATTTTCCTACTGGATACACTGCAATACGTTTTTCAGTCAGTTAATGGTATGACTGACCATAGTGTCCTGCCTAAAAAATCAAATGTAAGTAGGACAGAAATATTTCAAAGTATTAAATGAATACAACGATTAATATTTTGTTATCTCAATCTTTAGCTGATTGAAAATTTTCGATACACTGACGAGAAGTAATATTTCATTGCGTTCCACAAAGAATGTAATCAGGATTTTTGTATGTGGTCCTACTCTCAATGACAATTTTCACATCGGACATGCAAGGGTCTTTGTATTGGTGGATCTAATAATTAGATTATTAGAATCAAAAAGCTACATCCCTCATGTAATAGTTAATGTTACTGATATCGACCCTAAAATAAAAGAAAATAACATCAATCCTGATATTATATTTAAGGCAATTAATGACGATCTAAATAACCTAGAAATCAGCGATCTGATATATGCTAAAACTAGTGACTATGTTAAAGAAGCAAAGAATTTAACGGGTATGCTAATTAAGAGAAAGCTGGCTTATTCTATAAATGGAAACATATATTTGGACACCTCCAAATTCAAAAAATATGGTGTTCTTTCTCATCTTTCCAAAACTGAATTATTAGATCAGAGATACGACATTGATATTAACAAACGAAACGTTACGGATATTTTTTTATGGAATACCAGCGATAGCTACGGAATAGAGTTTAATGATAAAATCTTGGGAGACGGTACCCCTTGGTGGCACATGCAGGATACAGCGGTGGCAATGTTTCATTTTAACGGTAATTATGATGTACACTTAGGAGGTATTGATTTATGTTATCCCCATCATGAAATACTGCTTTCAACTTTGATGGCACTCTCGGGAAAAAAAAGACCTGTAAAGTGCTGGATGCACGTCGGGATTTTGGATATAGAGAATGAAAAGATGTCCAAATCTTCTGGCAATGCAATCTATATCAAAGATCTATTGAAAAAATATGATGCAAATACTCTGAAACTTTACTTTTTCTCAAAAAAGTACAGGAGAATATTAAATTTTAAACTCTCAGAGTTGAAGAAGTTCGACAGAATAAATACTATGATCAGAAATTTAGTATCTAATTCAGATTACAAAAATGAAGAATATAATATTGCAGATAAAAAAATTAATTACGCAAAAGAATCAGATATAATAGAAAAATTCAAAAATTATATTGAGAATGATCTCGATACGTCAAATGCATTAAAGTTGTTCTTAGATACAGTAAGGCAACCAAGTAAAATGAATGACGCAAAAAAGATGATGAAAATTTTTGGACTCAGATATTGAATATGTCGATGATAATGAATCATCATTTTGTTCTCTCTGGAGTAGAATTCATAAAAAAATAGACTGCGTAGAATTGTTTTCAAACCCTAATTTGGGAGATGATTATTTTTTTAATAGGTTGAATATTAGCAATCGATGTGGTAATGTTGATGATATCCTCAACTTAATAAAGCATAATTATGCCTTTAACCTCAATAGTTATTATATACATATTATTTGCGATAATGAAAATTCTATCATATTGAATAAGCGTAAATTCGGAACTATGAAAATCTTGAGTCTCGATGTTAACGAATATGTTATGCATAGTGGTAAACATATTAAAGTTGATCTAGCTAATAAGAATGACTTAAACGAGTGGATCGATGTTTTTTGCAGATCTTTTGATTCATTAAGGATTAGAAATGAAGTAACGACCATTATTTCGAAACAATTTAAAAAATTAACATTATTGCTCGCAAATTATTATCTAAACCAAGAGAAGTATCCTGCAGGTTGCTGCTTATTATATGAAAAGAATGAAAGAATTGGTCTGTACTGTTTGGGCACCATTCAACATTTCAGAAGAAAAGGTATAGCTAGAGAATTGATTAACAATGCAGTAAAAATGGCAAAGAATAAGGGCTATAATTCAATGATTGTGCAGACTTTGATTGAAGAAGGATATGAAGATTTCTACAAAAAGTTAGGATTCAAAACCATTTACAAAAAAATGCTCTACACCTTGTACCTAAATTAGACGAAGCTTTCAATGTTGGATTTAGAGTCCATCTTTAAGAATGAAGTGCGCGTGAAAATCAGATTTCAATATGAATATTTAAATTAACAAAACTATTCAAAATTCACGGGCTCGTAGCGCAGTTCATTTCAGATACTGAAGTGAGTGCAAAATGGATAGCGCGGACGCCCCCTAAGCGTCAGGTCGAGGGTTCAAATCCCTCCGGGCCCGCCTGAAAATTCAGATTCATCCCACCCTGCCCTTCATATTTTGAGCACAATTTTTAGAGTTTAAGGAAATTATTGCAACATTCTGGTTGGTGGCCTGGAGGATTAGACGTTCAGATTTTGCGTTATTTATTCGGACCATTATTATCAATAATCGTTTTCTGAATAAGACATCCTGTGAATAAAATAAAAATTATTTAGCGAATCTTGAAAGCTGCTTTGTGACTTTAACAATTTTTTTCATATCATTTCGTATGGAAGGAGACATATAACCAAAGAATATGTGATTTGTACCCATTGCCTTAATCTGTTCAATATCATTTCCAATTTGTTCAATCGTTCCTGTCATGGGAGATCTTGTCTTATTGGAATCAACAGTAGATTCTAGCACGTTTGGATATGCCCCAATGTAGATGTCGATTTTTGAGGGGTCCTTATCAATCTTCCTTGCATTCTCTTTCAGACCGTTTATCACCTGCTCCAGCTGCTCTAAAGGTCCAAAGCCAGCAACACCAATCCATCCGTTCGTATAGTTTACTATTCTTGAAAAAGTCTTTGGACTGAATCCCCCAAGCAATATTGGGGGGTGAGGTTTTTGCAGGGGTTTGGGCCCTATCTTTGAGGCAGGTATATTGTAAAATTTGCCTTTAAATTCTACAATCTCGTCAGTCCATATCTTTTTCAAGGCTTGAATAAATTCATCAGCTCGAGTTCCTTTATCCTTGTATGGAACACCGGACACCTCATATTCATCCTTTGACCAACCAATGCCCAATCCAGCAATTGTTCTTCCATTTGATAATATATCTAGTGTAGCAAACCTTTTTGCTAATAGCACAGGACTTTCAAATAACATATCGATTATTGATGTCCCTAATAAAATTCGTTTGGTAACGCCTGCAACATATGTCAATATGGTCAAAGGATCAAATACGTTCTGAAACTCGACAGGCAGACTTCCATCAGCACTGCCCCCATACGGCGTCTGTGGATGCAGGGGCCATAGCAGACGATCTAACACCCAAACAGAATCAATGCGTTCTTTTTCTGCTTCCTTGGCGATATATAAAATGTTCTCTTTCGTAGCATACTCTCCTAGTTGTGGTAAGAACAATCCAACTTTCATAACTAAATTATCTACATCGGTATTCTTATTAAAGCGTTGCAGCTAGAGATTTTATGGCTGGAACTAGTCCCAGATAACCATCTGATTTTAGACTCTTATAATAATAAGTTGATATTATCACGGCGCATAAAAAATTATGACTGCACCTAAAACCAGTGTCTAATAACCTAGTATTAGAAAATCCACTTTTAGGACTGATATAGTCACGCATTATCCCTCCGGGCCAGAAAATCATGTCAAAAATGATTCACAAACCTCCGAGGTCGAAATTTAACTCAAATTTGATTCACATTCCGACGGTTTCAGATTTTTATTTGGTATTATTACCAATAGTAAGTAAAATAAAATCTATCTGTTAGCCTCTCAATCTATCTTGATTAAACTCTGGACTTCCATATTCACTGATCTTTGCCTTTCTGCCGTGGACCTTTTTATGAATGTCGAGACGCTCTTTTTCTTCAAATTGCGAACCACAAATCTTACATTTAAAGGTCAACATAACTTATAACTTTAAACTTTTAGAAAAGAATTTCTAATTAACTTCCGATGAATATTTAGTCGTATCCCTCCGAGCCTCAATATTACGTCAAGTTTTCTCATTGGCTAACTAATTTTCAAACAACATTGTAGCCTTTTCCTTTCCCACCAACAATTCACTACGAGGAATCTTGAGATGTTTCATTCTGATACGAATATCGACGTATTGAGTAAACCCAACTCTAAACTTCATTAAATCTAACGAAAGACAAGAATCAACACAGCAACCCCCATCTGTCCTAAATGGCACTTGCTGAATGAGTCTTCTTGACAGACGCGACAAAGCAAACCCTTGATGCAATACAGGAATTATGGTATCGGAATTTTCTACTTTCGATAACAACGATTCAAATTGTGCTATCTTAAACCAACGGTAGCCTTCATATGTTGAAGTGCGCGGCGGATCCGGAGGCAGGAAAGCCGAGATGTTAGTATCTATATTGGTATCGTCACGTCCAGTGTTATTGCACCAGCCAGATATGGAATCATACGACTCGTCATAATTTACTATTGAATCAACATCTGCCTGAGTCACAATAAGATCGTCGGGTAGGATCATAAAATGAGTATAGTCACTTTGCAGAAAGAACTCTCTTGCTTTTTTGTATGCTTCGTCTTGTGGAAAATATTTAATCCATAGTTTGGAGATCCCGTTTATCTTTTCGATAGCCTTGTAAAACTCTGGGATACAACGAGGATTGAAGATTACTAATAATGGTTTCATTGACACCGTCTCTAATGTATAGTTCAGCCAGGTAGTTTTTTACTATTTCTTGATGTTCGTAGTTGAGATTTAGGCGCTTTTTGTTGCACCATGAAAGTAAAATTTCAGTCAATTGGACTTAAGTTCCAAAATTTAAGACAAAAGTTGGTCGACTTTTTTTGATGAACTGTTCTCGCCTTAGTGGCCTTTTGGTAATGAGAAATAGATATCAACTGATGGGAGGAATTTATAGTTTGAATGAACAAGAACTAACCAATTTCCCACCAGTTGTTTTTTTATTACAATTTGCTGCACTACATACTATATAACGGCTTAAGTAGAATGGTATAAGAACACCTGAATTAGGAACGTTATTCTTTATAAAACTCTAATTGTTTAACTGAATAATCATAGAATTTCTGTGTGCTAGTAAATTTTATATCTCATAATTGGTAGTATAGTAATATGAATTGTCCTCAATGTGATCATGAGAATTATAGTGAAGACTCAGTTAAAGAACTAGCAGAATGTGCATGTGATTGTCATAGTGAAATCCATTTATTCTAACATTTATAACTTTTTTTGACTAATAAATATACACCAGACTTCCAAAATGATAATAATATTAGAAAAACATAACATATCAGAAGACGTCAAGCATAAGTTAATTGGAAAAGGCTTGACTTTGACCGGGATATCTGATAAAGAGATAATATTTACCAAACTAACACGTCACTTCCTTTCTTAGCAAAATTTGCAATGCGTGACTACGATACAAGATCGTTCTTCACGAAAGTTCATCAATGTCCTAATGTAATTGTTTACAAACATGAAACATGAAAGCATGCCGTATTTGGACAGCAAGATTGAAGCAAGCAAGCATAAAAGGAATTGTAATAACCCAGTGGCTAAACGCCTCTATATCAGAGATTATGACGACGAGGGTAAGCAGCGATTTGTTTCATGGGGCATGACATGTACCACTTGCGGAGTTATCGTCAAAGAGAATTATGAACTCAATCTCACGCCTGAGCAACTTAAAAGGTTAAAGAGGGATAAGAAACTTGAAGTTTCTAAATATCCTAAGCTGATAGAAGAAGCTTCAGGACACCCCTATAATTGGCAGGAAAGCCTTAAGATGCCCCAGAAACGCAAAGTAGCCAGAAAATTCGAGAGACTACAACGGAAGAAATTGGGGTCTGAGCGTATGTCTCGTAAAGAGGCTGGGCTCCGGACGCGGATAGGACGCCTGAAACAATTCTACGAATTAATGGGCCTTCATTGGGGAGATCTCAATATTGCTTGGGATGATGAGCTTGTAGCACAATTCCTTAACGTACTTCCAAGACCAACGATTAAAGAATTAGCAGAGGTCTTTCAGCCATCCTGGTCAAAGGTAAACGTGGAGTCACAAAAATGGCGAAGGTATAGAAGATATGTTGATGATCCGGAGAAACAAGGATGGCTCAAATCTGACAGAGAGAAATACAAAGAACTCCTAGAGTCTGAAGCACTAAAGCGCCAAGAGATGATGCGAAACCTAATAAAAAGTCGGGCCGCTCAAAGTCAGAAAAAGAAACGAGTGAATTAAAATAAAATGACTAGTAGCTGCCTGCGTTAAAGGGCCCGCCAGTTTTTTATCTTAATAATCTAATGAACTTTTATAAAATCAGAGAAAATACAATGGTTGCAGCCTAAGTCTAAAAAAACTTTAATTGTAAATTCCTTCAAATTAGAATAATGGTGCAAGTGTGCAATGGAGGGCTAGCGTTTAATGCCTACTAACGAGAGGATAGTTAGTATAGTGGATGATGAATTCCATACTGCCCAACTGTTTTATGAGGCTCTATCCGAAAATATTGATGAAATTTCAGTTTTCTCTTTCACCGATCCTGTCAAGGCGCTTGAACACTTTACAGAGAACAAAGAGCATTATGCACTAGTTATTTCTGATCTAAGAATGCCAGGTCTAAATGGATTAGAATTACTCAAAAAAGTAAAAGATTCAAATCCTAAAGTAAGAACGATATTGATGAGTGCGTATAATTTTGAAGAACATATATTATTTTTCCAATATATGGAGGAAGGTATTATAGATTCAGCTCTGGATAAGCCTATCACGATGGATAGACTATTCCAAACAGTAGGAGATGAATTGAATGCTTATCAATCAGCATCTGGCCAAAAATGACTTGTAGTTTTTAATAATCCAATGAATCTTCTATCATCGTAACAATATTGCTCTTTCAGAACTCATAGAATCTCTGTTGAACATTTTTTTATAGATGTCCATATAAGAATACTTAATGACAAATAGACTAAGATTACTGGCAAAGGATAAGGACCACCCAGACTCAAATATTGAAATCGAAGTTGAAGCCGATACTCCTGACGCAGTGCAAACAATGGTTAATCAGATCATATACTTAAGGCAAACAGTGTCATCACAAGCATCATCACCGTCACCCTAACCTTTTTTCTTTTTTTAAAACAGTTGACAGAATTAGCAACTGAAAAATTAATGCCTAAGATAGGGGTTATTTTTCGTTGGGGATATCATAAAACAGTCTAGATTTCTGCCCTCTTTCTTCCATCATCGGTTAGGTAAATTTTGGTTCGACCTACTTTCTTTATATAACCATCAGAAGTCAATTCGTCTACTAGATTATCCATTTGTACATCTATTATTCCAATTTCTTTTCCAATCTCGTTTCTGTCGATACTTTTAATCCCATCATTTACAGTCTTTTCATAGAGTTTGCGAAGAAACTTATCTCCGATTCTTTCTTCAGACATAATTGAATATCGGCCTAATGTTGCTTATGTGTTTCAGTTTATATGGACAAAGCACAATTTTTGCCAGACCATATTATTGCGAATTAAAATAAAATAAAACTGTAAAGATTTGGTTTATGGACTATTATTCTGTGTTTGTGTAATGTTAAAGTTACCGGAAATTCCGTTACCTTTCTGGGAAGAGGAACATTGTATGCTATTTGTGTAAACCTTACATACTTTCTTTAAGTCTTTGATCGAGTCTCCATGATCCCCACTAACACAAATTGTGGAACTGCTAGTTTTATCATAATTTTTTGATGTAATACATTTATCATTATTCTTTGCGATTACAACCTGTGTTAAATTTGACACTATGATCGCACTCGTCATTAGCGATAAGGCTATTGCCAAAGCCAGAATCTTCATGTTCATGAAATCTCCGAATAATTAGTATTTAGATTGGACGGAAAAATGTTAATTAATTATTTATTAACAAGCATGACAATATCGCAATTGTTAACAATCGGTGGGGGCCTTAGATGTCTACCAAAACAGTACGATTCAGGGCCCCATCAGTCTTTAACTTTTTAAAGTTTGATAACGAAGTAATGGATACAGAAGGTAGAAGCAACCGTTTTTCATTGCTGGTGGGCCATTTGGAAGCTTATGTAACGGGCCCACCAGTTTCTAATATTTTGCTCAAATCAGTTCCCTTGATACTTCTAAGATTTTCTTAACGTTACTAAAATAAAAGTACAAATTAACTTACAAGGATCACCTATAATACAAAATATTTTTATAGTTACCAAGTGAATAAGAAAGTAAAAATTAACAACTGATGGGAGGACTTAATTTGATTGAATGAACAAGAGACAACCAATTTCCCACCAGTTGTGTGTTTGGCGTTATGTTTGTCTCCCAAACCAAACTATATAATTAAGTTGGTAGAAAGGAATGAGATTTTTGAATAGAAGAAAGTGATAAGAATTATCAATCTATATGCCGTGTGGTATTGATAATTTGACTTATTTGCTTTAATATTGTGTTATGTCTTAAACTGAATTGGTAACAGTATATAAAACAATTCAATAGGAAAAGGCTAGAACTGAACATCTCATTTTATTTACATTAGACTTAAACTTTTTTATAATATGTTTGATCATAGCAATGCAAGTGTCGAGGCAAATGCCGAGAGCACGCGCGTGGCTGGTGGGCCTTTTAAAAATTGGCCCATCAGTTTTTCAATAATCTAAATTAGCCTCCTGAAAATAATATTAATTCCAACACCTATTCTATTGTAGAGTAAGGTTCTCTACGTGTAGAAATTAGAAAATCTAATTCAGACCCACATGAAAAGTAGGGTTAGTCCCTTCCGAATCCGTTCATTTAGTTTCTATAAAATACGAAGCCGAAAAAAAGAAAAGAATTTGGTTACCCAAAAATTATTACATTAATGGACCAAATCGATAGACTTCCATCTTCGATCAAAAGTTTGGTACTATTAGAAGAGTATACTGAACATGTAAAAAGAAAAGCGAGTGTAAATTCAGTAAAAGATTATGCTAGATATAGGAATAAAATTAAGTGTCATCAATGATCTACTACTAAAAGCAGAAGATTTTAGAGAAATCCCTTGAAAGTGAACAAAAGACCCAGGAGGTTATGATAAATCAGTTCAGGTCTATATCCTATCTATTATTCTATGTTTTGCCGTAGGACCTTCCAATATACTAAACTGCGCGCACGAGTTTTACAGTAATTAACTCTCGTATATTAGAATAGTACGTCCAGTAAAGTGGACTCTCATTGCTAGAAACATCATTTAGTTAC
>Ga0065715_10088918_pt1 | contig 31384 bp, 20 predicted proteins | sample MisBulReplicate1_FD_59102 | JGI IMG/M metagenome (GOLD analysis project Ga0065715, IMG submission 59102) | Miscanthus rhizosphere microbial communities from Kellogg Biological Station, MSU, sample Bulk Soil Replicate 1 : eDNA_1 v2 (version 2) | ecosystem: Host-associated > Plants > Roots >...
TGGGGCCCGTTCGCAAGTTGATGTTTTCCGGAGTGCAGATTTTAGAACCGACCATTTTCGAATATATGGCCGGCATGCCACAAAAGTTCAGCACAACCAGAGAAACTTATCCAAAGATGCTCGCCGCCGGCGAAGCGCTTTACGGATTTCGTTTCGACGGTTTTTGGCAGGATCTCGGAACGGCAGAGCGGATCAAGCAAGCCGAAGAAAAGCTTGCTCGCGGCGCAGCGAACTTGCATTATCTTTAGACGCTAGCTGTTTGGCGCAATTAACCCACACGCGACGCGATCGCCGGAATTCCCCGCGGGATCGGTCATGTAATCGTCGCTTGTCGCATGAATGACGATGGCGCTGCCGTCGCTATCAAACACCGACAGCGATCCCGCGCGCAACGTGATCGCATCGGTCAGAGCCTCGAAACGACCGGAGCCATCCTTGGCCACCAGCATATTCGGCAAATCGCCGGCATGCGCTCCATCCGCGTTTTTGAAGCCGTGCTTTTTTTGTGTCGGATTGAAATGACCACCCGCGCTTGCAAAGGCAGGCCCTTCGCATTTGCCAACGGCGTGCACGTGCACCGCATGTAACCCCGGCGCTAATCCTTTGACTTCCAGGCGTACCAGCACGCCGTCTGGTTCTTCACGAAGACTCGCGCTCCCGACGGTTTTTCCGTCCTTGTCTTTGAGTTCGGCCGTCGCGCGCTGTCCCGATACCACCATCGAACAGCCCATAACAAAAGCCAAACCTAAAGCACTCAACAGTTGCTGCTTCATGATGATTGAAATCTCCTTTGCGGATAAGTAGCACGACGAATGGGATAGTAGCAATTCGCGGGTATTCTTAGCGCGGCGGATGGGCGATTTTCGCGAAAAGCTTTCGATCACTCGCGTTGAAAAATCTGATACCGACCTGATAACAGTCATGTGTCGCAAACCCTGTGTATGAGCAAAACTCGAACACGCAAAAAACGACGGAATGCTTCTAAGCTTCGCGCTGCGAGGGATGAGCAAGTCCGATTCCAGTGGAATCAAAGATTCAGCCTGACAGTGGTCGGTCTCATCTCGTGTCTTCATCTCTGCGGTCTAGCCGCACTATTCAGTCCCGCATCAGGAATCTTCAACACGCAGCCGCTTATAGACCAGGATTGGGGCCTTCACTTTCATCATCTCAACTCTCTGGCCGCATTCTGGCACCAGGACAAAATCACCTGGGGATACAACCCTTTTTTCATGGCGGGTTATCCTTCCAATACAATCCAGGATCTCAGCATTAAATTTTTTGAATGGACCGCATTGGCGCTGTCCGCCGTCAGCTTATCACCTCTTCAGTGGTTTAAGATCTGCGCGTTTCTCGCGATGGCGAGTATTCCTTGGCTCATGTACATAGCTGCCGAAAATTTGTTTCTCGCACATGAGACCAAATATTTCATCGCAGCGTTAGCGGCGTTTTTTGGCACAATTTATTGGTGGAACTCGTTGCCGCGGGAAATGTTTTTCTACGGCATGCTCGGTTTTCCAGTGGCATCCTATCTGAGCATTTGGGGAATAGCTCTGTTTTACAGGCTCGCAGTATTTCCTCCAAAGATCGGCTGGAGCCATTTCGTATGGCTCATTTTCGCGGCCGCTTCGATATCGCTGCATGTGCAATCGGTGATTACTTTTTTGCCGCCGATGCTTGCCTTGCTCCTGGTCGAGAATCGTTTAATCACCGGCCGTTTGCTCGCGTGGAGCGCCGGCGCCGCACTAGTTGCGTTATTCGTCAATGCAGCATGGCTGATCCCTGCGATCCACCATCGCGGCGATGATATCTCACCGGCGATTGTGGACCAGTTACCGTTATTCGTGGGAACTACTCCGTTCACTTTTCTTCTCGACTACCTTGGACCACAAGGGTTTTGGACATTCCGCACGTCTTTGATGGAGAAAGGTCTCCGCCTGATGCTTCTCATTCTCGGCACAGCGGGAACATGGAGCCTGATAAAGAATCGCCAACGTACCATCGGAGTGATGCTAGCGACCACGGTGCTAGTTCTTTTTGCCGTGACATATTTCGGCGCGCTCTCTTCCATCGTCAAGGCCTGGCAACCTTTGCGATTTAAAGTGCCGCTCGATCTAATTCTCATCATCGCCGCTTCATACTATCTCAGCCTCTCGCTGGCACGAGAAGGGTTAACGCAGCAGTTCGTCGGTGCTACAGTGGCACTTGGGCTCTTGGCGTTTTTGTTAAATGTCATTCAAACCGAATCAAGCGGCAGACTGCAGCTGCGTTCGACATTGAGTCCCGAGGTCAACGCGATTGTCGAATGGATTGACCGAGAAACACCAACCAACGCCCGACTTCTGTTCGAAGAGTCGGGTGATGAAACCGGCTTCGTTTACGACCGAACGTATCTCTCGTCGTTTCTTCCGTATCTAACCGGCCGGCAATTGATCGGTGGACCTATCAATTTGTATAACGATCGCCACCACTTCGCCGAGTTTCACTCCGGCAAACTGTTTCAAAAGGAGCCGCAAGCGATCTCGGACTCGGAGCTACGCAACTATCTGCGCTTGTATAACATTGGCGCTGTCGTCGCGTTCGATCCGCGCTCGATTCAGCGACTACAATCCATACCGGGCTTAGTCACGGTCGAGCAGCGCATCGGACCGATACACCTGATGATAGTCAACCAGCCGTTGAGCTGGTTCCAGGTAGGAGAGGGTAGTGTGAAAGCGGGCTATAACCGATTGGAGCTTTCCGGCCTCAAAGGCAATGAAGTCGTATTGAAATATCATTGGGTCGATGGCTTGAGGACCGTGCCGCCAACAAGAATCGAACCGGTGCAAGTGGCGGACGACCCCATACCTTTTATCAAGCTCGTCAATCCTCCGGCTGCGGTGACGATACGGATCGCAGCTTCGTTTTGAGTCCAATTCATTGAATGCGAGTGAGGCTCGCCGATCAATCCGGAAAAGATTTTGCACCGTTGGGAGTCGATTGGTTTTGCCTCATGAGGCGAAGCGCTTCTTGGTAGTGCTGCATCGCTTCGACTTTCCTGCCTTGTAAAACCAACAATTGTGCCAGGCTTTGGTGTGCGGGAACATAGTCGGGCCGAATCTGCAGAGCGCGATCAAAAGCCGCTGCGGCATCAGCATAGCGATTCTGCGCGGCATAGACGCTGCCGAGATAGTAACTCGCCTCAGGAGCATCGGGATTCAGCTCAGCGGCTCGTCGCAGCGGTTGAATCGCTTCCTCCAGCCGGCCCTCCTTTGCGAGAGCGACGCCCAGATTGAGATGAGCTCGAGTGATGGCGGGATTGAGCCTGATGGCTTGGCGAAAATATCGAATCCCGGTCTCGAGATCCCCGCGCTCGGCGATCAGCTGGCCATAGTTGGTCCGCACGTCCGCGTAATTGGGATAAATCGCCATCGCGCGCTCAAAATATTGTTTGGCGATATCGAATTTCCCCTGAGCGGCGTATAGATTGCCGAGATTGTAATGCGCCACGCCCAGATCGGGGTCGACTTGGAGCGCCTGGAGCGCGGCAGCGATCGCTTCAGTAACTTTGCCCTGTTTATAATAGGCGTTGGAGAGATTGTTATACCCGACGGGACCCGCTCCGTGAATCCCATATAACGGCCAATTCACGATCAGCGCGCTCGCGATTAAAAGCAGAAAAGCGATAGGTAACGACCGCCCTCGAGTTCGGAACAGATTGCCCAGTTCCGCCATTGCCGCTCCAGCAAAGAGCATCAGCAACGGCACGAGAGGGAAACGGTAGCGGCCGAATATATAGAAAATCGCCACGCTCAACGCGAGAGAAAGAATCATGCCGTAAAGCAACCACAAGCCTCGCCATTGGCGCCGCGAAACCCAGACGCCGAGAGCAGCGAGGGGCGCCAAGACACCGAAATGAGTGATCCACCCCAGAATCGTGAGCACCAAGGACCATTTGCTATAGATATAAAAATCGTCGGAATCTTCCACCTCGCGCGCATTCCAGACCATCAACCATTTTTTCCCTAGAAGTTGAACCCACTGGAGCGGCTCAGTACGGATGTACGTCCAGGATTTTTGCAGCCAAAAATCAGATATTTCCCCCGGCTTCATTTTTCGTCCGGTCTCGCGCTCGGCCAAACGCGTGGTATCGCTGCCTTCCAGTTGCGGTTCGCCGATAATTTTGCGCACCGAACCGTAAGTACCGTCCGCTGCCGGATTATTGCCGATGAAAAAATTCGCGCCGAATTGCGATGTGGTGAGTTTGAACTCGCCCCCCACGGCGAGATTTCTCAGGCCCACGGGAACGAGAACCAGTAGCAAGCCGGCGAAAAAAAAGCCCACCCAAGTAGCGCGATTCTTCGCCGACTGATCAGAAAAATAGATCGCGATCCATATGGGTACGACCCCCGCCAGGACCAATGCGTTCTCACGCGATAGACCCAGTAAACCGAGTATTGCCCCGGCACCGAGCCATTGACGCCAATGTCGCCTGGAGGCGGCGCCGACAAGAACGCAAACGAGTATGCTCAACAGCAATACATCGAGAACACTTTTGTCGATCACCCCATCAAAAAAAATCGCCGGCGCATAAAACGCCAGCATCATACCGGCAGTGATCGCGGCGGCGCGGGAAAATAGTCTTTCGCCAGCGAGAAAAATCAGAACACAGGAAACCGAGCCTAGAAGTGCTTGAACGATACGTATAACCCAAAGGTTATGACCGACGACGGTCTGCAAAAGCGCCAAAAAATACGGATAGAGCGGCGCCTGATAAAAAACGCCGCTGCCGAGCCAGTCGCCTGCGGCAATGCGCTGAGCCCATTCGTCATAGGTGCGGCCATCCCCGGGAAGATAGTAAAAGAGCGGGATCGACTGAATTTGGAAAAGATAAAGCAGGCGGAGACCGAAGGCAGTCGCAAAAATGACCATCATCCATTTGCGTCGATCCTGCGATGCCTCTCGTGCCGTATGGATTGCCGATCGGTTGGCTACGGTTGTTTTCTTGACGCGCTGTTTCGGTTTTTTCATCGAGATAAAGCTTTGGCGTTGCTCAGCACTGATACCGTTTCGGCGTCCCAATGAACAACGTCCGCGCCAGCGTTATGATTGTGGCCGCTGCGATCTCACGATTCTTAGAGCCTCGGCGAGATGCGCCGCCGCTTGCTCGTTTTTCCCTTGCTTAGCGAGCACGCGGCCGAGATTTACGTGAATCTCTGCGACCGCCGGTTCAAGCTTCAAAGCTTTTTCGAAGTTTTCCACCGCCTCATCCAAGCGACCTTTTTCGTCGTAAATCTTACCTAGGTTGAAGTACGCTTTGGCATAGTCAGGATTCACCCGGATAGCATGGCGAAATTGCTCGATCGCCTCGTCAACCTTGCCCTGGCTCAACAGTAAGAGGCCGAGGTTATTGCGAACATCATAATCCTCGGGATCGATTTCCAGCGCTCGGTGATAGTGCGAGATTGCCCCTTGCACATCTCCTTTCTTGGCGAGAGTTCTTGCTAAATTATAGTGGAAGATTGCAGCGTCAGGATTGATCTTGATGGCTGTGTGAAACTGTTGGAGCGCTTCTTCCAGTCCGCCGCTGTCCACCAGAATATTGCCAAGCGTGTTGTGAGCGTTCGCAAACATAGGGTCAATTTGCAGCGCTTGGCGCAAGTGAGCGATTGCTTCCTCGCGTGAACCCGTTTGCGCGAGAAAATTCCCAAGATTCGTATGTGCTTCGACAAATATCGGATCAATCTGCACGGCTCGCCGAAACTCGTTTACCGCCTCCCGCAAAGCACCGCGGTCCGCGAGAGTAAGGCCCAAGTTGTTATGCGCAAAGCTCGATCCATCATCGATTGATAGCGCATGTCTCCATAGGCGCTCGGAGTCCTTCCAGACGTGGCTTTGTTGCCATGTCAATGCTCCCAGAGCCACCACGACACCTGCGGTAAAAAACGGTGCGACAGCGAGCGTACGGGCGCTGATGCGGTTGCTCATCTTGAGCTTCCACACCCAAAGCAAACCCGTTCCCGGTACTACCGCCCAGAGTGCACACGGAATATAGCTGAAGCGATCCGCCGCGACGTAGGGACCAAAGGCGACAATGCCACTTACCGGCAGGAGCAGGATCGCGTAAAAGACCCAGGCCGCCAGCCCGGCAGGCCAACGGCGCCGCAAAATAAAAAGTCCAACAGTTACCAACAAAAAGCTCCCGCCAGTGGCTAGGAACAACAAACTCCACGGTCCGGCAAAAGGACGCAAAGGATAGAGCGGCGATAGTTCGATCGGGGCCAGCGTTTTCCACAGGTAGAAGGCAAAACTATACAGTACCTGAGCCAGTCGGGGCAGGAGTCCATAATTTTCCCACGCGTAAATTGTTCCCGATTGTCCTTTTGCCAACACCGCCTTGATCGCGGCTGCCAAGGCGATGAGCAGAAACGGTATCTTTTCACACCAAATCCGCCGGGCTTTCGTCCCGGACCATTCTCTCCAAGCACCAGGGAATCGCTTCAAGGGATAAAAATCCAGGACAAAGAGAGCGAGAGGAAGAGTCAACGCGGCTTCCTTCCCTAAAAGAGATAACGCGTAAAAAATCCACGCTGCGCTCATCCAACCCCAGCGCGATTGACCGATCGACTCCTTTTCGGCCGCTTTCAAGTAGCAAATTAATGTCAAAAAGAAAAAAAAACCGGCAATGGTTATTTCCCGGCCCAAGACCCAGGCCACCGCCTCGACCCGCAGAGGGTGCAGAGAAAATAGCAGCGCGGCCACGCCGGCTGCCAATCGATATGGTAGTTGCGGCAATGAAGAAGGCACGGCAAGTCGCAACAGTCGCAGGCTCAGGAAATAAAAAACGACCGCATTGACGGAATGAATCAGTAAGCTGCTCAGATGATATCCAAGAGGATTCATTCCCCAGAGGATGTAATCCAAGCCGTACGTCACATAATTCAGAGGCATGCAAGACCCGAGATAGCAGGTGGTAAACATCCAGCGGAGTCGCGGCCAATCGAGTCCTCGAGCATTTGGATTATTTACAAGAAATGCTCCATCATCCCAATTGACAAACCCATTTTGTAAAACCGGCAGTAAGACAAGAAAAGTCACCACAGCGACAGAGGCGGGAATCAACCCGCGAATCAGCGCTGTGGAGGGGATGTCCGTATCGATAGTTTGTCCACCCCGCTTGAGTGCGAATTTTTTTTTGGAGCTTGGTTTCACCTGGGCCGTTTACGGAAGGAACAAAATCTAACATAGGGTTTACCATCAGCCAAATCCGTTCGCACACTGAAAGCTTACCCATCGAGCAGTTGATTGGGGCGTTCCAATTCGGAATGGACCTCGGCATCAGTCAAAGGACTTGTCAGAGTCTTCAGATATAGATATTTTGGAATCGCTTGGCATCTTCCATTTCAACGCCCGCGTTTCGCGAAAAGAGACAGCCTCATATGCGATTCAAAAATCGGCGCCTCAGTGTGCCTAGCTACGGAAAATCCGGTAAGGCAGATGGATCTGACTCGATAGCCGAACTTTAAGATAGGCCAGTGCACGATATAGAAATACGAAGCGAAGAGCGTCATAGCGAGTCAGAGAATATTCCTCTGGTGGTCGATTTGGATGGGACTCTGCTGCGCACCGATCTTTTGCTTGAGGCCACTCTGCGCCTGCTCAAACAAAAGCCCTGGCTCGCCCTGCTGCTGCCCGTCTGGCTGCTAAAGGGACGGGCGCATTTGAAAAGCAGAATCTTTCATCTGGTCGAAATTGACGTCTCGCTTTTGCCGATGCATGAGGAATTATTGACGTGGCTGCGAGCCGAGAAATCGCGCGGCAGGAGGCTTATTCTCGCAACTGGATCGGATTACCAGAAAGCCCGTTCGGTAGTGGATCCGCTCGATCTCTTCGATCTTGTGTTAGGCAGCAATGGAGAGCGGAATTTGACCGCGGGAAAGAAGCTTCGGCTCTTGGTTGAAACCTGCGGCGAGCAATTTGATTACATTGGCAACTCGGGTTCAGATCTGGAAATCTGGCGCGGCTGTCGGCACGCGGTCTTAGTCAATGCGTCAACGCGAGTGGAGCGTTCGGCGCGGCGTTCAGCGCATGTCATTCAGGTTTTTCCGGCATCCTTCACCGGCATCAAGGACGTGTTCCGTGCCCTGCGCTGTCACCACTGGTTGAAGAATTTACTAGTCTTTGTCCCCGCAATTACATCGCACACGATCTTTAACGGAACGGTGGCAGCAAAATTGTCACTGGCATTTCTTTCCTTTAATTTTTGTGCTTCCGCCGTCTATATCGTAAATGATCTCCTCGATCTCGAAGAAGACCGTCGCCATGAAATTAAGAAATATCGTCCTTTCGCGTCGGGCCAGATCTCGATCGGCTCCGGGTTGCTGCTTACGCTCGCATGTCTTTTGGTGAGCGGAGGGATCGCGAAATTGCTTCCCCGCCCTTTCCTAGAGGTGCTCGCGACGTACTTTTTTCTGACGTGTTTGTATTCGTTTCTTTTGAAACGCCTGCTTCTGCTCGACGTTCTGACTCTGGCCCTCCTATACACGCTGCGGATCGTTGCCGGCAGCCAAGCGACGGGTATCGTACTTTCCCTTTGGTTGTTGTCCTTCGCTTTTTTTCTCTTCCTCAGTCTCGCATTCTTAAAACGGGCTGCTGATTTAGTTCAACACCGCGCGCAGGATCGAGATGCCGTACCAGGACGCGGCTATACAGCAAACGATCTGGAAGCCGTGTCGATCGCCGGCATGTGCAGTGCGTTTTTATCGTCTCTGGTTCTCACTCTTTACATCAACAGCGACACCGTTCAATTGCTTTACCGACGCCCCGCTCTCCTCTGGGGCTTACAACCGATTTTATTGTACTACGTCACACGTCTATGGATCATTTGCCGGCGCGGTGAGCTGATCGATGACCCCATCGAACACACGGCAAGAGAGCCTTCCACCTATGGAGCCGCACTGCTGGCCGTTTTGGTGTTATTAGCGGCGACTTTCGACTTCAGCTTTTTCGCGCCGTGAAGCGATGTCCTGCTGTTTCATTCTCGCGTAAATCGCCTATCGTGCTCTGACGACGAAATGATAAAATCTCTGGTCACCGGCGGAGCCGGTTATTTTGGCGAGTTGCTGACTCGAAGACTGTTGGAGCGCGGCGATTCTGTCCGGATCTTTGATCTCAATGCTCCGATCGACATTGGTTCCCGCGTGGAGTTCATGCAAGGCGATATTCGCGACATGGACGCCCTGCTCGCGGCCTGTCAGGACGTAGATGTCGTTTTTCATAATGCCGCCCAAGTGGCAATGGCGAAAGACAAAGACTTATTCTGGAGCGTTAACCGAGACGGCACGAAAAATCTTTTGGAAGCAGCCGCGCGTCAAGGGGTCAAGAAGATAATCTACACTTCATCGAGCGCGGTTTACGGAGTTCCCGAGTTGAATCCGGTGACGGAGGAAATGGCTCCGGTCCCTGTTGAAGAGTACGGCAGAGCCAAACTGTCAGGAGAGGCTTTGTGTTGGGACTATGCCCGAAAAGGTTTGGACGTCTCGATCGTGCGCCCCTGTACGATCATAGGACCAGGGCGACTCGGGATCTTTCAGATTCTCTTCGAGTGGATTTTTCAAGGTAAGAACATTCCCGTTTTCGACGGCGGTAAAAATATTTATCAGTTCGTGCACGGAGATGATTTTGCGCAACTTTGTATTCAGGCAAGTGCCGTACCAGGAGCCGACGTGTTCAATTGCGGCACCGACCGTTTCGAAACCATACGCGAGCTGCTCGAACACCTCTGTCAGCATGCCGGGACCGGCTCAAAGGTGAAATCACTGCCGATGCGGCCCATCATGGCAGCTATGAAAGTTGCGTCTGCGCTGAGCATCTCACCCCTAGTCGACTATCACGCGTTGATGTACGGTCGATCCATTTATTTCGATATTGCCAAGCCACGTGAAAAACTCGGCTGGACTCCCCACTACTCAAACAGAGAAATGTTTGTACAGAGCTATGACTGGTATCTCGCCAATCGGCACAAAGTTCTGGCCGAGCGGAATGCGAGTCACCACCGCTCCGCAGCGCAGCAGGGCGTTTTGAAGCTTTTACATTGGTTTTTTTAGCCGGGCTGGCGAAAGCGTACCCTCTCTTGACATCCCGCGATTCGCTTTATTGAATCACTTCACTCTTCGGCGAAACCAATGCGCGGTGCGCTTTCAATAGCTGCAGGGCTTCTTCGTATTGCCGTTCAGCCTCGATTTTCTTTCCTTGCGCTTCGAGAATACGAGCCCACGCCACTCGGGCATCCGCCAAAGCAGGCTCTAGCTTCGTCGCCAGTTCCAATTGCGCCGCGGCTGCTTCCAACCGCCCCTGCCGGGCGAGGGCGTTGCCAAGACCCAAACGAATCTCTGCCTGGGTTGGATCAAGTTTCACCGCTTGCTGGTAATTCTCCACCGCTTTATCCAACTCACCAGAAATCGCATGAACTCTGCCCAAATTGAAGAAAGCTTTCGCATACCCGGGGTCGCTTTGCACCGCCGCCTCAAATTCCTTCAGCGACTCCGCGGTCTGTCCATTCAGGGCAAGCAAGAGACCCAAGTTATTATGCGCTTCGGCATCATCGGGACGTATGTTTAGACCCTTGCGATAATGCGCCATTGCTTTCTCCCGTTCCCCATGACTGGCCAAAAATCTCGCCAGGTTGTAATGAGCAATGCTGGAATTTGCGTTCAGCTTGAGAACATGGCTCCAGAGCGTGCCCGTATCTCGCCACACCATCGTCTGGCGCCAAGTTAATACCGAAAAAACCATCACGATGATTGTAGCTGTCACATAGGCCGCGAATACGGTGTGCGCCCGAACGGCGGATCGCGTAATAAACAATAATCCTGCACCGGCCAAAACAGCCCAACTGAGGAACGATAAATAAGTGTATCGATCCGCCGCCAATTGAGGCCCGGTCGAAACGAGCCCGAGGACCGGCCCGAGCATCGCAAGGGAATAAATCCAGGATGCTAGACCCGCCGGCCAGCGCCGTCTGAAGACGAACACGGTGACGCTGAAGCCAGTCGCGAGTGCCGCGCCGGACAAAACCACTGGATCCCAAAAACTAAAATCGGGCGGAATCTCGTAAAGCGGTGAAAGGTTGACCGGTATAATGGTTTTCCAGATATAAAAACCCGCGGCGAAAAGCGCTTGCACGACTCGCGATTCGAAGCCGAAGGTCTCCAATGATTTGATGGCGTATACATGCTGCTGTCCCAAAAAAGCAATTAGCGCAAACGGAATAGCCGGCAAAACGAATAGGAGTTTTTCCCGAAGAATTTCCCGGGAAGGTGTAATCCACCAAGTTCGCGGATCACCATCCAACCTGCGTAACGGAAAAATATCCAGGATGAGAAGTACTATTGGCAGCGCTATCGCTGTTGCTTTCCCCAGAAGTGACAGAATATAGCAAGTGAGTGCCGCGGCGAACCATCGTCGGGATTGCGAGTCGAGGTTCGTATTTGCCCTCAAATAGCAGTAAACCGTGGCAAGATAAAAGAACCCGGACACGACATCGCGTCGCTCCGTCGCCCATGCCACAGACTCCACACGCAAAGGATGAACGGAAAAGAAAAGCGCCGCGAACGCTGCAGCCGTGCTGTGTTTCCATCGTGCTTGATTCGGCGCCTGTGGCCAAAGGATTTCTAACATGCGGCGGGAGATGAAATAAAAAAAAACTGCGTTGGCGGCATGAAATAGCAGGCTGGTCAAATGATAGCCGGTCGGGTTCATTCCCCAGATCAAGTAATCAAGGCCAAGGGTCACCCAGCTAAGCGGTTGATACGGCCCCATATGAACCGTGGTAAACATCCAACTTAGCTGTGCCCAACCCAGCCCGCGGTAATTAACATTGCTGAGATAATTTTCGTAATCGTCCCACTCGACAAACTGATTCCAGAGTATTGGACCAAACGAGACGAGGGTCAGCGTCAACACCACAATTGACGCGATCCATCGGTCGGCGTATGCGGTATCAGACTCGGTGAAAACCCGCGGGTTCCTTTTTTTTTGGCTCATTTACTTGGGGCGATACTTTGGCAGGAAGGCTTTCGGATATCGGGCGAGTTTTGGCCCGGTCGACATCGGCTTGACTTCAAGATTTTTCTCGGGGTAATCCTTTTCACTTACGTGCTCTCTGCAAGCAGATGCCATATACCAACCTGTCAGATTTCGTTCAAGTTTTAGAGAACGCCGGCGAGCTCAGGCGGATCGCCCATCCGGTTAAAGCGGAATTGGAGATCGCAGAAATTGCTGACCGAGTCATGAAAGCCGGCGGTCCGGCGCTGCTCTTCGAGAACGTCGTCGGCAAAAAGATTCCCCTTTTGATCAATGCCTTTGGTTCGATGAAGCGCATGTCAATAGCGCTCGGTGTGAACGACATAGAAGAAATCGCAAAAAAGATTTCGAAGCTTATCCAAATCCAGCCGCCGCGGACATTCAAAGACAAGATTCAGCTCGCGGGAGAGCTGATTAAACTCGCCGGACTTCCGCCCAAAATTGTGAGCGACGGCGCCTGCCACGAAGTCGTTCAGCGCGAGCCGGACTTGAATATTTTGCCGGTTTTAACCTGTTGGCCAGGCGATGCCGGGCCGTTCATTACTCTGCCGATGGTTTTTTCAAAAGAGCCTGTCAAAGGCACGCGCAACGTCGGTCTCTACCGTATGCAGGTCTTCGACGCGCGTACCACTGGAATGCATTGGCACTTGCACAAAGTCGGCGCGCGTCATTTTCAGCATCAGAAGGAATCCGCCGGCAAAATGGAGTTGGCGGTTTGTCTTGGCGGCGATCCGGCTATGATCTATGCCGCCACGGCGCCACTGCCGGATCAGATCGATGAAATTCTTTTTGCCGGGTTTCTGCGCAACAAGGGCGTTGAGCTTACCAGAGGCATCACCGTCGATATCGAGGTGCCAGCCGATACCGATATCGTAATTGAAGGGTACGTCGATCCCTCGGAGCCGCTTCGGCGCGAAGGACCGTTTGGCGATCATACCGGCTTTTATTCCCTCGCCGATGAGTATCCCGTATTCCACGTGACCTGCATCACCCACCGAAAAAATCCTGTTTATCCTACGACCATCGTCGGCCGTCCGCCGATGGAGGACGTCTATTTGGGAAAAACAACAGAACGATTGTTTCTGCCACTCGTCCGAGTTACGTTGCCGGAAATCGCTGACATGAATCTGCCGGTCCACGGGGTCTTTCACAACCTAGCCATCGTGTCGATCAAAAAGGAGTATCCTGCCCACGCGCGCAAAGTGATGCACGCACTGTGGGGCCTAGGGCAGATGATGTTTACGAAGATTTTGATCGTGGTCGATCACGACGTTAACATTCAGGATCTTTCGGAGGTAACCTGGATTGTCGGCAACCACATCGACCCGAAACGCGACATGGTATTTCTCGACGGGCCCGTGGACGTATTGGACCACGCCGCACCCCGTCTGGGATTCGGCTCCAAAGTGGGCATCGATGCGACCCGAAAGTGGCACGGCGAGGGTTTTGAGCGCGAGTGGCCGGACGCCATTACCATGGACGAGAAAACCAAACGGTACATTGATACAATTTGGCATAAGCTAGGGATCTGAAGGTTGCAATCTTGCCGCAATCGAAAATCGACAATCTAAAATCTCAAATCATCAATTACGGCCGTCTCGTTCGCTTCTCTCACACGGTTTTCGCCCTGCCGTTCGCGCTTTCGTCAGTTGCACTGGCTTGGCCTAAACACCCGGTGACCTTGCGCAGTCTTTTTTGGATATTCATCGCAATGATTGGTGCACGCACTGCCGCGATGGGTTTCAATCGTTTAGCTGACCGGAAATTCGATGCTTTGAATCCGCGCACCAAAGAATGGGAATTGCCCCGAGGAATCGTTACCGTTTCGGAAGCGGCCGCTCTCACCTTCGCGGCCGCTTTGTTATTCGTGGTCGCTGCTTATCAGCTCAACTGGATTTGCTTTGTTCTGTCGCCTATCGCTCTGATCATCATATTCTCTTACTCACTGACCAAGCGATTTACCTGGGCGTCGCATTTGGTTCTCGGTCTTGCCCTCGCTGTCGCGCCCGTTGGTGCTTGGCTAGCTGTGGTGGACAGACCCGTGGATCTGCAAGAGTTAGCAGTGCCGTTATACTTGGGTTTGGCAGTAATTTTCTGGCTCGCCGGCTTCGACATTATTTATGCTTTGCAAGATCGCGAGTTCGACCGCGTTCAAGGACTGTTTTCCGTACCGGTCAGGTTCGGCGTTGCTCGTTCACTGCAAATCTCTACGCTTTGCCACCTCTGTACCATCGCTTTTCTCGCGATGGTGGGCATTAGTGCGGGAATGGGAACGATCTACTGGATCGGCTGGCTGGCGGTCATTGCCGTGCTAATTTGGGAACACCGCATCGTTTCTCCCAATGATTTGTCACGCATCAATCGAGCATTTTTCGATCTGAACGCATATGTGAGCATTGCCTTTTTTTGCGCCACCGTCGTCGATCTACTTGTCGCCCACGCGGCCTAGACGAGTATTACCCATCTAATCAAAGGTTCATTGCGGAAGCGCCCCGCCAAGGGCTACTTGGCGATACCCCTGTCGAGTTATTGAAATTTGCTGCTCGGAGACTTACCTTCAGAGCGCTAGGAGGTGCGCCATGAAGAGCAATTGCTTGAGACTAGCGTTGTTGTCTCTCGTGTTCTTTTGCGGCTGTGCAAGCATGAAAGCAGGCAGTGAGGTTGTCTATGGTAGGCGAGCGCTACTTGGAGGAGACAATGAGACAGCGTTGGGCTATTTTCAAAGCGCTCTCCAGGTGGACCCCACGTACAAGTATGGTACTGCTTACCAGCAAGGACTATTGAGCTACGTCGGCAGAACCGAATACCTGACCGGACGCCTGCCTCAGGCGCGCGACACGCTCCAAAAGTCGCTTGCCGCGAACCAGGATGAGGGTATCGCCCGCATTTATCTGGGTTTGACGCTTATCCGCACTGACAACCGCGAAGCCGGTTTAAAGGACGTTGAGGCAGGCATGCGCGGGATTCACGATTGGCTGGATTGGGTTACCGAGACCTTTAGATTCTCCTTCGGTCAGTACTGGGATCCGGCCCGTGCGATCCGGTCGGCGATCCAGAGCGATTTGGCAATGCTCTCCGGGCGAGATCTCGATTGGCAAAAAGTGGTTGCGGACGGCGAGTGGGTTGCCATGCGCATGGAAGAAGAAGGAGATAAAGCACGGAACGACGAGCAGCGAGACCGCCAACGGGATAGCGAAGGCAGAGACAGCACGAAATAGAACGGCCCGGGTCAATAAAGAAACGAGTAACGACTACTGGCCGAGGTACTGCTCCTGGTTCTGAATTCTCGCACTTCTCTGAAAATTCTCCTCTTGGTCGATGAGCGCGAGTAGGCGTTCGGTGTTTTGAATGATACCGTCCTTTTCGTCTGGGCCTTTTGTGATCAAAAACGCGCAACGCCGCATAGATGCGTGAACTAGTCCGCGTGTATCCCAGTACAAATAGTTATGATATCCGTCGACCATGACTCGGCTCGCCAAAGTAATGCCGCCTTTGAGCGACTCGATCCCCTTGTCCATCTGATTCAGCCGCAGTTGCGTCACCCCTAAAGCTATCCAAGCGATCTCATCTTCTTTATTGACAGCCAAGGCGCGCTGCAACACGGCGAACGCATCCTGGTAACGGCCATTTCGATAGTACGCCCGGCCGAGATAAGTGAGGCTGTTCTTGTAAGTCGGATCTTGGCTCACTACGTATTCGAGGGACGTCACGGCGACATTCATATCTCCGGCGCGGCCGCGGAGAAACTGGTCCATGCCTTCTTCGTAGCGACCGCCGACACCGAATCTGGGAATAGCATGATTACAGCCAATACAAACGCCGATCAAAGCGACGACGGCCACCGCCACTGTGTGGCCAGCGACTTTTCCTCTTTCAAACATGATCTCTTAGCCCTCAGGATCGAATAGCTTTCACACGTATTTAGCAGCAAGAATGCTTTAACGCAATTCCGCTTGGTCCTTGAACTAGAATTCAATTCAACAGATTATCGGCCGTTTGCCGTGACACCCGGCAGAAGACACGCCCGGCTTCAATTCAACGAAATTAGCACGGAAGATGAGAAGTACCAAAAAAAAGGGGAGCTGACTCAGCTCCCCTTTTGCGGCATACACCTTTTTTCGAAAACTAGAATGTGTATCTCCAGTTGAGCATCACGTCGACCCAGTCGCCGCCTTTGCCCGAACGGCAATCCGTCGTCGCGCCGCCATTGACTTTGTCGCAGAGTCCAAGATTATAGCCCGCCTGGCCCACCCCGTTACCCAGGTTAGTCGCGTTGTACCACAGGATGTTGACGCCGACATTCATGCGTGGCGCGAGGACATACCACAAATCCCACTCTCTCAAGAGAACCGTGTTGCGGTGGAATTGCGTGATAGTTCCGCCGATCCCTGTCTGGGAGCACAAAATGTTGCCCCCCCCAGGTGTGTTGCTACAACCAACGTCGATGTTGGCGCGCTCAAAGTGCGTGCCAAACAAAATCGCGCCGGGCGTCGTGGCCGAACCGGTCAGGAACCCTTTCGGACTCCAGAGGTACGTATCACTGCCGATCAACCAGCCTTTTGATTCCTTGTGGCCCCTTGTGCCTCCGTCATCGGCCCCGCTTTCCTTCGTATAAGCGAGCCGGAAGGTCTGCGGGCCGACGTTGTAAACGATACCCGCACCACGAGCAAAAACCCACCCTTTCCCCAGATTGCCCGATGTGATCAGAGTTTGACGTCCGCCATCGCCGTTGTCTTGGATCGAGAAGCTCCCGCAGCCGTTCTGTGCACCTGCGCGGGTATCGACGTTGCAGAACCAGTTGCCGGCTTCAAACGTCAAACCGCTGATCCATTTGTTCTTGATCTGCGAGAAAGGCTGAATGCTGCCGTACAAATTCCAGTTCTTGCCGCCCTGCTTAAAGCTCGATAGACCGTCATCGCCTTCGCCGACGCTCGACATCCCGATCTGGAACTTGCCGAGGCGGCCAGGAATGCCGATGCCACCTAGCGACCGGTCATCCCAGTTGAGGACCACCCCTTGTCCGGCACGGCCCGTGTTAAAACCGTTGTTGCGGCTGATGAGATCGTATTCCGCCTGTGCGCCGACGGAACCGGAACCCTGCCGCGACAAGCTCGTCCCAAAGGCGTTCTGCACTTCCATTCCGAACTGAACCGTCGGCATAAACGGATGAAGCTGCTCGGCGTGGAAGTTCACCGCGCCGCGCTGCAGCATCGAGCTTGTGCCAGTGTTGAGTGAATTTTTGCCGTTGCCGGTTCCAAAACCATCTAGATCGAGGGTCGCCTCGATTTCCCACAGACAGTTGTTGATGCAGTATAGAATCCCAGGCCTGAACCGGCGGCCCATGAGCTCGACGTTTGACCGGCCCTGCTGAGTGCGCCCAGACTCGAACTCATAGCGGAAATGCGTCTCGATGGTGAACCGAAGACCCCAAGCCTTATCCGCCGCTTCAACATTCAAGCCGTTGCCTGGACGATATTCGAATGTCGGCAATGCCGCTGCTGCTGCGGTTGCCTCCTTCTTGAGCTCGACCTGCTGTTCTTTTAGCTGCGACAGCTCTTGCTCAAGAGTCTTGATCTTGTCATCGACACTTTGAGCAAATGCCGGGGCCGCAGCAAACAGCACCGCCGACAGCAATGCTAGTTTAACGAACCTCTTCTTCATTTTGCCTCCTTGTGCTCCGAATCTGTGCTATTTTAAACGTCTATGAATTCCAAGGCCAAAGATTTCTCGGCGCGTCCGTGGCGCCAAGTTTTCCTAAGCTTTTACTTGAATATTCTCGTTACCAGCAATACGCGGCTAGTATGATTTTTAGGGCCTCACCTCACTCTTCTACGACTTGAGTCTTATAAATACGGTCAAATTGACCGGTTTTGGAATGATTTGGAGCAAAGAAAGGAACCAAATGTGGTCGCAAAGAGTCTAAGTGCAGGCAATAGAGCCTTGACTTGGCTGACCCCCAGAAATTTGTGTGAGTTTGAATCCCTACCCATGCAGCGCATACGACCTAGCTTCAGAATATCTCTTTGTTTGTCTGCCGTGATCGTGGCTGTAGCGAATCTGTCGTGCGCACCGCGTATCGTCAGCGTGACCCCGATCGAAGGCGCGCCGGCAACCACCGTCACGGTTTCAATGGAGTACTTGGTGGGCTGGCCGCGGGTCGAGATCGGCGATAAAATTTTGGACTGGCCGCAGCTGAAACTCATCGCCGCGAGGCCGGAGCGCCGCGATGTACCCGGCGAAGAATTGGTTTGGATCGAAGACAAATTTCTTCAGTTCAATATCCCCGAGGTCGCGCCGGGCGAGTACGTGGTGACGATTCATGATGATAAAGGTCCGCCGGGCGATCCGATCTACTCTGCACTCGAGACTACGGCCTACGTAGCCTTTCCTCCGGTGTGGCCATTCGTGTTTCGCTCGAATCAGACGCAGTTCAATTTGCGGGTGTTGCCGAAAAACGAGCTGCAGCAATGAAGCGCAATCACAATCCGTCTCTTTGAGTTGCTATTCGCCGTTAAAGAAGTCGGTCGTCAGACGTATTGCTGTTTCGACAACGTATTCAGCAAAAAAAGTCCTCGCGAAGTTTTGCTGGCATTGCGTAATGAGCTTCAGATCGAGCGATCAGTTTCCCGAGAGTATTCGCGCGTGATGCAGGAGCGTGCTTCGGTTACGGAGACCCTTTGCAAGCTTCGCGAATGATAGGCGGAAGCTCTGCAGTATGGCAGATCTAGCTGAGCCATATCGTACAGGATGGCACCGAGATGATCCGGTTCTAATTTCCGCTGTGGAAAACTTGACTGATTGCAGGATTACCGTATATTATCGGCACGATAAACAAGGGGTGCATTGCCTATGAAACTGAAGCGTTGGCTCTGTCTCGTTTGCCTTGCGGTTTCGTCCTCCGGCTGTTCGTCGATTTCGACGCCTTCCCTCCCTTCGTTTTCCTGGAGTAGCGGCCCAAAAGCTGACGCGACCGCTGAGGCTTTATACGAAGAAGGCATGCGCAGCTTCAATGAAAAGCGTTACGTCCGGGCCATCGATCACTTTTCTAAGCTTAGAACCGATTATCCGTTCGCTCCGGAAATAACTCAGGTCGAATTGAAAATTGCCGATGCGTACTACTTGAATCAGCAATATCCTGAAGCCATTAATGCTTTCAAAGAATACCAGTCGATGCATCCGACGAACGAAAATATTCCGTTCGTCCTGCTACGCTTAGGTCAAGCCCACTTTGACCAATTCACCAGTACAGACCGCGACCAGAAAAATACCGAAATCGCCAAGGGCTATTTCGAAAATGTCATTAGCACCTATCCAAAATCGGCTCAGGCCGCCGAGGCCAAAGAGAAACTGGCAAAGTGCCTCGAGTATTTGGCTGAACACGAGTTCAACGTCGCGTTTTTTTATTTCAAGCAAGAGAAATATCCGGCGGCGCGCGATCGGTTTGAAGAGATTGTGCGCAAATACAAAGACACGCCGACGGCGGTCAAAAGTCTTTTTTATCTCGGTGAGAGCTATCGAAACGAAAAAAATCTAGTTCGTGCGGGGCTCGCCTATGAGGCACTCATCGAGCATTACCCAGAAACTAAATTTGCCGCCGATGCCAAGACTCAATTGGCGTCACTCGACAAAGAAAAACGGGATCCTTTAGCGCTGCTGCTTATGCGAGATCGCCGTCCGGCAACTGCACCGACGCCGGAGGTGAAGGAAGATCCAGCCCTCGCCAAGCTGAAGGACATGAACCTGGTAGCGAAAACGGAGGTCGTTCACGAGGAGCCTGGCGACGAAAAAAGTCTGATCCGACGCGTGGCGGATAAACTAAATCCTTTCTCCTCCAGCAGCAGCACAAAAGAAGAGCAACCGAACGAAACTATCACGGAAACGCTTGCCAAGCGTGGGCAAGCACAAAAAGAGGCTCAAAAAAAGCAGGAATCGACTGCGGTAGCAGCGTCAAAAACCAGCGCTTCGACCGGTGGCGGCAAAGCCAGTAACGTGGTGGCTCAGATTGATGATTCACTGAAGCAAAAGGGCATCGATCCAGTAGCTCAAACCACTATGGAACCCCCGATGGCCGACCTCCCGAACACTGGTGATTTAGCCCAATCACCTCCAGAAGCAACAAATACTGCTGCGCTGCTAAGTTCGGTGGACTCTAATCTAAAGCGGAGCGGCAAAGACGGCACAGAGTTGCCGCCTCCGCCCGAGCCGGCGGAGGGATTCAAAAACGCTGCTGCGGTGCAACAGGTTATCGCCAATGCGGCGCAAACTCAGGAGCCGCCGAAGGACGTGCAAAGCAGTGGTGTACTGAGCAGCATCGACCAGAAGCTCGCAGCCAGAGGTGTGCAGCCCGCACAATTTGAAAAACCGCCGACGGCAGAAGAAGCAAAGGCGGCGACAGTCGAGAAATCCCGGGCGAACACCAAACTCGAACTGGAGCCGAAACTATCGGTGGAAAAGGGTCCACTATTTTTGAACCCTGGGAACGTCGAGATTGGAAAAGAAACCGCTCCCGAGACAAAGCAGGCGGAGACAGCAAGCGCCGCAGCCGCACCGGAGCTACCATCACGGGTGCTTGTCAAAGGCCCGATTCAAACTCAGGCCGACCCGAATCCGAAGGAGACAGCAATCAAGCGGGCGACGACGAGCACGGATGACGAAGCAAAGGGGGTCTTCGATCAGCTCCGTCAGGACGTCGACAGCGTTAGTAAAGCGCTGAATCCTTTGCGATGGTAGAGCGTCTACGAGCGATCTTTACCTGGGTTTGTTCCTACAGTCGCCTCGACCACCATTCCAGGGCGCAATCCGCCGTCGTCGGACGTCACTTCGATTTCGATCTCGGTTTGTTCAGGCACCTCCGATGCGCGGCTAACGCGTACAACCTTTCCTGAAAACGTTTTTCCCGACGCCGCCGCAGTGGTGACGCGCGCCGTCATTCCTGCGCGAACCTCGGTGGCTTCCCGAGCCGATATTCTGGAGATTAGCTTTAGTCGATCCACGTCGGCAATGCTAAGAATCGCCGTAGCTTCATTAACCGTTGCACCAACATCAAGCCAGCGGTGAACGACTACCCCGGCTATCGGAGCAAGTATCCGCGCCTGACGCTCCAACGCGCGGCGCTGCGCCAACATAGCTTGTTGCTGGGCGACTCGCGCTTGCGCTAATCGGAGTTGCGCGCGTGCCAGATCAGCTTGCGCATTGGTTTGCTCCAAATCACGTCGTGCGATCAAATCTTCGCGTTGCCACTCCTCCGCACGCGCCAGTTCCGACTCAATCGCAGCGGCTTGTTCCTTCTTTTTCGTCCAATCGTCTTGAGCTCTCTGAAGCGCCGCTTCCAGTGCCCCTGGACTTTGTATCCCATTGCTGGGCTCAACCATGGCGACGATCGAGTTGGCCGGCACGCGCTCGCCGGTCTTGAAGCGTATTGCGCTTACGCTGCCGGCGAGAGTGGACCTCACATCGACTGCATTCAGGGCTGCAAGCTCGCCAGTCACTCGTACCGCGAGCGGTTTGGTCTCGGCCAGGGCTTGCGGCGCTGGGTTGGCTTTTCCTAATCTACTGTAACCCGGAGTATCAGTCGCAGCCCACCAGCGCGCAAAAAACGTTGCCGCGCCTAAAAAAGCCAAGACCGTCGCCAGCACCCAATAACTGCGCTTTATATGCGCGATCACGCTATGACCTTGCGATGCCATTGGAGCTGGAAAAAAATCGGGCTACCGACTGTAGGCACGGTAGCCCGACTGTTGAAGATGCCTGATACCCAAACCGGCTTAACGCAGTTTTTCCGAGACGGACTCGATCCTCATTTGCGGCGTGGCCGGAGCTCTGTCTGTTCGCGCGCTGCCTCTGGAAGCGCGTAGCCTTGCAGGAAGCGAAACGAAGAATTCCTGGCACTTCTCAAGATAGAGGTAAACCACGGGCGTAATGTAGAGCGTCAGAACCTGCGAGATGACCAAACCGCCCACTACTGCCACGCCGAGCGGTTGGCGCGCTTCGGCGCCCGCACCCCACCCGATGGCGATCGGCAGCGCGCCGAAAATTGCTGCCATGGTGGTCATCATGATGGGCCGGAAGCGCACCAGCGCACCCTCGTAGATCGCTTGAGCGGGAGGCTTACCCTCATTGCGCTGCCCCTCAAGCGCGAAGTCGATCATCATGATCGCGTTTTTCTTGACGATACCAATCAGCATGATCAAACCCACAAAAGCATAAATGCTGAGATCCATATTGAAAAGATACAAGGCGATCAGCGCTCCCAGACCAGCAGACGGAAGCCCTGAAAGAATCGTCAAGGGATGAATGAAACTCTCATAGAGGATCCCTAACACCAGATAAACGACGAAAACGGCGAGCGCCAAGAGAACCCACAAGCTCTTGATGGACGATTGAAATTCCTGAGCCGTGCCTTGAAAACTGGTGCTGATGGTTGCCGGCAGGGTTTCGCGCGCCAGTTGATTAATCTGTCCGACCGCGTCGCCCAGCGCTACTCCTTCACGCAAATTGAACGAGATCGTCGCGGATGGCAGCTGACCGGAATGGTTCACGGAGAGCGGCCCCACGGTATAAGTCAGCGTCGCGAGCGCGCCGAGCGGAATCATCGGCTGGGCAGTGGAATTTTGCGTACTGGTGGAACGAATGTAGAGCATCGACAACGCCGAGGGATCGTTCTGATATTTCGGATCCAGCTCCACGATGACTTGATACTGGTTGTTCGGCGTATTGATGGTCGAGACCTGCCGGGTGGAGTAGGAGTTCCAAAAGGCTTCCTCGAGCTGGCGCTGTGAAATCCCCTGCGCGGTTATCCCCAGAGCTGAAGCTCGGTCACGATCCATCACGACTTGTAATTGTGGATTTCTAAGTTGGAGATCACTGCTGACATCGCGAAAGTCAGGTAATGCGCGCAAGCGGTCTTCAAACAACGCCGCATTTCGATAAAGCTCGGGCGCATCCGGGCTCTGCAAAGTAAATTGATACAGGCTCCGGCTAAGCCGGCCGCCAACCCGGATTACGGGCGGATTCTGCAAAGAAACTCGGATCCCCGGGACGCGTGCCAGTTTGGGGCGCATTTCCCGGATCAACTCGTCCGCTCCGAGCGAGCGACAAGATTTTATTCCAAAGAACGTAGAACAAACGAGCGGCCGCTCCGATCGCGGTTTGAGCTTCATGAAGATTCGGCCCGTATTTCCCGATAATCCCACCCCGCCGATTCCGACACTGGAGAAAAATGCTTCGACATTTGGATCTTTCAGCACGATGTCAGCGAGCTGCTGCTGATTGCGCGACATCTGTTCAAACGAAACCCCTTGCGCGCCCTCGGTATTAATTAAAATCTGACCGGTATCTTCGCTCGGAATAAATCCCTTCGGTACCAGTCCGAACATGTGCACGGTCGCCGCGAGAACGACTAGCGACGCCAGCATCGTCGTAACGTGATGCCGCATTACCCACGCGAGCGAGATCTCATAACCTTTGTTCATGAGATCCAGGCAACGGCCCAGGAAATGGTATAACCGTCCGTGTTTCTGGTCCGCAGGCGGACGCAAATAGCGGCTGCACAGCATCGGCGTAAGGGTTAAGGAAATAAACCCCGATACTAAAATCGACACGCAGATCGTCACCGCAAACTCGCGGAGCAGCCGTCCCAGCATACCGCTCATGAAGAGGATCGGGATAAAAGCGGCGACCAGCGAAATCGTCATGGAAACAATTGTAAACCCGATCTCTAGAGCCCCCTTGACGGCGGCTTCATAGGGCTTCTCGCCCTCTTCCATATGTCGGACAATGTTTTCCAGGACCACGATCGCGTCGTCAACGACAAAGCCGACCGCGAGAGTCAAAGCCATCAACGACAGGTTATCGAGGCTATAGTCCAGCAAATACATGACGGCAAAAGTGCCAACGATCGACATGGGCAGAGCCAAACTTGGGATAATCGTCGCGGACACGTTGCGTAGGAACAAGAAAATAACCAGCACGACCAGTATAATCGTACCCACCAGCGTCAGCTGAACGTCGTGCACGGAATCGCGAATCGATTCGGTGCGATCGAAAAATAGATCCAGTTTGACCGACTGCGGGATCTGCAAGCGCAAGCCCGGAAGAATCTCTTTGATCGCGTCGACAACCCCGACCACATTCGCCCCGGGCTGCCGCTGCACGCCGAGAATGACCGCCTTCTTGTCTTTGAACCAGCTCGCAACCTGATTGTTTTCGACCGAGTCGATCGCTTTGCCGATATCTTGGATCCGCACCGGCGCGCCGTTACGGTAGGTCACGACCATGGACTGAAACGCGGCCGCGTTGAGGAGCTGACCGTTGGAAACGAAAGTGTACGCGCGGGTCGGCGCGTTTAGCGTGCCGACCGGCAAATCGACATTGCTCCGCTGGATCGCCGCCACGACATCGTCGAGACCGATTTGTCTGACACCCATCTGATTCGGGTCGAGCTGCACCCGGACCGCGTACTTCTGCGAACCAAAAACGTCGACCTGAGCGACCCCGCTCACCATCGAAATACGCTGCGCCAGAATCGTCTGGGCAAACTCATCAACCGTCGACAAAGGAAGCGTATCTGACGTTAACGCCAATAGCAGGATCGAATTGTTGGCCGGGTTGACCTTACGATAGGAAGGCGGAGTCGTCATGCTTGGCGGCAAGTCGCGCGCCGAGCGCGCGATCATTGACTGTACGTCTTGGGCGGCCGCATCAATGTTGCGGCTCAAGGTAAATTGCAGGGTAATTTGCGTGCGGCCAAGTGTGCTCGTGGAGCTCATCGAATCGAGCCCTGCGATCGTGGAAAAGTTTTTTTCCAAGGGAGTCGCCACGGATGAAGCCATGGTCTCGGCGCTGGCCCCCGATAAATTGGCGCTGACGGTGATCGTGGGAAAATCCACCGTCGGCAAATCGCTGACCGCGAGGGATTTGTAACCGAGTATCCCAAAAATCAGGATTCCGACCATGACCAGCGTGGTGGTCACCGGGCGCCGGATGAAAAGTCCGGAGATGTTCATGATGCACCTCGCTGATCGCTCTGGCTCTTCGTCTTACCGCGTTCCCCTTGTCCCTTTCTGCCTTGCCCACCGCTGTTGGACGCATCGGCACCCGCGGTCTTAATCTCAACTCGAGAGTTAGGACCAAGTAAAAACTGTCCTTCACGGACAAGGACCTCGCCCGGCGCTAGACCTTTTGTAATGATGGATTCGCCTTCCTGACTTTGGCCCACGGTAACCGGCCGGACTTCGACTCGCTTGTCCTCTTTCACGACGAAAACTTGTTGCCCTTCAGGCCCGACCTGAATCGCATCCGAAGGAACCACCACGGCCCCTTCCTGCGTCGAGAGAGTCAAGGCTATATTGGTATACTGACCCGGCCAAAGCCGTAGATCCGAATTCTTAAACTCGGCCTTGAGTTTGATCGTGCCCGTGGTGCGGTCCACCGTGTTATCGACAAAAGCAAGAACACCGTGCTCTGGGCGGGCTGCATCAGAGGGGAAAATGGCATCCACTCCAAGCGTGCCAGCCGCCATTCGCTGTTTAATATCGGCTAGGTACTGTTCGGGAACAGAAAAAGTGACATTGATTGGGACCAGTTGATTGATGACCAGTAGCGGCGTGCCATCATTCACTCGAACCAAGTTGCCTTCATTGACGAGCAGGCTCCCGACCCGGCCGTTCACTGGCGAATAGATATAGCAGTAGCTGAGCTGGACTTTGGCATTGTCCACTGCCGCCTTGTCGGCATCAACCACGGCCTCGGCAGCATCAGCATTAGTCTTGATTTGATCGTACTGCTCTTTCGACACATACTGTTTGTCCACCAATTCGCGGTACCGCTTCACCTGCTCGCGCCAGTTATTGAGCTGCGCGGCATCGCGTGCCAAATTAGCCTCAGCCTGCTTCAAAGCCGCTTCGAGTGGACGGGGATCGATCGTGAAAAGCAATTGTCCCTTCTTGACATCTTGCCCTTCTTTGAAATGCGCTTGGGTGATAACGCCGGTGACCTGACTTTTGATCGAGACCGTCGAATACGGCTCAACATTGCCGACCGCGCGAATTTGCACCGGGACGTTCTTTTGAATTGCAGTCGCAACTGTGACCGGCACAGCTTCACCGCCCCGCGCGCGACCGCCGCTGCGGCCTTGAGGGCCTGCTCTTTCCCCAGCGGTGTTGTCCGACTTTGTCTGCGAATCGGCCTGGGGTCTGTTGAGCGACCACGAGGAGTATTGCTGAAAGCCAGCGAATCCTCCCACCACGATGAGAAGACCAATGACCCAGAACGAGCGCCTCATACCGCGACCCTTTCAGCTCTCCGTTTCTTCACTTGATCGATCCTGGTTTCAACACGCCGACTCGGGTATCCCCCATCGCCCGAGCTAGCTGGGCATCGGCGATCTTGTAGTCGTAAATTGTCCGTATATAGGTGGTTTGCGCGTCGGTGTAAATAGTCTCGGCGTCGGTCACTTCGATAATCGATCCGACGCCTACCTCATATCGCCCTCGAGCGAGGTCCAGGTTTTCCTTTGCCGCCTTTGCCGCGGATTCTGTGGCATTAATGCGTTCCTGAGTTTCCACTACCCTAAGGTAGCTCTGCTCGACCTCTAGCGCAATCTGCTGTCGGCGATCCTCTTCCTGAGCCTTGACATTGTAATAGTTATGCAAAGTTTCCTCGACCCGATTGGTGGTACGGAAGCCATCGAAGATCGGAATATTCAAGCTCAACTGAACCGTCCATGTAGGCTGAAGCGGGAATGTGTTGAGACCGGTTTGATCGCTCACGTGACGCCGCCCATAGCTGGCGTCAAAGATGATGTCCGGCAAATGGCCTCGTCGTGCGACCGCAATGAGCTGATCGGACGCGCGCCGTTGCGCGTCGAAGCTCTTCAACTCCGTGCGCGCATCGAAGGCGACGTCCCTGGCCCCGGCCAAGTTCATCGAGAACTGCACCTCAGGCGAGTCCTCCGCCACCGGTTGTTCGGGTAAACGCGGTGATCCCATGGCATTTCTGAGCGTTACCCAAGCCACTTTGACGGCGTTCTCGGCCGCGATCAGGTCGGCTTGCGCCGTATAGAGGTTAGCTTCCGCTCGGGCGACATCGATTCTCGCCCGGGTCCCGACTTCGTAGAACCCTCGAGCTTGCTGGACCAGAAGTTCTCGGCTGCGCACCGTATCCTTGCGCACGTTCACGAGCGCCTGTGCGCCCAAGTAAATATAGTAAGCCTGTTTGATCGCCAGAATAATATCCTGATTGGTACTCTGGTAGTCTTGTCTGGTCGCTTCGAGCGTTTCGCGTGCTGCTTGAACGTTGCCTTCTCGTTTACCGAAGTTATACAAGGTCATATTGAAGGCTGCCTGGCTCGAAAACGTGTCCGCCGCATGATCATTGCCGCCGTTGGTGCTGCTCTGGCTGGTCCGGTACGAATTGCTCATGACGATCGTTGGATAATACGCCGACATCTGTTGCCCGAGCACCGCCTGTTGCGATCCCACCCGCTCGCTTGCCGCGCTAATTCTGGGGTGATTTTCCAACCCGATACGCACGGCGTCCTCGATCGTCAACAACTTACCTGTCGGTGAGAGCGCGCTCGATTGACCCGGCGCTGCTTGCACTTGCATCTGAATGTCTGCCGCCGAAACCGTTGCCGCAAGACCGAGCCAGCATCCGACGATGCAGGCGATGAAGCGCAGTTTTCGGCTAAAGGTTCCTTCGGTCATACGGTTCCTCCTTAAGCGACGGCAAAATATATTGTTTTTGTGATTCGAAAGCAAAAACGGAAAGCTATTATCGACGAGCATCAACCGCGCCGAATCGGTTCTTGCGCGGTTATGGCAAAATCGCAAGGATCCTGAGCGGCGCGCCGCTTCCGCCGGCAATCTTCATTGGCAGCGCGAAGATAGTTGCTCCTTTTGGGGGCAAACGTTCCATTGAGGCGACGTTTTCGAAGATCGGCACATTAGAAGCTCCGAGGATTTGATGGACAGGAAAATCTTGCGAGGGACCGTGATCGATGCTCGGGGTGTCGATTCCCACCGCCTTGACGCTTCTTTGCTTTACGAGAAAGTCCGCAAGTTCCCTCGACAGCCCGGGGAAGTGAAGGTCAGTGACGTTCCCCTCTTCATCGGTGCCGAAGTAACGTTTGCGATCATCCCAGTATTGTCCCCAGCCGGTGCGCGCCAGCACGATGGAACCAGCTACTATTCGGCCGTGAATTTTTTCCCAACCTATCACGTCTTCAACTCGTAACCGGTAATCATGATTTTTTTCGCTTTGGCGGCGCACATCGATCACGACGCCCGGTCCCACGGTCTGGGAAAGTGGTACCTGGTCGGTCGTCCACTTTCCCTCGGCAAAATGAAACGGGGCATCCATGTGAGTGCCGACGTGCTCGGAACCACTGTACTCATAGGACGAATACCAATAACCTGCCGGTGTTCTGCCCTCGCTGATTTTTTCCAGATGAAAAGGCTTCGCGGTGGGCCAGTGCTGTGTAGTTTCGTTAAAGGAATAAGTCAGATCGACAAGCTTTTTTTCATCCACCGCGTGTGCAGGTAAGCTCCACAGAAGAATTGAGAACGATAAAACGAGCAGGCGTGTCATCTCATCCTCCAATGAAGCGCGTGGATTAGTGAGAATCGTTAGCGGTTCGAGCGAAGCGCCTCGAGTTGGCGCCGAGCATCAGCGAAATCCGGATTGATCTTGAGAGCGGCTTCGTATTCTCTTTCTGCCTCAGTGCGGCGCCCCGCATCCGCCAGCGTCCGGCCCAATTCGTAATGGGCGACATCATCGTCTGGGCAAATCGCCAAGCCATCGCGGTAAAGCGCGATCGTCTGCTCGCGATCTGTCGATTGTTGCGCTTTGTCAAAATAGTCGCGAAAGGCGCGGTTGCAATCTTGCTGTTTTTGGTCCTGAACCTGTTGTCCAGCGGCGAGGGCTTCCAATTCTTTGCGCTGGCGGGCAATCTCTTGTTCCTGCTCACGAATCTGCCCTGCTTGTCGCTCCAATACCTCGGAGTGGCAAGCCGCCGCAGCGATCGCAACAACGCTGAGGAAAAATCCGTTGCGGATGGGTTTCATTCCCTATTCGATACCACGCAAGCCGAGATAAACTTTCTCCGCCTTGATCGGTAGATCTTTGATGCGTATGCCGACCGCGTCGTAGATCGCATTTGCAATCGCCGGCGCCACCGGAATGAGCGCGCTCTCGCCAATGCCTTTGGCGCCGAAAGGACCGGTTGGGTCCGGCACCTCGACGCAAATCGTATCGATTGTCGCCGGCACGTCGCCGAGCGAAGGCAAAATGTAATCGACAAGATTTGGATTGATCAACTGCCCATTGTCATAAGCAATTTCTTCAAACATCGCCTGACCGATGCCGGTAATCGCGGCGCCGGCGAGTTGCTGTCGGCAACCGAGCGGGTTGAGCGCCTTGCCGACATCGACCGCGGTCGCATATTTGAGCAGCTTGAACTTGCCCGTATCGATATCGACTTCAACTTCCGCTGCCCCGGCAGCAAGAAACCAAAATGCCGACGTGCTTTTCTCTCCGTATTCATCTTTCGTAGAAGTCTTCACCTGACCTTCGCCAACCAGAGTGCCGCCGCGCATGCCGAAACGTTTGAACATCAGCTCGGCATAATCTACTTGGGTTTCCGGGAGACGGAGCTTGCCTTCGGCGCACGTGATCTTTTCTTCCGGAACGCTGTACTCCGTGGCAGCGATCGCCGTCAGCTGTCGCAGAATATCCCGGGCCGCGAGTTGCACGGCTTTGCCCATGTGAAAAGTCGAGCGACTGGAAGAGGTCGTCAGATCGTACGGAACAACGTCAGTATCGACGCCGAGCACTTGAATTTTCTCTAACGGAATCCCGAGCTCCTTGCCGGCGATCTGGGCCAATACCGTTTCGGATCCCTGCCCCATCTCAACCGTGCCGGTATATAAGGATAGGCTGGCATCCTCATTGAGCTTTACCACCGCGCAAGAAATCGACGGCGTGATCGTCGCTTTGATCATGCAGGCGAGCCCCTTACCGCGGCGGGCACTTCCGACCGCTGAATCTTTTTTGATTTTCGAATCGCTGGTCCTATTGGATTCCCACCCGATCGATTCCGCCACCTCCTTCAGACATTCTTTCAGGCCGACCGCACGCAGAGTTTCTTCGGTTACGAATTTATCGCCTTCGTCGTAACCGTTCTTTTTTCTGATTTCGAGCGGATCCATGTGAAGAGCAGCGGCAATGATGTCCATCTGCGATTCCACCGCCCAGGCGGATTGCGAGACGCCAAAACCGCGAAACGCGCCTGCCGGAGGTTTGTTCGTGTAAACGGAATACGAATCGATTTTCAAGTGGGGAATTTTGTACGGTCCCGCAGCGGTATAACCCGATTTTTTCGCCACCCGGGGACCGATTTCCGCATACGCGCCCGTGTCGAGATGAATCTCGCATTCCCGCGCCACCAACGTGCCGTCGTTTTTGACGCCTGTCTTCATGCGAATCACCGCCGCGTGCTTGGTGATGGTGTAGAATACTTCTTCGCGCGAGAGCACGACCCGCACCGGGCGACCCGCTTTTTGCGCCAGCGCCACCGTAATCGGTTCGACTTTCGGATAAACTTTGCCGCCATAGCCGCCGCCCAAATAGGGCACGATGACTCGCACTTTTGAAACCGGCACTTTGAAGATGTTCGCAAGTTGCGTTCGAACCACAAAAGGATTTTGCGTGGTCGCCCACACGGTAATCCGGTGGCCCGGATCCACCGCAGCAATACAAGCGTGAGTCTCGAGAAAACTATGCTGGGTTGCGGGCAAGGTAAATGTGTCCTCGAAAATTTGATCCGCCTCGACAAAGCCCTTTTCGATGTTGCCGCGGTTGAGCTTGAAATGGGTGCACACGTTTGTTCCTTCGACGGGCTTCAGTTCAGCAAGATCAGCAAAGCCGGACTCTGGAAGCTTGACCGAATCATGAACGAGTGTGGCGTTGGGCTTGAGCGCTTCGTGCACATCGAGGACCGCTGGTAATTGTTCGTAATCTACTTCGATCGAAGCGATGGCCGCCTCCGCCGCATCAGCGGTAAGCGCCGCAACCGCCGCTACCGGGTCCCCCATGTGCCTCACTTTTTCTGTTGCGACGATGGTTTGGTCTTTGAAAACGGGACCGTAATAAGGCTCGATGCCTTGATCGTGGAGAATGTCGTCGCGCGTCAGCACCGCTACCACGCCCGGGATCTTCGACGCGCGCGAAATATCGATTTTTTTTATTCGCGCGTGCGCATACGGGCTGCGCAGGATTTTTCCATGACACATTCCGGGCAGACTCATATCGGCGAGGTATTGTGCAC
>Ga0065715_10088919_pt1 | contig 31104 bp, 14 predicted proteins | sample MisBulReplicate1_FD_59102 | JGI IMG/M metagenome (GOLD analysis project Ga0065715, IMG submission 59102) | Miscanthus rhizosphere microbial communities from Kellogg Biological Station, MSU, sample Bulk Soil Replicate 1 : eDNA_1 v2 (version 2) | ecosystem: Host-associated > Plants > Roots >...
AGGCGCTCGACAATGTTGATGGGATCTTGACGGCTCAGGGTAGCGTTGACGGTGTTCGCAACGATGAGAGCGTAAAAAAGCCAAGCCGTAAAACCGTTGCAAAATAAGCAAGTGGCGGTGTAGCAGTTCAGGATCACGACTGCTCATACGTGACCTAAATAACAGCACACGCGCGGTGGTGAGGAACGGGAAAGAACTGCAAGACCCGGTTTTTCTTCGGTGGCTGCAACTTTCGAAAAGACAACCACTCGGTTTTTGGCGGTCGTCTAATGCAATGCGCAAGACCATCGCTGATACGGAAATGTCACGGCTGCTTAACACTCAAATAGGAGGTCGGCTCAGCTATGACGACTAAATTTATCCCACTCTTCTCAAGTCTAAGGTTCCTTCAACTTCCCAAACCGATTTTTCTACACCGTCCGTGTGGCAAACTACTTCTTACGGTGATGTATGATGGCCTCTAATCCAGCAATCACTTCTTCCACTCCTGAATGGCCCAGCCGAGCCGCTTGCTCCAAGCACCGCACAGCCTCATCGTTCTGCTGGAAATGCGCCATCAACAGGCGGGCCTTGGAATACCACGCAATGGCGAGATTTGGCGAGAAATGAATGGCTCGGTCATAGCAATGCAGCGCCTGTTGTGCCTGACCCAACCGGTGCAAGGTCGAACCCTTATTGAACCAAATCTCTCCATCACTTGGGTTGAATTCCAGACTTCGGCTAAAGCAGCTTAAAGCTTCTTCCAAGCGCCCCATATCTGCCAACACTGCGCCCTTATTTGACCAAGCCTCAGCATAATCCGGTTTTAATTCCAGAGCTCTATCGTGGTAAGCAAGAGCTTCTGTGTGCTGATTCAGTTGCCTTAAGGCAGTCCCCAGATCGGTCAATGCTCTTTCACTGTTTGGATTGAGTTCCAAGGCTCTCCGGTAGCATGCTAGTGCTTCTCCGTGCCTTTGCAACATCATGAAGGTGGTGCCCTTGCTCAAAAACAACTTAACATCGTGCGGGTTGAGTTCGATCGCCCGGGTGTAACAGGACAGGGCATTTTCTAGGTCATTCGCTTTCACTAGTGCCCCGCCCAAGTTAAACCACCCTTGACTAAACCTCGGGTTTAATTGCAAGGCTTTGACATAACATTCAACGGCCTCCTGAGGGCGACCTAAAGCCTCCAACACAAGGCCTTTGTTGGACCACACATCTTCAAGATTAGCGTTCAGAGTCAGGGCATGATTCTGGCAAAACAACGCCTCTTCTAAGCGGCCCAACACGCTCAGAATCGCGCCTTTGTTGGACCAGGCTCTTTCGTCGTGCGGGTTGAGATCCAGGGCAGAGTCGAAAAGAGCAAGCGCGACTTCAGGGTGGCCCAATTGCCACATACTCGTTCCGTTGTTTATTAACCGTTCATGATTAAGCTTGGGTCCAACCAGCGGTTGTGGAGCCTGTTCGCCGGTTAGTGACTCGTAGATGTTTACTAGCTCATTTCTTAGCACATCGAAATTCTCAAATCTGTCTTGAGCGCTTTTCGCCAAGCAACGCTGGACTATAGGACACACGATCGACGAATCTCCGTCGAGCATCGGAGGAGATGCATATTTGTGTTGATACTCAAATTCAATATAGCTCGATCCACTAAACGGCAGCCGGCTGGTCGCCATCTCGTAAAGCATTATGCCGAACGAATAAATATCGGCACGAACATTCACGCGTTTAGCATCGTCGAACTGCTCGGGAGCCATGTGCGTGTACGTCCCTGCACCAATACCTGAGCGCGTTAGACCGATGTTTGGCCCCTCAATCGCACTGGCCGTGTTCAAATCTGACTCCTCATCGAGAGTTTTGGCCAAACCGAAATCTGTGATCTTCAAAATGCCATCTTCCGATACTAAACAGTTTGATGGCTTAATGTCGCGATGTGCCTTGATACCATGAGCCAGTGCGTAATTCATTCCGTTGCAAAACTGAATGGCGAAGCGCAAAACCTGTAGAATATTTCCTGTTAAACGTCCCTCACGGATCCAAGCTACCAAGTCGCCGCTGCTAATGTATTCCAAAAATATGTACGGCTTGCCCGCAATGTTGTGGACAAAGTTCGCATGGACAATATTCTGGTGGTAGTCGAGATTGATCCATGTGCGAGCCTCCTGCCAGAACCGAACCGCAGCAGCCGGAACGTTCGCAAAAACTTCATCTTGGAAAGACTTGGCCGCCAACGGTACGTGGAGTTTGTGATCATAAACGACATAGATTATTCCCATCCCGCCCTTAACGATCTTGTGGATCTCCCAGCGGTTCTGTATGCGATCACCCTCCAACCACTGTTGGGCCATTGTTCTCCTCTGAACTCACTCGGCTATAGAAGATGGGAGTTCCGCATCAAAGCACAATAGAAGGGGAGGCAACTCATTTACTTGCTGGCATCGCGAAAAGTCATCACAGCGAACTAACTTCTGAGTGTACCGAAAAGATCATCCAAAGCCTTATTTAAGGTTCCAGGACCGGGCAATTCTCGCTGTAAGTAATGAAGTTCGGCAACTGGTCTTTGGTGAGCGAGTCTGGTTGCGACTTCTGCAGGCAGACTTGATATGGCAGTTAACCACGCTTTCCAGCTCGTTGGATTATCAGCGATCTCCGCGATGTCCCCACGAAATGAGATACCCTTTTCCCGCTTCAGCAATCCCGGCCGGGGCCCAAATTGGCGAGCAATTTCCGCAAGTATCTCTTGGATTTTACCCTCTGCTTTGATGGATTCTGTCCGTGTACCCCACCGCGCATGCCATTCTAGCGCTCTCAGCCGCTCGCGGGTGGGTTCCAGTTCCTCTCTGATCCTCTCTACTTCTTTAACAAGACGAGATCGCTTGCCATTGCAACGATCAAAAACCACCGCTGCAAATGGTGATACGATTTTGCGGTAGTCGTAGTCACCCGCAGATAGTGCCGGGTACGTCTCATAGCTTTCTTGCAGCTTATCCAGAACACGAGTACGGAAAAATGTGTCCTCTTTCTTAAGTACTTTTTGGACCACTACCGACCTTGCCCGATCTGAAGTAAACGGAATTCTTAAATAATCTGAATATGCTAGGTAAAGAAATGAACGTACAAAGAATGTTCCGCCACGAGCCGTCTGGATTTCTCCCTCCAATGCCTTTATCAAGTCGACATTGTCGGGAACTGTCCTTAACCAAAGGTCGCCAATTCGAGCCTGCTCAACGGAATCAGAAAAGTAAAGCAACCCGTAGAGTGCTTCCGTTGGCGAGATCGCAAACCTTAGAAGGGGTTCAAATCTTTCGACCTCATCTTTCTCAAGATAAAAGGCCAAATGCTTTTTGGCTATTCGAGATATATCATCACGCGCCTGCTCATTGAGTACTTGCGTCTTTACAATATTCTCATCCGCTAAGAACCTCATAAGGTCGGAGTGATTCCGAAATGCGTTAAATTCTGCGGCTCTCCCGAGGACAAATACGTCGTCATATAAAGCAACGAGATTTATGAGCGTCGATAGATCGTGAACAGAACTTTGCCATACCTCTTTTTCTATTTCCGCTTGTGACGCAGATATAACGAGGTTTTGAGTTACCACTCGGCTCGTGCTCAAAGGTGTGCCGAGCGGTTCCTCGTATTGCGTCCCTGGTTTAGAATTTGTCGGATTATCAGGCACGAGGGCACTCCTCTTAAGGCGATGCGAGGTAGCGAGGCGAACTGAGAATAGCGGCGGAGCCGACCATCGTCAATATTGAGGAGCGGCGAACGATGGATTTCATTCCCTTCCTGAGCACAGTGCTGGATTGGATAAGTCTAGAAACTTTCTGTTGAGCCTGCTCGACAAACTACATTCATCCGACCGATGAAGGCCGGATAGTTAGTATGCAGGCGCTCGACAACGTTGACGGGATCTTGACGGCTCAGGGTAGCGTTGACGGCGTTCGCAGCGATCAGAGCGTCAAAAAGCGAAGCCGTAAACCGTTGCAAAATAAGCAAGTGGCGGTGTAGCATACTTTTAACGAAAATATCTGCCCGCTTGGTTCAGTAAGAGAGCACTTCCAAGTTGCATCGATAAAGAACCTATTTTCCGACCTCCAATATCGCCCTGCACCTTTAAAAGGCAATCACTTCCGCTTTGCCGATTTGCAATCACAAAAAAACCGCATTTGCATGCGGTTTTTCGACGAACTCTGCAATGAACAGGATCTAGTTCTCGCGCAGCGAGACGACCGGATCGACTCGGGTCGCGCGGTGCGCGGGAATGAGACAAGCCAGCACTGCTACGACAATCATGAATACCGAGACCGCCAGAAAAGTCGCCAGATTGGTTGGGCTAGTGCCATAAAGCAGACCAGCCATTACGCGCGTTCCGGCGTAAGCGCAAAAAATGCCGAGGGCAATACCGATTAATACCAGCTTCAGACCCTGGACCAGCACCAGGCGAAGAATGTTGCTCCTCTGAGCACCCAGGGCCATTCGTAAGCCGATCTCGTGTCCCCGCTGCTCGACCGAATATGAGACCACGCCATAGAGCCCAATTGACGCGAGAATCAGCGCAATCGAGGCGAAGACGATCAGCAACGTCATGTATAGACGCGGCTGTGCCACTGACTCCGCCAGCACCTGGTTCATAGTTTGAACTTTGGCGATCGGTAGATCGCGATCAATGGACCAGATGGTATTTCGCACCTCATTGGTCATCGCTGCCGGGTCCGAGTTGGTGCGCACGAAGACGAACATGCCCCGGTAGGGTGATTGCTTGTCAGGGAGGTAGATGGCATCTTCGCCTTCAGTATAAAGATTGCCTGAAAACTTCAGGTTGCCAGCTACGCCAACAACGGTGCGATCTTCTGCGTCGATTGAAATGCGTCCGCCTATTACTTTTCCCTGCGGAAAATATCGCTTGGCGATATTCTGGTCGACGATGGCGACCCGCTCAGTGTCGGCCCGATCATGATCGTTGAACGGGCGGCCTTGGAGTAGCGGCGCACCCAGCGCCCTGAAGTAGTCGTTGGTGATCGGCACGAAATTCGCGGTCATAGTCTCGTTTGCAGCCGGTTCGTAACCTTCAACACCGAAAATATTCCGGCTCTGGTTGGAAACAGGCGGCAGTCCCGAACCAGCGCCAACGATCTCAACCCCTGGCAGTGCCCGCACTCGCTCGAGCATCTGCTGATAAAAGTTGATCACCTGTTCGTCCTTTGAATAGCGAGTCTGCGGCAGGACCACTTGTAGCGTCAGCAGTTTATCCGGCTGCAAGCCTGGATCGATCTTCAGCATTCCTATAAAACTGCGAATCATGAGACTCGCGGCGATAAGCAGCACCAGCGAGAGTGCGACCTCGCCTACGACCAAAACACCGCGCAGGCGTTGTCCGCGCGAACTCCCAACTGCACCGCGACCTGCCTCCTTGAGCACGTCGTTAAGATCGACCTTCGTTTGCAGCATGGGAGCTATGCCGATAATGATTCCAGAGACGATGGTTATAAATAAGGCAAACAGGAATACGCGAAAGTCGATTCCGACTTCACTCAAGCGCGGAATCAGATCGTGGCTGCTCGAAACCAGCATAGGAATACCGACTACCGCCAGAAAAAAGCCCAAGCAGCCACCAAGGAGAGCTAGTACGATACTTTCGGTAATCATTCGTTGGATCAGGCGCAAACGCGATGCGCCTAAAGCCTGGAGCACGGCGAAATCTCGCTCTCGAACAAGGGCTCGCGCAAGCAACAGGTTGGCAACATTAGCAATCGCGATCAGAAGAACGAAGGCAACGGCTCCCAGTAGCGCGTACAACGCTGGCCTGACTTTGCCGACTAATTGTTCGTGTAAAGGAATTACCGTGACACCGATACCAGCGTTGCTGTCGGCATACTGCTGTTCGAACCGCGATGCGATTAGGTTCATGTCACTCTGAACCTGAGGCAGCGTCACGCCCGGTTTGAGGCGGCCGATGACGCGCAAAAAACGGAAGCTACGCGAGCTCGCCATTTGCGGAAGCTCAAGAGTGGTCCACAATGCCGATTCGGATCCGGGGAACTCAAAGCTGCCGGGCATCACGCCGGTAACGATGAAATTTTTGTCACTCAGTGTGATGGACTTTCCCACTACGCTGGGGTCGGCATGGAAACGTCCGCGCCAGAGCGAATCACTCAACACCACGAAGAGCCCATTCGTTTGGTCGGTTGTGAAGACGCGGCCGAGTTGTGGCTCGACCCCCATGACCTTAAAGAAGTCTGCCGAGACGGCCGCCCCGACAACCTGTTGAGGTTCGTCGACTCCAGTGAGAGTGTAGATGTTGAGACCATAGGCTGCCATGTTCTCGAAGCTCTGGCTCTGGCTCTTCCAGTCAGTGAAAGTGGGCATTGAGGTACGAATCTGGTTTCCCCCTTGTTGCCGTTTCTCCGCAACTGTCACCAGAGCGTCGGCATCCTTGTAGGGCAACGGGCGCAACAACACTGAGTTAACGATACTGAAGATTGCGGTTGTGGTGCCGATGCCGAGGGCGATAGCGACGAGCGCAACAAAAGTGAACACCGGATTTTTTATCAGCTGCCGGGTACTGACTTTGATGTCATTCCAGAGTGTATACATACCAGACTATCGCCTCCGTAAGGTGATCTGTTGGGGGGAGGATTTTGCGAGTCTCACCAGATTGTGGTGTCGGCTCATAGAGTTAGAGAGATTCGGAGTATACAAAACTAGAACAACTACTCTCAAGACGATAGTGGCAATGGTGTAACAACAAACCATCCAACATGACCCGAAGGCATTTGCTAATTGGTTAAGCGCTTTGTCAAGGTGATTGTCTCTGTTGAAGCGAACGCTCAATGGAATCCAGCAGTGATTGAGCGGCGCGGCGCACCGGTAACGGATTACCGGGCGTTGCAAAGCCAGTCGCGAATTCGCGAGCCCTAACATCACCCAGAACCGCCAACGCCTCGAGTGCGGAAACACGAATGGTATCCCGCCACGAAGTCTGTTGGGCCAATTTGGTGAGCGCATCGTAAGCCCGCGGACTATTACTTTGGGCCAATGCCATTGCAGCCGCGCGCACTGTGGCGTAACTCGGGTCGTTCAAGTGTTCCAGATAGACCGCCGCCAGTGACGGGTCGCCTCGCATTCCCAGAGCAGAAACAGCCGCGGTACGTACTCTGGCCACCGGATCTCTTGTGGCGTTCGACAGCGACTTGAGAACTTCCTCGTCGGCTACACCTCTCAGTGACATCGCGACGTTCGCGCGCACACCCCAGAACCGGTCTCCTTTTAGCGCGGAAACGAGCGTCGCGATAATTTGCGGCTTCTCAGCCGCGACCGTCTTCTGATCTTTCAAGCGGAACGCAAGTTGGCCCATTGCCGAGAGGCGCCCGGCGACATCTCGATCATGGGCCAACTGATAAATCAAGTCCGTCGTAGACTTCTGAAACTTCAGCTCTTTAAATATCGCGCCGCCATAGTCGAAATTGACCAGCAGAGGCGCACCATCCAACCTGAATGTGTACGACTGCTCTGCTTTCGGTTCGATCCACACCCTCTCGATGCGCGTCGAATCCGCAGTGCCGATTTCGATCTCCACCAGAGCGCGGTAAAGTTCAGCTTGCGCGGCTGAATTGTCAGGGGGTTTCTGCTCCTGACGAACCGTCAAAGTGAGAACCTGTTCCTGAGAATTGTAGCTTTGAGCGACGTTCAAGACGGGATAACCGACTCGGTAAACCCACTGTTCGAAAAACCAACCAAGCTTTTGTCCCGTTGTTTCCTCGACAGCCTGGCGAAAGTCCTCAGTTTTGACAGGCTGATGCGCGTGCTTTTGCAAATAGTGGCGAATCGCACGCCACCAGTTTTCATCTCCAAGCATGGTGCGAAGCATATGCAGAACCACAGCTCCACCTGCGTACGACCTGGTGGCGAATGCATCCTGGGGGTCCTGAGAGTTTCGATTGACCAGCGGCTGGCGCGGCTCGCTCAGCAAGGCAGAATAATATTGATTTTGGCGGCTCCTTACATTCAGATAGATGAACTCATCGCGCCCCGACGCATACTCATCCCACAGACTTTGAAAGTAAGTGGCGAAGCCTTCGTTGAGCCAACCGTCAGCCCATGTGCTACAGGTGAGATAGTTACCAAACCATTGATGGGCCAATTCATGAGCCTGCAGGGTATCGGCGGTACTATCAAGCATGGTGCGTTCGTCCCGAATGATGCTGTCGTCAACAGTAGCCGCGGCAATATTCTCCAACCCTCCTGGTTCGAAGTGACGGGCCATGACCTGGCTGTATGAGGCATACGGATATTTAACGCCAGTCTTCTCGGAGAAAAACTTGATCATGTCGCGCAAGCGCGCGGTGGTAATTCTTCCCTCCTTCGTTTGGTGCGGGTAGACGTAACTGGTGATTGGTATGCCGTCGTAACTCGACTTCAAGGCAGCGTATTCGCCGACCACGATCGAAGTGAGGTAAACAGCGTGTGGCTGGTCCATCCGCCAATGAAACGTTCGCCAGCGCCCGTGCTTCACGTCGCTTACGAGCTTTCCGTTTGAAATGGCTATGAAATTGTCTTCTACGGTTGCCAACACTTCGGTGGTAGCGAAGTCGTCAGGATAGTCGTAACAGGCAAACCAGTAGCGGCTGTTATCCGGTTGTCCGGCAGACCAGATTTGACGAGGGTTATCAGGCTCGTCGGGCGTTGGTTTGATGAAAGTGAGGCCTTGTTTAGATTTACTTGCGGTGCGGTATTCGATCTCGAGCGTCAGTTGTTCAGTGGTTTTGTATGCACGATTGAGAGTGATTCTGAGTTTCTGTGCCGCTGGGTCAGTTTCGTAACTCAGTTGCGTACCCGAATCGAGCTTCACCGACGAAATGGTTAGGTTTACTGCATCCAATTCAAGGCGCTGAAGATTATCGACGAGCGGCGCCAGCGTAAGACTCTCTCTACCCTGCGCTTGCTCGAGCGTCCAGTCGAAGCGCAGATCGAGACGGATGTGTCGCACGTCGTATTCACGCTGCGCCCTGGCTTGCTTCGTTAGTGGTAAGGCGACCACCACGGGCTGCATTCCAACGCGCAGCAACAACGCCACAACAATGATTAAGAGAATCGATCGAGTGCGAAAGGACGATTGAGTTGACATGGCTGGTGACGGCAAACGCGCGCCAGAAGCACAAGAAGTCGATCAACTCAGACGCTTTTTGTGCTTCTCTGCGGCGCAGAGGTTTGAGGGGAGATTGAATTGCGGCTTTAGCCCTTGCCTGGTTTGTTCTTGTCTTTCTTTCCGGCAGCTTTGTTCAAAAGCTCGTGAGCCCGTGTCTTCAAAGCAACGTCGTCACTGCTCTGCGCCGTAGTGGACAAGAGTTCGAGAGCCGGAGCTTGTCTGTTTTTCGCTGCCGCCTCGAGAATCTCCTCTTTTAGCTCACGGCTAACCGGCGAGAGATACAAACGTTGCAGCATCGCGCCTGAACCTTCCTCGCGGCTCTTGCCGATTGCCATCACGGCCTGCTGGCGCACGCTCAATGCTTCCTGTTCTTTGCCGACGGTATCAGCCAGCAACTGAAGGTGGCCGGGAATACGGCCAAGCCAGAAGGCTGACTCTCTGCGCACTGCTTCCTGACCGGCATTGCGCAGAAACCCCTCCAGTATCGTTCCAGTTTGGCTATCGTTATGCAGGGCGATAGCGTCCGTTATACTTTCTCCAGACTTGGAATCACTTATTTCGGGCACGAGTTTACGCAGATAGTCGAGACTCTCAGATGACGGCACGCGACCAAGCCAGTAGACCGGAACAGCGTCGTAGTCTCGTTGTCGGTCGAGATTGTAGACTTCGATGCGGTCCGGCCTGGCGTCCCTGGTTCTATAAAGCATGAACACACCAAGGTTGGGGGTTTCGGCGGAACCAGTGGCGTCCAAAAGTGCCTTGGGCTGACCCGCGAGATCAAAACCCACGTGTGGCCGCACTTCGAACCCGTAAGCAATCCAGTACGGCTTGCCGGCAACTGCACGCGTGTGGGCCGCGGCCAGTTTCGCCTGGAAGTTGTCTCCGTCAATCTTTGTAAACTTATCCGATTGTGCGAGTACGCACACCAAAGTGATTATTGATGCGCAGGCACCAATGAACAAGGTGAACATCGAAGTTTTCATTTTCGAACCCCCTTCATCCGGATTACTGATTTCGATTTATCACTTCGCGTAACTCACGCGCCAGCGTCTGAAGCATTAACCTTTCATCCGCATGAATAAAGAAGTGATCTCCGGGAAACATTGCAATTCTGAAGGATGCGGACGTTTGTTCGCCCCAGGCGGCGATTTGAGTGCGCGTCGTATCCGGATCCCGCAACCCGCCGTAGGCACTTATCGGACAAGCGAGCCGCTCATCGTGTTTATAGACGTAGGTTTCCCAGACTGCAAAGTCCGCACGCAGCAGCGGTAAAACGAGCGTCATCAATTCAGGATTCGCCAGGATTTCAGGCCGCGTCCCATTCAGCCGTCGTATCTCGTTCAGCAACTCCTCGTCCGACAGAGTATGAACCAGCAGTTTCTCGGTTTCACATTGCGGTGCACAACGCCCTGCGACGAAAAGATGCGACGGCTGTAACCCGTGCGGCTGATGACGCCGGAGATAGCGGGCCATCTCAAAACTCATTAGCGAGCCCATGCTGTGACCAAAAAAAGCGTAAGGCCTGTCGAGATACGGGACCATCGCCTGAGCCGCAAGCTCGATCAGTGGTCCGAGCTGATTGAGCGGCTGCTCTCTGATACGACTGCCTCTGCCGGGGAGTTCGATCCCCACGATCTCAAGATCGGTTTGTAGTTTATTGGGCCACTGACGATAAATGCCGGCGCCGCCGCCCGCGTAAGGAAAACAGAACAATCGAAGCCGCGCATTGGGGTTGGGGCGAGTCCAAACGAGCCATGGATTCGACGTGAGCCTTTCGGGCGGACTCTGTATCCCGGGTGAGGCGAATCTCAAATCAACTCCGCTGTCTTGCATGTTGATAATTCCGAAGCGTTCTTGTCTTAGGAAACTGTCACGCCGGAAGCAGCAATGCTTACGGGCGGTTGAGTCTCATCGAGAACAATCATACCGTAGTCGAGTTTTACAAAGCGATCTGCGACGTAGTAATAGCGCTCATCATGACTGATTACGAGCACAGTCTTACCCCTGGCCTTGAGTTCCGGGAGGAGCTGTAAATAAAAGACTTCTTTGAAAAGCGGGTCTTGATCGGCGGCCCACTCGTCAAAGACGTAGAACGACCGGTCCTCGAGATATGCGGTCAGGAGCGCCAAGCGCTTGCGTTGTCCTTGCGATAAGGACGTAGTCGTCAAGGCCATATCTTTTACTGCAACTTTGTGGGCCAACTGCAAGCGTTGCAGGTAACTGTGCGCGTGCTGATCCAATTGTTGAGCTTCTATCCCGAGCAGGCTGTCAAAAAGGTAAAAGTCTGAAAAGACCACGGAAAACATTTGACGATACGCCTCGCGATTAGCGTCATTGATGGCCTTTCCATCGACTTGAATCTCACCCGCTTCAGGAGCGTAAAGTCCTACCAGAAGTTTAGCGAGCGTCGTCTTGCCACTGCCGTTGCCGCCTCCGAGGATCACCAGTTCGCCTGGATCAAATGACAAATCGATTGGCCCAAGCGTGAAAGTGTTGTCCTCGCCTTCGCGCCGATATTCGTGCGTGATGCCGATCAGGTCAATTCTGCCCTGGAAGTGCTCTCTATGCGTTGTGTCCACTTCGGGCGTGAACTCACGCAGTTTCAAGCCTAGTTGATCGAGTTTCGCAATGGCGATATTGGCGCGGCTGAATCCCGACATCATATTCATTACGAGTTGCAATGGCGTCATAATGAATAGAATGACGATGACGTAACCGATGATTACCTGTAGGCTCGTCCCGTAGATGGCAGGCAGCGCGAAGACCAGAAGTCCGACAGCTACGAAGCCCATCGTCTGTCCCCAACTGGCTGCCCCAAGGTAAATCGAATAACCAAACACCGTCTCTTTTCTAAAGTTGAAGGCAGTGGAACGCAGGTTTGTGAGGAACGCGTCACGCCGGAGGCGATGCAGTTTCAATTCTTTCGCGCCCTCAGTTAAAGCGCGGAAATGATGGAGTAACGCATCCATATGCTCGCGCGCGCCGCGCAAATAGACTTCAGCTTTTGCCACTGGAAACAGGTAACAGGCGATTCCCAGTGCCATAAAGGCGAGCACTGCCAGCAATACAGTAAGCGACAGCCATCCCAAATAGATGAGACTACACGCAATCACGGCAAGGTTGATGCTAAGGATCGGAATCTGGAGAAGGGCGTTGGCGATAACCGGTACGTCGTCGGTCAGCGTCGCGAGCAAACGGGCCGAGCCGAGCTCCTCAAGACGACGCAGAGGCGCCGCGAGAATCTGACGGCTCAACTGGTGACGCATTTCAAACAACGCGTCCTGACCAAGTCGAAGCAGAAGATATTCCGAGAAGAACCGCATCAGCGGCAGCAATATGCAGAAACCACCAAAGATCCAAATCAACCAGGTAAAGGCCGCTTTTTGCGGATCACGCAAAGCGGAGTTGACCACCGCAAGAAGCGCCGTATTGCAAGCGCCACCAACTATCCCTGCCGCGATGGCAAGAATTGCCGTGCGCTTTGAGAATCGTACGATGAAGCGAATTAATTCCATCAGAATCCCTCTTCAGCACTGTTTGTACGCGGGTTTCGGGTCTTCTTTTTCCATTTCTTCCCGTCCGCTTTATCTAATTTTGAGCGACTGTGCATCACCAGAACCTGATCTCGATCCAAGTTGGAAATACTCCTGAGATATTCGACAGCAGCCGGCGTGTCCAGCTGTTTTGACAGCGCGCTAATCAGCTGGATCTTCAGTGAAGTCGCTGAAACAGTTTCATAGAGGCGGCGGAGTATTGCGACAGCTTCCGGCTCCGTACTCTTGCCGATACTCATCGCAGCCTGCTCGCGCACACGAGAGTTTTCGGACTCATTAGTCACGATCTCCGCGAGAAATTCAAGATTCCCGCCGATGCGACCGAGCCATTTAATCGCCGCCATCCGCGCTTCCGCGAAAGTCGAGCTGCGTGCCCATTTTTTTAGCAACGTTTCTGCCTGCGGATCATTGTGGACGGCGGCTGCCTCCAATAAACGACTGCAACTCTCCGCATCGGAATTCCGGCTGAACAGATGCTCTATGAAGTCGAGACTTTGATCCGTCTCGATCAGACCCAGCCAATAAACTGTCGCACCGTCCCAATCGTGCGGCTGGTCCAGATCGACAAGCAACACGCATGATGCTCGATTTAGATCAATCCCTTCATAGGAAAGAAAGAGTCCGGCCCGCCTGGTTGACTTCGCGCCCGCACCAGTGATCGCGCCCAGTTTTATTTGGGATCCGCCGGCGTTGTTCAATACGAGTTCGAGGGCGACATTGGGACGCAAAGAAAAAGTGTAGGAAATCCAGTAGCGTCCCGGCGCTGCGGTTCGTCTCTGCTCGAGCACGGAATCCAACTTTGCGGATAGATGGGCGGCGCCGTCTACGTTGATGGTCCGGGAACGTTTTGCAAACATGACATTTTCTCCTCAAAGTGCAGCCGCGGTTTCACGCAAATGAACGTGACGCGGCAAATCCCTTTCGTCTGTTGCTCCCAACATACGCAAGTCAGCCAGGCGCTGATCCGGATCCGCCAGAACGCTTTCAAGCAGATTACGGAAATGCTCGGCCATGCGCCTGATTGTCGATGCATCAAACAAAACCGTGCTGTATTCAAAACCCCCTACCAACCCTTGTGGCGTGTCGTGCAAATTCAGCGTCAGATCAAAATTGGACCGCCCCGTCTCAACCGACATTACTTGCATGTTCAACTCGGCCACTTCAGTCGTGTCTTCTGTTCCGGCATCGTTGTGGAGGACAAACCCGACCTGGATTAGCGGTGAATATGCCGGATCGGATTCAAAGTCGAGCGCTTCGAGAAGCTTTTCAAACGGAAGCTCCTGGTGAGCATATGCGCCCAGCGCAACCTCACGCACGCGTCCAAGCAATTGTCGGAAAGTGAGTGCACCCTCGACTTGTGTTCTCAAAGCGAGAGGGGTGCCGAAGTTTCCAATTAGCTTTTCGATACTGGTCTGGGTGCGTCCGGCGACGGCCGTACCAACTACGATGTCCTGCTGTTCCGTATAGCGATAGAGCAGAGTCTTGAAAGCTGCGAGTAACGTCATGAAAAGCGTGCAACGCTCACGCTGGCTCAGCACCTCAACTTGCTGCGATAGTCCCTTTGGCAGCGCAAAGACCAAGTGCGCGCCCTGATACGTTTTAACTGGAGGCCGCGGCCGATCCGTTGGCAGCAGCAATATTGGAGTGACTCCTTTCAATTGCTCTGTCCAATACTTCAAAGCATTGTCCTTCACTTCCCCTTCCAGCCAGCGGCGCTGCCAAACGGCGAAGTCGGCATATTGAAGCGCCAGGTCTGGGAGCGGTGACGCCTGGCCCTGGCTGAAAGCACGGTACAGAGCCGACACTTCATGCGAAAACAATCCAACGGACCAACGATCACAGGCGATGTGTGGAACGCTTAAGAGGAGACGATGCTCGTTTGCAGAAAAACGCAAGAGACGCAAGCGCAAGAGTGGACCGGTTGAGAGATCAAAACTCTCTTTCGCCTGTTGGTTCGCCGCCTCTTTCGTCTTCGTTTCTCTTTCAACCTCCGAAAACTCGGTCAAATCAACAAGGGAAAGATCGACTGGCCCAGGCGGGTTGATGATCTGGACCGTTTCTTCTTCCTCTCTGGCAAACGTCGTTCGTAACACTTCATGACGCCGCACGACCTCGGTCAAACTTTTCCGAAGCGCGTCGACATTCAACGGTCCGTGCAGAGATATCTCCCAACTATAAAAGGACGGACGTCCCTCCAATTGGGCCATCAACAGCGTGCGGGCTTGAAAGAACGAAATGGGCAACGGGCCATCACGACTAACCCGTTCTATCGCTGCGGTCTGAACACCTCGAGCGCCTTTGATCGTCTCCTCAAGTTCCTGCGCGAGGCCGGCGACGGTCGGCTTCTCAAAAATCTTGCGTAATGGAAACGGTGTTGCGAATGCTTCGCGAAGCCGCGCGACCACCCGAGTAGCCAGCAAAGAGTGCCCGCCTGAGTGAAAGAAATTGTCGTGTATACCGGTGCGCTCGAGTCCGAGGACTTCGCTCCAAACGCCTGCCACCATTTCTTCCACCGGCGTTCGTGGCGCGACGAATTGTTCGGTTGTATCTCTGCGGCTGGGCGCTGGCTGTGGCAGTGCTCGACGGTTCACTTTTCCATCGGAGGTCAGCGGCATCTCATCCAGAAACACAATCGCCGAAGGCACCATGTACTCCGGCAACTTTTCACGCGCACGCAGCCGCAGATCATTCGCCAACATGTCTGACAGCAATCCTCTGCGCGCGACGATGTAAGCAATCAGCCGTCTCTCTTCAGAGCGCTGTCCGTGCGCCGCCACGACTACCTCCTGCACGTCCGGATGATCGCGCAGGGCCGCTTCCACTTCACCGGTTTCGATTCGATAGCCTCGCACTTTGACTTGCTGATCGATGCGGCCGAGAAACTCCAACGTGCCGCCGGGCAAGTAGCGCGCCAGATCTCCGGTCCGATATAGCCTCGCGCCCGGAGTATCGCTGAACGGGTTGGGTACAAAGGCGGCAGCAGTGAGATCAGGACGGTTGAAATAGCCACGCGCCAAACTCACACCACCGATATAGACTTCTCCGCTAACACCGACCGGCACCGGTTCAAAGTGTCGATCCAGAAGGTAAATTTGCGTGTTGTAGATCGGCTTACCGATCGGAGGCAGCGCCGGCCATGAGTGACGATCGCCGGCGACGAGCCTATAGGTGGTCACTGCGTGACATTCAGAAGGCCCGTAGTGGTTGTGCAGCACAGTATTCTCCGACTTACTGAAGAAACTGATCGCTGGACTGTTGATTTGCAGTTGTTCGCCGGCGACGTTTAATTCGTGCAGGCTGTGTGGAACTGAACCTTCAGTGCCGGCGATTTCAACTAGCTGCTGAAATGCGACAAACGGCAGGAACAGCCGGTTGATTTGTGCCTCGACCAGAAAATTCAGCAGGCTGCTGATGTTGTGCCGCACCTCTTCGGAGATCAGCACTATCGTGCCGCCCGTACACCAGGTCGTAAAGATCTCGAGGTTTGAAGTATCAAAATTGAGCGAGGCGAATTGCAGTGTCCTTGCTCCGAGTCGGGGTTTCTGATCGTCGATCAACCACGTGACCAGATTGAACAACGACTCATGGCGCATCGCAATGCCTTTTGGTCTCCCGGTCGAACCTGAAGTGAAAACGATGTAGGCGAGGTTATCCGGCGTTACTGTGCAGGCCGGATTCGCATCGCTTTCCTGCGCCACCCGCTCCCATTCTTCGTCCAGATAGAACAGATTATCGATCACGCCGCTCAGTTTGCTTCTGAGCTTTGCTTGCGTAAGGCAAATCGAGGTCGGAGCATCGCCGGCTATAAAACTCAGCCGCTCGTTCGGATACGTGGCGTCGAGCGGCACATAAACTCCGCCCGCCTTTAGAATGGCAAGCATTGCGACGACGATGTCGACCGAACGTTCCATGCAGATACCGACCAACACATCCGGGCCGACACCCTTCGCTCGCAGAAAGTGGGCCAACCGGTTAGCACGCTGGTGCAATTGAAGATACGTCAGTTGAGCGCTGCCGAACTCGACCGCAACACTGTTTGGCGTGCGCTCCACTTGTTCTTCGAACACAAGATGTATCAAGCGCGGTCCATCAAAGTGTCGCGCGGTCTTGTTCCATTCACACAACATCTGGTGGCGATCGGTCTCGCTCAACACCTCCAGTTTCCCGATTGGCTTGTCCGGCTCCGCCAACGCTGCAGTCAGAAGGTTTTCCAATAGTTGCAGCGTGCGGCGAGCGGTCGTTGCCTCGAAAAGATCTGAATTGTATTCGAGCATGGCGGCAAGGCTGCCAGATGCTTCGACGAGAAAGAGTGTCATGTCGAATTTCGCCGAACCATTGTCGACACCGACATTCGTCAACGTCAGGCCCGGTAGCTCGAATTCTTCGGTCATGGACATCTGGTGTACAAACATCACCTGGAACAACGGGGGATAACTCAGGTCACGTTCCGGTTGTGATGCCTCTACTAACGCTTCGAACGGAAGCTCTCGATGCGTATAAGCGCCAAGTGCGACTTCGCGCTCATGTTTCAGGAGATCGCGGAACGACGGATTACCGGCGAGGTTTGTTCGCAGCACTAGAGTGTTAGTAAAGAAGCCGATGATTCCTTCAAGCTCCATCCGCTCGCGATTCGCGATCGGCACACCGACGACGATGTCAGTCTGGCCTGTGAGCCGATGCAGCAAGGCGTTGAAAGCCGCGAGCAACGTCATGAACATTGTCGCCCCTTCACGCCGGCTGAACACACGCGCCGACTCGAGCAATGTTGCTGGAAGAACCAGAGTTTCTTTCGCGCCATTGAGCGATTGGACTGGTGGACGCGGATGATCGGCGGGAAGTTCCAACACGGCCGGCGCACCCGCGAGTTGTTCTTTCCAGTACGACAACTGCGACTCGAGTATCTCGTCGCGGAGCCAATGTCTCTGCCACGCAGCGAAATCCGCATATTGAAGCGGAAGTTCCGGCAGAGGCGACGGTTGTTTCCGGCTAAACGCCAAATAGAGGGCTTTCAGCTCGCGGACGAGCACTCCACGCGACCAGACATCACTGATGATGTGGTGCATAGAAAACAGCAACAGATGTTCGTCGCCAGCGAGCTTAATTAAGACGGGTCGCAACAATGGGCCTTTAGTTAGGTCAAATGCCTGCCGTCCATCTTCCTCAACCCTGCGCATCGCTTCGACTTCGCGCTGATCTTTTTCGAGGCCACTTAAATCGACCACCTCGAGCGTTAGCTTCAGGCTCGGAGCAATCATCTGCACAGGATTTCCATCGACCGGTATGAACGTCGTACGCAGACTTTCATGTCTTCTGACCAGCTCGTTGAAAGTCGCTTCGAGGGCGCCTACATCGAGTACGCCTTTGAGGCGGACAGCGGCGGGTATCGTATAAAACGGGTTGCCGGGCTCCATCTGGTCGAGGAACCAGAGTCGCTGTTGCGCGAAAGACAAGGGAAGGTCTGCCGTGCGATCTACCGGCTCGATAGGAAGCGATGTGAGATTGTGCTTATTCTTCAATCCGGCATCTATGAGGGCTGCAAGCTCGTTCAGGGTTCGCGCTTCAAAGAACTTGCGCAGCGGCACGTCAACGCCAAAAGCCTCACGAACTCGCGCCATCACCTGCGCCACCAGCAACGAATGTCCGCCCAGCTCGAAAAAATCATCAAGCTGGCCCACGTGATCCAAGCCCAGCACTTCGCACCAAATGCCTGCCACGACCTCAGTAATCGGCGTTTGCTGGGCGGTCTCGTCGTCTGTCTGTTGTTGGTCGCGATCGGGCTTCGGCAGGGCGCGCCGATCGATCTTGCCACTCAACGTTCGCGGCAACTGATCGAGTAAGACAAACGCCGCCGGCACCATGTGGTGCGGCAGTTTCTCCCGTGCCGAACGTTGCAGCGCTTTAACTAAGACGGATCGATCCAATCCGTTTGACGGAACAACGTAAGCCACCAACTCTTTGTCCCCGGTACGCATCGCACATGCATTGACCACTACCTCGCGCACTGATTGATGCTCTCGCAATACTGCCTCGATCTCACCCGGCTCAATACGGAACCCGCGCAGTTTCACTTGCTGATCGATCCGTCCGAGAAACTCGACGCGTCCATCAGGCAGATAGCAGGCCAGGTCACCCGTGCGATAGAGACGCGCGCCTTGCATTGTGGAAAATGGATTCGGAATAAAGCCGGCGGCCGTCAGATCCGGTCGATTCAGATAGCCGCGAGCAAGACCAATGCCGCCGATGTACAGTTCACCGCCAACGCCGATTGGCATAGGTTGCAGGCGGCTATCGAGAATGTAGATCTGAACGTTGGTCAACGGCTGTCCAAGCGGCACGACCGGGTCATGATCCTCTCGCGCGCATCGATTAGAGGCTGCGTCAATGGCAGCTTCGGTTGGTCCATAAAGATTGATCAGGTCCGCGGAAAACAGACTGTAGAAACGATCTCGAAGGTCGACCGACAAAACTTCGCCACCGCAAAACATGAGTCTCAGAGAGCGACATGATTTCGCGACGACTTCCTGGTCCAAAAACACTCGCAGCATAGAGGGGACGAGTTGGAGAACAGTTATCCGGTGCGCCGCTATCGTCTGGGCCATGTATGCCGGATCCTGATGACCACCCGGACGCGCCATCACGACTGCTGCTCCCGCCAGCAGCGGTGCGAAAAGTTCCCAAATGGAGGCATCGAAGATGTACGGGGTTTTGTGTAAGACCCGGTCGCTGACCGCAAGTGGATAGGTGTGATTGGTCCACAGCAACCGGTTGTTTATCGCGCGGTGGGAGATCAGTACTCCTTTCGGGTTCCCGGTCGAGCCGGATGTGTAGATGACGTAGGCCAGATCGTCAGGCAAGACTCCGCTGACCGTGCGTGGGTACGCATCTGCGATCTGCTGGTCAGCGACGCCGTCGAGATAGATCACGCTCGCGTCATGCGCCGGCAGTTTCGGTTCCAGGTCCTTTTGAATCAGAAGTACGCGCGCCTCGGTATCTTCCAACACAAACGACTGACGGTCATGCGGGTACGAAGGATCGAGTGGAACGTAAGCGCTGCCTGCTTTAAGCGTGCCGAGCAGTGCGATCAGCATTTCGACTCCGCGCTCTGCACAAACGGCGACGCGCGCTTCCGGACCTACCTCCAACGCCTGCAACCGCTGCGCCAATTGGTTAGCGCATGCGTCCAGCATCGCATACGTCAGTTCCCTGTCATCTTCAATAACCGCAACCGCATTGGGAGTTCGATCGACCTGTTCCTCGAAGAGTTGATGCAGACACTGATCCCTGCGGAAGTTGTGATCGGTGTCATTGAATTCAACAAGTAACTGACGACGCTCGGTTTCACCAATGAGTTCCAGGTTTCCAATCTCAGTTTCTGGTGCAGAAGCAACACTCTCGAGCAGTTTCTTGTAACGCTCCGCCAAGCGTTCAATCTCTTCGCGCTGATAAACGACAGCGTTGTAATAAAGAGATATCGTCAAATGCTTGCCGCGAATGGCGGCAGAGAGCCTGAGGTCGAAACGATCCGAACAAACGTATTGCAACCCGTGAGCGGCTGAGATTCCGTTGCGTTCGAGAAGCGCTGGAGATTCAGTGAAATCAAAACAGACAGGGAAAAACGGAAGTTGACCACCCTCGTGCGGCCAGGTGAAATAGTCCTGCCATTTTTCAACTTCCTGAGTTGCGAGCTCAGCACGGCTTAAAACCTCAGCGAAAGGGGAATCTGCGCGCAGCCGCGTCGACACGGGAACATACCGGGCAAAGGGCCCAAGCGCGTCCGCAAGCTCTTCGTAAGTGCGGCCGTCGGCCGAAGCTCCGATGGTAAAATGATCGTGGCCGGTGAGTCGCCAGAGCAATATCTGCCAGCAGGCTAAAAGAAATACGCGCGTGGAAACACCGGCAGCCTGACGCCGCTTCCCAATCAGATCCAGCACCGCCGGATCGACGGCGAAGGTAAATAGCTCAGGCTCGAATTGAGGCGCGGCGGAGGTTACAGCGTTCCGCGTTACAGGTTCGACGCGCAGGAGTTCAGAAAGGCTCTTCTGCCGCCAGTACGCGCGACCTTCCTCCGTCTCATCCGACTCAATCAACTGATTGAAGACTTCCGAAAGGTCGGCATACTGCGGCGCCTCGGTAGTCAAGACCTGTTCACCGGCCAGTAACCTCAGGAGTTGTTGCAGGAGCGTTTCGACGGTCGTCGCATCCGCGAAGAGGGTTGAGAAAGCGAGCAGCAGAGCATGGCTTCGCGGGGCAAGCCTGATCAGCGTCGCGTTTAAAGGCGGACCTTCTTCATAATCAAACGGCCGCGTGCGAGACTCTGCAAACATGCGCGCGAGCTGGTGCTCTTGCTGCTCGTCCTTGAACTCACTCAAATCCGCGGTTGCGAGCGAAATGGATGGTGACTCGCGGATTACCTGCACTGGCACGTTCACGTCCGGCAAAGATTGAAAGACAGTGCGGAGAATCTCGTTTCCCTCAACAAGTTCGCGCAATGCAGCCGCCAACTGCGGCCGCTCCAGAGAACCTCTTATATAAAGGACAGAGACCGACCGGTAGGCCTCCGCAGAACCGGCTTGCTGCAACATCCAGGCGCGCCTCTGTTGCGGCGAAAGTCGAAATCCTTCAATCTGACCCAGTGTCATCACGTTAAACCCCGTAGTGAAATTCCTTTTTGCCGAAGAGTCGTTCGGAAATAATTCCTCGCCGGCGGCACTCCTCTACCAAGCGATTCGAAGCGACTATTGGATTCGACTCATCCGTGTATTTCACGCTCGAGACGTAGGTCAACCACGGTTCCTGGCCCATCGCGTAGACGTACACTTCCTTGAACTTGAGGTTATCGACGATGCCAATGCCGCGTTCGTAGTTTGACCCGCTGAACCGGCGCGACTGATCCATCTTTCGATCCAACCGCCTGGTCATCAACGGGCCATAGAGCCAGGACATCGGCGCGCCGTCACACTCCATACCGATAAACAGGACGTCGATCGGCCCGACAATCTGCGCCAGCCGCACATAAAGCTCCGGTTCGATGTTGTTTGAGTCGGCGGCGAAGAGATATCTCTGTCCGTTTAGATCGATCAGGTGTGCGATCTTGCTCGTGACGTTACAGTCAGCGTGTTCACCAAGGAAAGGGATTCCGGTGATGCTGCCTCCTTCAATCTCCAGCGTCTCCATCTCGTCAAGCTCGCGGACATGTTGGAAACCGATGTGCTGAAAGATGAGTTTGAGTGAGGGATCTTCAAGACTTCCGCCCCGGCTGCGTGGAAGAATGATGTTCTTCACCTTATGCCGGAGCTGAAGGATCGTTTCGAACATGATGTGGTCCTGATGCCCGTGCGTGTAGAGCACGTAGTCAATCGAGTCGGGCAAATCGAGGTAAGTGAAACGGTCGATGCCGTTGTCGTACTTGTAACTGATCACAGGATCGAGCAGCACACTGACGTCTTTTGTTTCGAGGAGCACTGTTGCATGACCGTAATATCGCACTCGTACGCCTTCGCCTTTCCATCTCTGCGCCGGCGGCGGTGCATTCTCAGTGAGAAAAGTTGAGAAGACTTCATAATCGTGAGGCCTGAGTTGCAGCCGTTCCTGCAATTCGCCGGCTGCTCGTGGCGCGGTCTTCATCCCGAACAAGTAATCCACGTCCCCGCTGTTGAACGGAATTTGCAGATGCAAAGACTTATCGTCGGGTAACCGCGGAGTGCTCAGCGCGAAGGCGCGGTCGTCCTTATCAATCAAAGACAGAGACAAGCTCTGTGACGCCGGATTGTAGTAACGACTCTTGTAGAGCAAGCCTTCGATGAACCGAATAGATGCATTGCTGTTCAGGTCGTAAACGAGCTCCACGTAGCCCTTCAAGTTTTGCGGAATCTTTTCATATAAAGGCTCAAGGGAATGACCTTTAGCTTCGTTCCGCAGGAGTTCGCCGAGCACGCCGACTGACTGCGCAAACTCCACCATGTGGGCCTGTTCCCTGCTTGTCTGATCGATGAGCGCGCGAATTTCATCTACGCGTTTACCGTCATAGTCGATGAAAGGTCCACCCAGCATCGCCGGATTTTTCACCGCGTTCGCGTGCACCTGCGGACCGCTCACATACGACTTCATGATCTTCAGGTGAAGATTGGCAATGTTCATGGCCGCCGACGCTGGAGCGATCAAATACGTCCACGCATACCACTGATTGAAAAGCGGCTCTGCTTTGACGTTGGGCTTTAAGTACAACTTTGAGTTTTCCATTGCTTACCCCCTCGTTGTCAGCCACAAACAACAGCGATGTGTTTGCTAAACGGCTGTTGCAGTTCTTACCAGATCGCTTGAGATGTGCTCCCTCGCAAAGCTGTAGGGATCCATCGGATCGACTGCGATACTCTCGACGGGGAGCGTTCTGCCGACACCTATTTCCTTCGCCACTGCAAGGAGCACTTGTATTGCCGCCTTGTCTTCAAGCGCGAAGCCGGTTGAGTCGAAGACCGTTTTCGACAACTGGTATGGACGGTAGTCCGAGGCATGCTTCACGAGGTCGATCAACTCCGGACCAATCGCGTCGGGCGCCAGTTGCTGGCATTCACCTTCAACCACCGCCTGCGAGCGGTAGTCGGGACACACGAGGCTTTCGTGGAGCAACCGAAGCGGTAATTCGATCTTGCGTGGTAGATCAGAGCCGACAGCATTGATGTGGACCCAGGGTTTTAGATTCACGCCGTCAATGACCGGCCCCGCGTCAAGTCCAACCGAAGTGGCGGTGCAGATGATGTCCGACTGTTCTTCCAGTTCTCGCCGCGAGGCTGGTTCGATATTCAATCCGAGGAAGCGGCAGCGTTCAGGAAACGAAGCGAGAACGTCGCTGTCAGTGTCGTACGCCAGCACGCGCTTGATATCGAAGAGACGTGAGAGCGCGTGCAATTGTGTCACGGCCTGGGCCCCACAACCGACCAGACCAACGACTTCGCTGGCCGGATTCGCCAGCACTTCGCTCGCAATTGCCGAAGCTGCGCCCGTTCGCAGTGCAGTCGCAAAGGTACCGTCAGTCAAAGCCATCAGGTGACCGGTACGAATGTTGTAGAGACTGAGCGTAGAAATGATTGTTGGGACCTGGTAGAGCAGCGGATTGCCCGGGTTGTAGCTGACTACTTTAATCACCACAAAGTCGTCCACTTGCATGACGGGCATCCACTCGAGTACGCCGGGATAAGGCGTGAAGTAGGAAAAGCCATCACGGGTCCGGACCTGCGTGAGATTGTTGTCAAACTTGAGGAAGGTCTCTCGCAACTCGTTGATGATGGCGTCCATCAACTGATGCAAACCTACGCGATTTACCATTTCCGCGATATCGTCTCTGGTAAGAATGATCGTGTCCATCGAATGCTCCTCTGTGTGCGAGCCGAAAGTGGGGAATACATGCTCTTCTCTGAGCAAGCTGTATGCTCTCTGTGGTTCACCATTACTTAGAAAGATTAGCTACAGATACACGAGAACACAGAGGTTGCTCGGAGAAGAATCGACCAACAGACTCTCGGACAAGCAGGTTAGTACTTTCGTTTTAGTCGTTGCGGGTGTAAGGCTCGGCCATCGCGACAAGAATGTTGCGCCGGCCCTTGTATGGCGCGCGAGCGTGCGCCGTCATTACGTTGTCGAGCAACAGGACATCGCCCTGTTCCCATGGAAATGAAATGCTCTCCTGAAGGTAAGCCTCGCGCATTCGGGCTACTACTTCAGATCCGATCGGGCTACCGTCGCCATAGTAGCTGTTGTACGGGAGATCTTCTGGCGCGAACGAAGCAAGCAGGGGTTCGCGGATCGACGGCGCCAGGGTCGTAATATGAAAAAACGTGATGTGATTGAACCAGATTAACTCTTTCGTGTGTGGATGTTTGATCGTCGAATTGCGGATCTGGCGCGTGCGCAGGCGATTGCCTTCTTTCCACTCGACCTGGATCCCGGCGGCGCGGCAGTAGCGCTCGACCGCCTGCCTGTCAGTCGTTTGGAACGCGGTCTCCCAGGTCAGGCCGAAACCATCACCATAATTGCGAACGTACATCCACTTCTTTTCTTCAAACTGCGCTTTAATTCGTTCATCAAGCCGCCCGAGTACTTTGCGCGTGTCTACAATCGGAGTTTCGCCACCCTCGGCCGCCGGCGTTTCACAAAAGAAATAGAGACGCAGCGGAAACGTCAATGAATATGAGTGTTCATTGTGCGGAAAGATCGATTGGTCCGGTGGATAATCGGTCGAGGTGTAAATGTTTTCCGCGACGGCGCTGCGTGGCGATGAGCGCTCACGATATTCCAGCAGTTCGCCGGAAATGGCCCGGCACACTTCGCCGAATTCAGCCGGCGTACGAACGTTGAAGTCGCGAAAGAGCAACGCTCCATACTGATGCAGTTTCTGCCGGATGAATGACTGGTTCGTTTTTGCCCATCCCGCAAGGTTGACCTCGTCAACAGCCGGTCGCAGTACAAGCGGAAGCTCATTACCTGAGTGCAAGAAGCTTGCAGTTACCAACTGCTCCGGCGAGATGTTAATTGTCTTACGCCTCACGCTCGGAAGTTTCCTCGAGCTGGAGGTCTGTAGCTCTTTCATGATTAGCCTAAGTCGCTTGACTAACGACTTTGCGCTTCGCAGTTCTCAACAACTCGCTGCGCTTGTGCGTCAGTTCTCGTTCCGTTGACTCTTCGAGGAGTGCTCGCAACTCACTCAATCGTCTCGCAGGATCTCCGACTGCAAAACTCAGCAGTCTTTCGTACCGTTGCCACATGTGCAGAATTGTGGCGGCGTCAAAAATGTCAGTGTTGTATCGAACGAGACCGGTCAATCCCTGCTCGGTATCCGTCAAATAGAAGCTCAGGTCAAAAACGGCAGTGCCGTCCTGCAAAGGAAAACTCGTGAGCGAGAGTTTAGGCAGTTTTAGGTCCGACATCGGTGCGTTCTTGAAACCGAACATTACCTGGAACAATGGATTCCGGCTCAGATCGCGTTCAGGGTTGAGAGCTTCGACGACCTTGTCGAACGGCAAGTCCTGATGCGCATAAGCGCCGAGCGCGACTTCGCGCACGCGTGCGAGAATCTCCGAGAATGAAGGATCGCCGCTCAGGTCAGTGCGCAGCACAAGTTGATTGGCGAAGAAGCCGATGAGATTTTCAGTTTCGATACGATTACGGTTGGCAACATCTGTCCCGACAACAATGTCGGTGCTGCCTGAGTAGCTGTGCAACAAAGCATTGAAACCACCCAGCACCAACATGAATATCGTAACGTCTTCGCGGCGACTCAGCGTCTTGATGTGGTCGCTCAGCTCCTTCGACAGCACGAAACTGTCGTAGGCGCCGCGGAAGGCTTGCACTGGCAGTCGCGGGCGATCCAATGGTAGGTCTGTCTCGGGAATATTCGGTCCAAGTTGTTTACGCCAGTAATCGAGTTGTGCCTCCAGCACCTGGCCCTGTAACCACTCACGCTGCCAATACGCGTAATCGGCATACTGCAAGGTCAGTTCAGTTAGTGGCGAGGCACGGCCGTCATTGAACGCCTCATAAAGCGTTGCGAACTCTCTGATAAGCACGCCCATGGACCAACCGTCCGAAACGATGTGGTGCATCGTTAAGACCATAAGATGCTCCTCGTGATCGAGCGTCATCAGCACCACACGCAAGAGCGGGCCACTCGTCAAATCAAATGGAGCACGTATCTCCGCCGTGGCGAGTTGTCGGGCTTCGGCTTCGCGTTCCGGTTTGGGAACGCTGCGCAAATCGAGTTTCTTCAATACCAACGGACAGTCCGCAGCAATTATCTGCACCGGTTCGAACGCACTGGTGCTGAAGGTCGTGCGCAGTGATTCATGGCGGTAAATGATCGCTGCCAAAGCGCGCTCGAGCGCTTCGATCGACAAGTTGCCGGTCAAGCGGACCGCTGCGGAAACGTTATAAGCAGCATTGCCCGGGATTAATTGATCGTGGAACCAGAGACGCTGTTGTGCGAAGGACAAAGGCAGGTCGCCGTCTCGCGACACGGGCTCGAGAGGTATTTCGTCGAGCTCATAACTGGCACGTTGTCTCGCTTCGATCACCGCGGCAAACTCGCGCACCGTAGGTGATTCGAAGAGCGCGCGCAACGGCAAGTCGATTTTAAAAGTACGTTTGGTTTGTGAGACGGCCTTGGTCGCCAGCAAAGAGTGTCCGCCGAGTTCAAAGAAGTTCTCGGTGGCGCCAATTCGCGCCAGGCCAAGCACGTTCGCCCAAATACCCGCGACTACTTCTTCGATTTCCGATCGAGGCGCCGTGAAAGATTCGTCGAGCTCGCGTGTTGTTCTGTCGACGGGCGGCAGAGCCTCATGATTCACCTTGCCATTCGGGTTCAACGGGAATTCGTCAAGCGGGACGACAGCCGTTGGCAACATGTATTCGGGCAGTTGCTCTTTCAAATAACGGTGCAACTCATTCACCGATGGCGGAGAGTCAGTATCGGCGATGATATAAGCGATGAGATTTTTGTTCAGCGTTGCATCAGAACGCACTATGACAACGGCGTCGCGCACGGCCGGATGCGATGTCAATGCTCTTTGGACCTCACCCAACTCGACGCGGAAGCCACGGAGCTTCACCTGCTGGTCCAGGCGGCCCATAAACACAATCGAACCGTCTGCCAAAAAGCGCGCCAGATCTCCCGTGCGATACAACCGCCCGCCCGGCGCCGCCGCATACGGATCCGGGATAAACTTCTCCGCCGTCAGCTCCGGACTGTGGTAATAACCGCGCGCCAGTCCATCCCCGCCAGTCAGCAACTCTCCCACTACTCCCACCGGCACCGCCCGCACCTCATCGTCCACCAGGTACACGGTGGTGTTCGCGATCGGCCGCCCGATCGGCACCGTCCCCGCAGGGCTGTTGCTCTCCGTCATCCCATGACAACAAGTGAAGGTCGTGTTCTCCGTCGGCCCATAGCCGTTGATCACCCGACACCCGGGATGCGCCCGCAACACTCGCTGCACGTGCTCCGGCGACAACACATCGCCACCAGCCAGCAGTTGCTTCACCCCTCTCAAACTCCCCAACTGCTCGTCCACCATCAGGTGAAACAGGCCCGCCGTCAGCCACAAAGTCGTCACCCCGTGCTCTTGCAGCGCGCGCCCCAGTTCGGCCAGCGACGGCGTTCCCCCCGGCAGCACTACCACGCGGCCGCCGTTCAGCAGGCCGCCCCAGATCTCCAGGGTCGAGGCGTCGAAGGAGATCGGCGCAAACTGCAGATAAACATCGGCACTCGAAAACTCGAGGTAGTTGGTCGCTCGCACCAGTCGCACGATGCTGCGGTGCGTGACGCTCACCCCTTTCGGCCGGCCCGTCGACCCCGAGGTGTACATCACGTACGCCAGGTTCGTCGCCACTGTCTCGCAAACCGGATTCTCGCTGCTCTCGCTCGCCAACTCCGCCTGCAGCTGGTCCAGCAGCAACGTTGTCGCCTCCTCTGCCGGCAACATCCCTACTGTCCGGCTGTCGGTCAGCAGCACCCGCGGCTTCGCCTCCTGCAGCATGTAAGCCAGTCGCGCGGGCGGATATCCGGCATCCACCGGCACGTACGCGCCCCCGGCTTTGAGGATCCCCAGCAGCGCCACGATTAACTCCGCCCCACGTTCCAGACAGATCCCCACCCGCACTTCCGGTCCCACCCCAAGCCGCCGCAGCCGGTGCGCCAACTGGTTCGCGCGCGCGTTCAACTCTCCATATCTCAACTGCTGCTCTCCGCCCACCAGCGCCACCGCATCCGGACTCTCTGCCACCTGCGCTTCGAACAACTCCTGCACACAGCTCGTGCGCGGATAAGCGCTGCTGACGCCCTGCCATTGCGTCAGCAACAGCCTTCCTTCCTCTTCACTCAGCAACGGAATGTCCGCCACCCTTAGCTCGGCATTAGCCGCCACACTCTCCAGCAACTGGCTGTAATGTTGCAGCAGCCGCTTCACCGTCACCCGATCAAACAGATCCGTGTTGTATTCCAGTGAGCCGCTCAGCCATCCCTGCTCTTCCACCAGCAGCAGGGTCAAATCAAACTTCGCGCTGGTGCTCTGCAAGGGCGCCAGCGACCAGCGCACCCCGCTCAGTTCCAGCGTCGCGCTGCTCCCGTTCTGCAACCCCAACACCACCTGAAACAGCGGCGGAAAGCTCAGATTCCGCTCCGGCTGCAAAGCTTCCACCAACTTCTCGAACGGCACGTCCTGATGCCCGTAGGCTCCCAACGCTCCCTCCCGCACCCGCCGCAGCAGCCCCCGAAAACTCTCCCCGCCCCGCACCGCCGTGCGCAGCGCCAGCGTGTTCACGAAAAACCCGATCAGCCCTTCCAACTCCGCTCGCGGCCGTCCCGCCACCGGCGTCCCCACGATGATGTCCCGCTGTCCCGTATGCCGGTACAACAACGCCTGGAACCCCGCCAGCAGCACCATGAACAGCGTCGCGTTCTCCCCTTTGCTGAGCGCTTGCAGTTCCCTCACCACTCGCGGTTCCACCTGATATGCCACGATCGCCCCGTTGTAGGTTTGCACCCCCGGCCGCGGCCGATCCGTCGGCAGTTGCAGCAACGCCGCACTGTTCGCTAACTGCTCCCGCCAATACCCCAGTTGCTCTTCCAGCACCTCCCCCTGCAACCATTCTCGCTGCCACTGCGCATAGTCCGCATACTGAATCGCAAGCTCCCCCAGCCGCGACGGCCGTTCCTCCAGAAAGTCTTCGTACAGCGCCGACAGATCTCGGACCAGCACATCCTTGGACCAGCCGTCCGAGATGATGTGGTGCAAGTTCAGCAACGCCAGATACTCTGCTGCTCCCAACTGCGCCACCACCACTCGCAGCAGTGGTCCTTTTTCCAAATCGAACGGTCGTTGCGCTTCCCTGTTTAGTCGCTCCTGCGCTTCCGCTTCACTCGCGAAGGCGCCTTTCTCCAGCAATCTAAACTCTGCCCGGCCCCACCCAATCACCTGGACCGGTTCGCCGTTGACCATCGCAAACGTCGTCCGCAACGACTCGTGCCGCCGCACCAACTCGGTGAGCGCGCGCTGCAGCACCGCGATGTTCAACGGCCCCTCGAGACGCAGCACCGTCGGCAGGTTGTAAAACGAGCTCTGCGGATCGAGTTGATTCAAAAACCAGAGCCGCTGCTGCGCAAACGACAGTTGCGCCGGATTGCGATCCGGTTTCCTCGGAATCGTCGGAAGGAGTTTGATGCCCTCCTTCTCGAGCAGTAACGCAAGCAACTCCTTTTTCTTAAGCGGAAGTGCAGTCATTACGCCTTCTCTACCATCGCTTTTAGCTGTTCCTGTTCGAACACCTGTTCAACGTCCGCGTCAGACAAGTTCTGAACCTGGTTTATCAGCATGGCGATCTTTTCGATCTGTCCGGGCACTGGCTCATGCTTCAAGATCGCCTCGGCCAGTTGGCCCAGAGTAGGAACGTCGAACAACAATGCGACGGGCAGTTCAATTTGAAACGTGTTACGCAGGCGCGAGACCAACTGAGTTGCCAGCAGTGAATGCCCGCCCAGATCGAAAAAGTTATCGTCCACTCCGACGCGCTCGAGATTCAGTATCTCGGCCCAAATGCCGGCGAGCACAGCTTCGATTGGCGTGCGTGGCGCGATATAGGTCTCCTCACATTGTCGCGATGCTCTGCTCGGTTCCGGCAAGGCCGCACGATCGACTTTGCCGTTCGGCGTGAGTGGCAGTTCGTCGAGAATTACAAAGGCCGACGGCACCATGTAATGCGGTAACTTCTCTTTGAGTTGTTGCTTCAGTTCTTCCGGAGCAAGAACAGAACCACTGCGAGTGGCAAGATAAGCTACGAGGCGGCTGTCGCCTTCATCATCACGCAAAACCACTGCGCAATCACGCACCGCTCCGTGCTGGGCCAGAGTGCTTTCGATCTCGCCGAGCTCGATGCGATAGCCACGCACCTTAACCTGATTGTCGCTGCGGCCTCGAAACTCGATATCACCGTTGGTGCGATAACGTCCCAAATCCCCCGTGCGGTAGAGTCGCCTTCCTGGCATCGTGCTAAATGGATCCGGAGTAAATCTCTCCGCAGTCAAATCCGGACGATCGAGGTAGCCGCGCGCAATCCCCGCTCCGCCGATGTATATCTCTGCGGGCAGACCGGCTGCTGCCATCCGACCTGACGCGTCAAGTAAATAGACCTTGCTGTCCGGAATCGGCTTACCGATGGGTACCGGCGCCGTTGCACCGTCTTCAGGTCTCAATTCATAGACAGTGCTCCAAACTGTTCCTTCTGTTGGTCCATATTCATTGAAGAGCGAAGCTTCGGGGTGTTGCCTGAAATGTTCAGCGACGGTGTCTGCCGGGCACGCTTCTCCCGCAACGATCACCGTGCTCAACGAAGAGAGCGCCGTCGCCGGTTGCTGCGCCAGCAATTGCGAATACAACGACG
>Ga0065715_10000256_pt1 | contig 30993 bp, 29 predicted proteins | sample MisBulReplicate1_FD_59102 | JGI IMG/M metagenome (GOLD analysis project Ga0065715, IMG submission 59102) | Miscanthus rhizosphere microbial communities from Kellogg Biological Station, MSU, sample Bulk Soil Replicate 1 : eDNA_1 v2 (version 2) | ecosystem: Host-associated > Plants > Roots >...
GTGATCGATTCCCGTCTGAGCAAAGACAACAATATGATTCGTCGCCGCCGGGAGTGCGGGCGCTGCAATCGGCGGTTTACCACCTATGAGCGCGTTGAAGAGATGATGCCACTGGTCGTTAAGAAAGACGGCCGGCGTGAAAGCTACGACCGATTGAAGATAATCAATGGATTGCGGCGCGCCTGCGAAAAGCGGCCGGTAAGCATCAATACCATCGAAACCATCGCCGATCGGATCGAGCGGGCGGTACAAGAGCGGGGCGAAAAGGAAGTTCCCAGCTCCGTTATCGGGGAGACTCTCATGCGCGAGCTGCACGATACCGACCCAGTGGCTTACGTCCGTTTCGCTTCTGTGTACCGTTCCTTCAAGGACATCAATGAGTTCATGGTCGAGCTCGAAGAGCTCTTGAAAGAACGCAAAGGACTGCCGTCCAGCAGACCGGCGGAACCGCGGCAAAAAAGGGAATAACATCCTTGGCCGACGCACAGCCGCGCGCTCGAGACGAATTCTATATGCGTCGGGCCTGTCGGCTGGCGCTGAAAGGCGCCGGCAGGACTAGTCCCAATCCAATGGTCGGTGCGGTGCTCGTGCGGTCTGGTCAGGTCGTGGGCTCCGGGTATCATCATTTTGCCGGCGCCGACCATGCGGAACTCGTCGCGCTTAAGCGTGCCGGCAGAAAAGCTCGCGGCGCAACGTTATATCTGACCCTCGAGCCCTGCAGCCACTACGGCCGCACACCGCCCTGCGTCGATGCAGTGATCCGCGCGGGCATCCGAGAGGTCGTCTGCGGCACACGGGATCCGAATCCGTTAGTGGCAGGGCGCGGATTTAGGCGGCTCCGGCATGCCGGGGTGATTGTTCGCATCGGAATCCTCGAGCGGCAATGCCTGATGCTGATCGAGTCGTTCGCCAAATTCATCACCCAGCGGTTACCGTTTGTCACCTTGAAACTGGCGGCAAGCTTGGATGGCAAGATCGCCGCGGCCAGCGGTGATGCGCGCTGGATCAGCGGTGAGGAGTCCCGTCGCGCTGTGCATGGACTCCGAAACAGGGTGGACGCGGTCGTAATTGGATCGGGAACCCTAAAGGCAGACGATCCGCAACTGACCTGCCGGCTTGACGGGGGACGGAATCCCTGGCGCGTCGTGTTGGACAGCCGGTTAAGCATTTCCTTGTCGGCACAAATTCTTCACCAAAAAGATCCCGATAAAACAATTATTGTCTCCGCCGCCGGCGCGCCCGCAGCCAAGACGCGCGCGATTGAAGCGCTGGGCGCCCACGTCTGGCGGTTTCCACGCGGCAAAGGCGACGTGCCCTGGTTTCCCGTGCTTCGAAAATTGGCGGCGATGGACGTGGTCAATGTCTTGATCGAAGGCGGAGCGAAGGTCGCGGCGTCGGCACTGAGGGAAAAGGTAGTGGATAAAATTATTTTCTTTTACGCGCCGAAGATCATCGGCGGGGATGGGGTCGGGATGATCGGCGATTTGGGGATTCGCCGTGTTACGCAAGCGTTGGAGCTTGAGGATGTTCGGTTTGCGAAATCAGGCAAGGATCTCTTGGTGACTGGCTATTTGAGTCGTGCAAAATTGCCGCGCGGATGATTGCCTGCGATCACTTAGCTTATGTTTACCGGGTTAATCGAAGACGTCGGCAAAATCGCAGCGCTGCGGATTGAAAGTGATGCGGCTGTGTTGACGGTGGCAACCAAACTGCCGGTGGGCAGGATGGCGCACGGCGCGAGCATCGCTGTGAATGGTGCCTGTCTGACGGTTGTGAGAAAAACGGCCAAGTCCTTCACCGTAGACGTTTCGCCGGAAACTTTGCAACGGACGAGCTTGCAGGAATTGGCGCTGGGCAGCCCCGTCAATCTCGAGCGTCCCATGCGTCTTACTGATCGTCTCGGCGGCCATCTCGTCACTGGACACGTAGACGGCATCGCAAAGATCGTAGCGATGAGCACAGAAGGCGAGTTTACCATCATTAGCTTCGCCGTCCCGGCTCCGATGACTCCATTGCTGGTGCGGAAAGGCTCCGTTGCTGTCGATGGAATCAGTTTGACGATCAATGATGTCCGGCGCGGTCGATTCTCCGTCGCCATCATCCCGTATACTTTGCAGCACACGAATTTGCGCGCTCGTAGGGTTGGTGATAAAGTCAACATCGAAACTGATCTTATCGGCAAGTACGTGCAAAATTTATTGCAGCGGCGCGAATAGTTTACGTCTCGCGTCGCCTGTCGCAGCGTCGATCGATCCCATGTCCATTGCAAGCGTCGAGGAAGGCATTGAAGAAATCCGTCGTGGCCGGATGGTCATTCTCGTCGACGAGGATGCACCCGAAAGCGACGGCTTTTTTTGTCTCGCGGCGGAAAAGATCGACGCTCAAAGCGTCAATTACATGCTCCATCATGGTCGCGGGATTATTTACGTGACCTTAACGGATGAGCGTATTCGCGAACTGAGCATACCGATGGTTCCGGAGGAAAACAGCCGGCTCGGTGGTCTCCTTTGCGGTGCGTCGTTTTCTGTTAGTCTCGAAGGGGTACACGGCGTTTCCGCCGAGGGGCGCGCGCACACAATCAAGGCTGCGATCGCCGACGAAACCAGGCACGAAGACCTGGTCATTCCTGGCCACGTTCAGCCGCTGCAGGCGCGCAGTGGCGGTGTGCTGGCGCGCTCGGGGCGAACCGATGCCTCTGTGGACTTCGCTCGGCTCGCGGGCTTCAAACCGGCAGGAGTGATCTGCCAGATCCTCGCCGACGACGGCTCGGTTGCTTTACTTCCGACGCTGGAGCGGCTAGCTCAGCAGGAAGATCTCAAGATCGTCTCGGTTGCCAGCTTGATCGCCTATCGGTTGCGTAATGAAAGCTTGGTTCGGCGGGTGGCCGAAGAAGAGTTTCCTACGATTCATGGCGGCATGTACCGGGCCATTGTCTATCGCAACGAAGTCGATGGGCTCGAGCACATGGCTTTGGTCAAAGGAGATATCGATCGCGCTGAGCCGGTGTTGGTTCGTGTGCATTCCGAATGTCTCACCGGGGACGTTTTTGGCTCGGAACGCTGCGATTGCGGCGATCAGATTCGACAGTCCCTACGCTTGATCGACGAGCGTGGTTTCGGTGTGCTGATTTACATGCACCAGGAAGGCCGAGGTATTGGCTTGACCAACAAGATTAGGGCCTATGCGCTGCAGGACCAGGGACGCGACACGGTGGAAGCCAATCTCGAATTGGGTTTTAAGGAAGACTTGCGCGACTACGGCATCGGCGCGCAAATACTCCGCGACCTGCGCGTGGAAAAAGTCGCCTTACTGACCAACAATCCGCGTAAGATCACCGGTTTGCAAATATACGGCGTAAACATTGCGGAACGCGTGCCGCTGGAAGTTCCACCGCGCGACAGCAATATTCATTACCTGAGAACCAAGCAAACGAAACTCGGCCATCTGCTTTCAAACCTCGAGGCAAAACCGGCCAAGCACTGAATCAGACGCTTGCCGAACTTCTGAGTCCATGCCTTTGATCATTGAAGGAAAGAAACAGGCGCGCGGGCTCAAGCTCGGTATTATCGTGAGCCGCTATAACCAGTTCGTCACCGAAAAACTTCTGGCCGGTGCTCTCGAGGCTTTTACAACCAATGGCGGTGACGATGAGAACCTCACGGTGGTGCACGTTCCTGGCGCCTTCGAAATTTCCATCGTTGCTGACAAAATGGCGGCCAGCGGGCGATTCGACGGTCTGATTTGTCTCGGTGCGGTGATCCGCGGGGATACACCACATTTCGATTATGTTTGTGATGCGGTGACCGCGGGCATAGGCGAGGCGGTGCGCGCGCACAAGCTGCCCATTGGCTTCGGTGTCCTGACGACCGATGATGTGCAGCAAGCGATGGATCGGGCAGGAACCAAGGATGCGAATAAGGGTTACGAAGCGCTCTTGACCGTTCTCGAAATGATCAGTGTCATTCGGCAACTCTCTTGAAGTTTTTTTGCCGCACAGAAATCAGAGTCACTCTTGTCGGAAAATCAAGAAAGTCTTACGCCTGGCCACACGGCCAAGGGTAATCGGCGCAAGGGCCGCGAGCTGGCGCTCCAGGCACTATACCAAATTGCGATCACCGGGGATGCGTCAGCGGACGCGGTGGATCTGTTTCTGCAACATTTCGAGGGTGGTCCCCAGCCCAAGGAGTTTGCCCGCCGTTTGGTTTCCGGGGTGGTCAGTCAAACGGCGGAACTCGATAGGATCATCGCGGAATGCACGGAAAATTGGAAACTGCCGCGCCTGGCGAAAGTCGATCTGGAAATTATTCGGATCGCCGCCTATGAACTGCTCTTTTGCCCGGACATTCCGGCAAACGTCAGCTTGGATGAAGCCATTGAGATAGCGAAGCGCTTCGGCAGCGCCGAGTCAGCCACGTTCATCAACGGTGTTTTGGACCATGTGGCGCGCTCGAACATCAGCAAGCCCTGATCAACCATGGAAGAGCGGTATCAACCTGAAGCCATAGAGCGAAAATGGCAAAGACTCTGGGAATCGGAGCAGGCGTTTCGCGTGCAGGCTGATCCGAACAAGCTGAAATATTACGTCCTCGAGATGTTTCCTTATCCCTCTGGCCGCATCCACATGGGCCACGTGCGCAATTACTCCATCGGCGACGTGGTGGCGCGCTATAAGCGCATGCGCGGCTTGAACGTGCTCCACCCGATGGGGTGGGATGCTTTTGGCTTACCGGCGGAGAATGCCGCGATCGAACGGGGTGTTCGCCCTCAGGCGTGGACTGATGAAAACATTCTTTACATGAAGAATCAGCTCAAGCGCATGGGGCTCTCGTACGACTGGGATCGCGAGATCGCCACGTGCACACCGGAATACTATCGTTGGAATCAATGGATTTTTCTCCAGCTCTTTAAGAAGGGCTTGGCGTACAAAAAAAACTCTTTTGTGAACTGGTGTCCCTCGTGCGAGACCGTATTGGCTAACGAGCAGGTGATCGATGGGCATTGCTGGCGCTGCGACTCGGCAGTGACTCAGAAAGAGCTCGAGCAATGGTTTTTTCGAATTACTGAGTATGCCGAAGAATTGCTCCGTGATTTAGAGCAGCTTCCCGGTTGGCCCGACAAAGTACTCATCATGCAGCGGAACTGGATTGGCAAATCGGTCGGCGCAGAAATCGATTTTCCTTTGGTTGGACATGAGGGAGCGCTGCGTATTTTTACCACTCGCCAGGATACCATTTTCGGCGCGACCTTTGTTTCGCTCGCTGTGGAGCATCCGATGGCGCTCAGTCTTGCAGCGGGTACGTCGCAAGAATCGGCAGTCAGAAATTTTATCGATCGCTTCAAAGACGTCAGCCAGACAAACCGCGGCGCCGAGGAAGGAGAAAAAGAAGGAGTCTTCACTGGTGCTTACTGTACGAATCCGTTTACTCAAGAGGACATTCCCATTTATCTCGCCAACTTCGTGCTGATGGAATACGGCACCGGCGCCATCATGGCCGTCCCGGCTCACGATCAGCGGGATTTTGAATTCGCCAAAAAATATCGGCTGCCGATCCGCGTGGCGATTCAACCGGCGAACCAGAAGCTCGACGCCGCGAGCTTGAGTGAGGCTTACGTTGATGACGGAGTGATGGTGGAGAGTGGCGATTTTGCCGGGCTTGCGAATACCACGGGAAAAGAGCAAATCGCCGCCCGTGCGGAAGCGAACGGCTGGGGCAAGAAAGCGATTCGCTATCGCGTGCGCGATTGGGGCGTCTCTCGGCAACGTTACTGGGGCACGCCGATTCCGATTATTTACTGCAATCGGTGTGGCACGGTTCCCGTTCCCGAAGACCAATTACCGGTCAAACTTCCCGAAGATGTGCCGTTTACGGGAAAAGGCGGTTCGCCGCTGAGCGAAAGCAAAAGCTTTGTCGAAGTAGACTGTCCGCAATGTGGAAGCCGGGCGCGACGCGACACCGATACCATGGATACGTTTGTCGATTCCTCCTGGTACTTTCTCCGTTTTATATCCCCGCACGAAAGTAGTGCGCCCTTTAATAAGGGCCAGAGCGACTACTGGATGGCCGTCGATCAATATATCGGCGGGGTCGAGCACGCAGTGCTGCATCTCTTGTATGCGCGTTTTTTCACCAAGGCCTTGCGCGATCTTGGCCTGACCAGAACCGGCGAGCCGTTCACCAACTTGCTCACGCAGGGAATGGTGTCGAAGGAGACCTATCGCTGTCCCGAGCACGGCTGGTTGTTTCCTGGAGAGCTGGTCGGTTCCGAAAAGGATGGATGGAGGTGCCCCCAGTGTGGCCGGCCCGTGGAAAAAGGACGGGTCGAAAAAATGTCCAAGTCGAAGAAAAACATCATCGATCCGGAAGATTTGGTCAATCTGTACGGCGCCGATACGGCCCGTTTGTTCACGCTTTTTGCTGCACCGCCGGAAAAGGATCTGGAATGGAGCGATCAGGGCGTGGAGGGCGCCTATCGTTTTCTCTCCCGGCTGTGGCGCTTCGTTTACCAGCAGCGGGCGATCTGGTCGAGCATTGCCAACAACGGCGCGTCCGGCGAGTTAACGGCGGAACTCCGAGAGCTACGCCGGATGATTCATCGAACTATCAAAAAAGTTACCGATGACATCGACGGCAGGTTTCATTTCAATACGGCGATCGCCGCGATCATGGAATTGTTCAACGCCCTGAGCGCGGTGGCGTCCGGATCCGAAAGCGCCAAGACGGTGGTCAAAGAAGGCGTGGAGACGATCATTGCGCTGCTCACGCCCTTTGTCCCGCACGTTGCTCACGAGTTGTGGCAGCAATTGGGACATCATGATGGGTCCCTCGAAACTGCTTGGCCGGCCTATTCGGAAGATGCGCTGGTGGAAGAACAGTTATTGATTGTCGTCCAAGTGAACGGAAAAATACGGGGCAAAATCACCGTTCCGGCCGAGGTCACTCAAGAGGATATTGAGAGGAACGCGCTGGCGGATCCTAAAGTAATCGGTTTCATTGAGGGGAGGACCGTGCGCCGCGTGGTTTACGTGCCGCGGCGGCTGGTCAACATTGTCGTGGAGGGATGACTGTGGAACAACTTCACAAAGTCTTACGGTCGTCGAGAGTTCGGCTGGGGCTGTTGGCTCTGTCACTGGCCTGCGGATGCGGCTACCAGTTTGTTGGGGAAAGCTCTTTGCTGCCGAAGGACGCGCGCAGCATTTACGTGGAGCCGTTTATCAACCGCAGCCGCGATGTCGGCCTTGATAAAGAGTTGACCACCGCAATGCGTGGAGAGTTTTATCGGCGTGGTGAGCTCCGGGTTGTCGACACGCCCGAACAGGCGGATATCATACTTGCTGGCACGATCCGGTCGCTGGACAGCACGGTTGCAACCGTGAACCGCGAGGACGAGGTTTTGCAATATGAGGCCGTGATGATTCTGGACGTAACGGTGCGGCGGCGGGAGCCCGACCAAATTTTATGGCGCGGCCAGGCCGTGCGGCTCAATCAGATTTATGGTGGCTCCAGAGCCGCTGTCGTGACCACGTCCTCCGAGTTTCGCACTGGTACGTTGAACGTAACAGATGTGCGGCGCATGACCGACGTCCAGCTCACCGAGTCGGAGCGTAGGGCGGTTCGAGAGCAGTTGATGGAGCAGTTCGCCAGGGAACTCCGCCAGAGAATCGTCGAAATGTTCTGAACGTGAGGCGCCGATCAGGCTGACCGCCACTAGGTGCGGCTTAAGCGGAAGCGCGTGCGGCGGAACGGGAAAGGCGAGCCAACCAACGGGATGCGGTATTCCGTTTAATAATGCCTTTGCTCACGGCTTTAGAAAGGGCTTTATTGACTACAGTGATTTGTGTTCGAGCCTCATCGCGGTTATGTGATTCGATGGCGCGATGAACTCGTTTAATCAGAGTCCTCAGGCGCGACTTGGTTTCGATGTTACGGGCGCGCTTTTTTAAGCTTTGACGATGCCTCTTAATGGCCGACCTATGCGTGATCAAGAAATTTCCCTCCAGCAAACCGTTCCATTTTCTTAACATCGCCGTACGCATGTGTCAACGAACTGGAGGAGGTGTTATTTCACGAAAAATCTGCCTGCCGGGCTGGCGTAATTGTTTCGCGATGAAGCTCCACCAACGGTATCGTATGAGTTTCAGCTCGGTCTTTGGCTCCTGAGCGTCTCGGGATTGAAACTTTTTAAGTTCTTAAATCAACGACGTTTCATTCGCTTGTAAATTAGGCAAAACGCTCCGCGCCGCGATTTTTAGCCTTGTGCGGCATGCTCATGCCGGGTTATCAACAATTTATTAACATCTGCTGTCAAGTTTAAACGGCTTTTCCTAGTGACCGCGCGCTCCAGAACTTAGTCGCCCTTCGCAAACGCATAAACCGATTCGTGCTTCGGCATGTTCCGCCTGCTCCGTTCAGATAGCAACGAGAGGAACTCGACTACGGCGATAGAGAAATGCGCTTCGAGCGGGAGAGCGCAGAAGGTTTGCGCAGCGCTGGAATCGAGGGGAAAACTAAGGCTATTAGGCCGTTTCTGTGCTTGAATCTTAAATCCACATGTGCGATACAAAATGCTTAACAGACAAAGATTTAAGTGTGACGGGAAAGGAGGTGAACTAAGGATGGGTAAGAAACTCGTATCGTTGTCAGCGATCACCCTCTTCGCTTTTACTTTGACGTTTGTGGGCTGCGGTAAGAAAGAAGAACCAGCTCCGCCGCCGCCTCCGCCAGCGCCAGCTCCGGCCGCGCCTGCGGAACCTGCGGCACCAGCGGGTGATACAAAGGCGGGTGAGCCTATGAAGGACACATCACCGGCTCCTGCGGCACCTGAGAAAAAGGAAGACACAAAAACCAAGTAGGGCGATTCACCTTATAGGTTTTTAAAACCAAAAAAGGGGAAGGGTTTGAACCCTTCCCCTTTTTTGCAATTTTCGTTCTGATTTCGGACTGTGGCGCGCGATTCTCAAATGACTCTGACGGAGCATCTCGAGGATCTCCGCTGGTGCTTGCTCAAATCGGTTCTTGCCATCGTCATTGCCGCAGGCGGATCTTATTTTTTTTCCGAGCCGATTTTTAATTTTATCGTCGCGCCGCTTCGGCAGAATCTCAAGCCTGGTCAAAATCTGATCGGCACCAGTGTCACCGAGGCGTTCTTCGTCGAGATTAAAGTCGCACTGGCGGCGGGTATTCTTTTTTCCTGCCCAGTCATTTTTTATCAGATTTGGCGCTTTGTCGCGCCCGGTCTGTCGCAACATGAACGGAGATGGGTCGTGCCCTTCGTATTTTGCGCGACGTTGTTTTTCGTGGCCGGCGCGAGCTTCTGCTATCGATTCGTTTTACCAGTGGCATTTGGCTATTTCATCGAACAGTACGAAACCATGGGCGTGAGCCCGGCGATCCGGATCGGCGATTATTTTACGTTTTTCTTTCGCATGGTGGGGGCATTTGGGCTCACGTTCGAGCTACCGGTGTTTACTTTTTTTCTCGTCCGCATCGGCGTCTGGGATTACCACTTCATGCTGCGCTCATTCCGCTATGCCATTGTGCTCATCTTTATCATTGCGGCGGTCTTGACGCCGACTCCCGATGTGATTAATCAGTGTCTTTTGGCCGGCCCCATGTTGCTGCTTTATCTGCTCAGCATCGGTGTCGCGTATGTGTGGCGCAAACCAGGATGAATTTACTCGACTAGGGATGAGGAGGATTAATGATTCCGTTTGTGATTGCGATCAGCTGTCTGTCGTTGGTCTTCGCGGTCTTTTTGGCTCGTCACGTGATCCAGCGCGATGCCGGGACGGCTCAAATGCAACAAATCTCCAATGCGATCAAAGAAGGCGCCGAGGCATTTTTATCGCGCCAGAACCGCACAATCGTTAGTTTATCCGCGGTGCTCGCCGCGTTGATATTCGTCCTTTACGCTTTTGTTCGCACTCCCAATCCCGCCGACCCTGTGCCGCCGGTTCAACTGGCTTTTTGGACAACTCTGTCCTTCATTCTTGGCGCGGCCTGCTCCGTGATCGCGGGTTACGTCGGCATGTGGGTTTCGATTCGTTCCAATATTCGCACTGCCTCGGCCGTCCGCTCCAGCCTCAATGACGGCCTGCAGATTGCGCTCCGCGGCGGTGCCGTATCGGGCTTGTTCGTCGTCGCCATGAGTCTCTTGGGCGTTGGTGGATTGTACGCCTTGCTGGAAGCGCTCGGGCACGATCCTCAAAAGATTCCGTTCACCATCGTCGGCTACGGTTTCGGCGCTTCCTTCGTCGCTCTGTTCGCGCAGCTGGGCGGTGGAATTTATACGAAGGCGGCGGATGTCGGAGCTGATCTGGTCGGTAAAGTCGAAGCTGGAATTCCAGAAGACGACCCGCGCAACCCCGCCGTCATCGCAGACCTCGTCGGCGACAACGTGGGCGACTGCGCTGGTCGTGGCGCAGATTTGTTCGAATCGACGGCCGCGGAAAATATCGGCGCCATGATTCTCGGCGTCGGCTTGTTCCCGTACTTCGGGTTGAAAGGGATCATGTTTCCGCTAGTCGCGCGGGCTTTTGGGCTGCTTGCGTCCATCGTCGGGGTCATGGTGGTCAAATGCAAGGAAACCGAAGATCCAATGTCAGCGCTTAACCGGGGCTATTACGTGGCGAGCGCACTGGCGATTGCGGGATTTTTCGTTTCGGCCAAGTGGCTGCTTGCGGTTGATCCCGGTGCGCACCCGGAAGCCGTGTCAGCATGGCTCTATTTTTTCTGGTGCGGCGTCATCGGCATATTGATGGCGCAGGCATTCGTCTATATCACGCAGTACTACACCGAAGCGAAATATCGTCCGGTAAAAAGCATCGCCGAAGCATCGCAGACCGGGCCGGCGACAAATATTATCGCGGGTGTTGCAGTTGGCCTTGAATGCACCGCGATTCCGGTGATCGTTATCTCGATCGCCATTATCGCTTCCTATTACCTAGGTGGCATGAGCGGTGTGCCTCATGCCGGATTGTTCGGCACCGCAGTTGCGACGATGGGCATGCTCGGAACCGCCGCTTACATTCTGGCGATGGACACCTTCGGGCCGATCACCGACAATGCGGGTGGTATCATCGAGATGAGCGGCCAGCCTGAAGAAGTGCGGCAGAAAACCGATCGGCTCGACGCGGTCGGCAATACGACCAAGGCGCTCACCAAAGGCTATGCGATCGGCTCCGCGGCGCTCGCGGCGTTTCTCCTTTTCTCTGCGTACCTCGACGAGGTGGCGCACTACGGCGCCAAACTCGAGGCGGTCAACATTGCGAGGCCGGAAGTCTTTGTCGGAGGGTTGTTGGGAGCGACGCTGGTTTTTCTCTTTTCCGCGTTAGCGATTCGCGCCGTGGGCAAGGCCGCATACTACGTAATCAACGAAGTCCGTAGACAATTCAGAGAAAATCCAGGAATCCTTCAAGGCACGGCCAAGCCGGATTACGGTCGCTGCGTCGATATCGTGACCGTCGGCGCACTCAAGGAAATGATACTGCCCGGAATCATCGCCGTGGGCACGCCAGTGGCGGTGGGTGTGATCTTTCGCGTGTTCGGTGTCGGGGCCGAAGCGGTAGCGGCTTTGCTGATGGTCGGAACGATCGCCGGCATTCTAATGGCAACCTTTCTGAACAACAGCGGCGGCGCCTGGGACAACGCGAAAAAATTCATTGAGACGGGCGCGTACGGAGGCAAAGGCTCCGATCCTCACAAGGCGGCTGTCGTGGGTGATACGGTTGGCGATCCCTTCAAAGACACGGCCGGGCCGAGCCTACATGTGCTGATCAAATTGCTAAGCACCATCACTCTCGTGTTGGCGCCTCTGTTTGTCTGAGATCGTTCCCGACAATTTCTTCAAGGCCTCTCATCGCAGTGAGAGGCCTTTTTCTTCTTTTTGGCACTCGCTGTCTTTGTGCATCGTCAACTGTCCGCTTTTCATTACAGAAGCGGCAATTTACTGACGTTAAACTTCTTTGGTCGTGCGACATAGAGACAAATCGCGTGCGATGATGCTCCGAAACAGTAACTCTCAGACGCTGGTCTATCATTTGCTCAGGCTCTGGTCACTGGCTGGAAAGCAAACGATGCATCAACGCAGTAACCTCGTGAAGGTTGCGCCGATTCGCGCTGTCAAATCGCGCGGACTACGCTACGTGATGGACAACATCAAAGGGATCACTCGGCGCNGACACGGAAAAAATTTTTTGTTNTACAGCCCCAGGGGTGTGCTAATACNAAACCCTGCCGAGTTGCGCCGCATAAGAGCGCTCGCGGTTCCTCCNGCATGGAAGGATGTCTGGATCAGTCCGTTCTCAAATAGCCATTTGCAAGCCACGGGAAGGGATGCCAGGGGCCGCAAACAATATCGCTATCATCACTCCTGGCGTGAGTGGCGCGACCAGACTAAATACGATCGCCTGATGAACTTTGGACGCGTGCTGCCGAAATTACGCAGGAGACTGCTTAAGGACTTGTCTTTGCCAGCACTGCCGCGAGCGAAAGTGATGGCAACCATTGTCAGGTTACTCGAGACGACCTTTATTCGGATCGGCAACGATGAATACGCACGACAAAACCAATCCTTCGGATTGACCACGTTGCGCAACAAGCATGTAAAGGTTACGGGCTCGAAGATCCGTTTTCGCTTTCGCGGCAAGAGCGGCATTCTCCGTGATGTGGATCTCAAGGATCGTCGCTTGGCGCAGATCGTTCGGCGCTGTCAGGATCTCCCGGGGCAGGAATTGTTTCAGTACATGGATAAAGACGGCACCGCGCGCCTAGTGAATTCGAGCGACGTCAATCAGTACCTGCGAGAAGCGACGGGAATCGATCTTACCGCGAAGGATTTTCGTACTTGGGCCGGTACCGTACTCGCTGCGCGCGCGCTTGGCGAGTTGGCACCGTTTATGTCAAAAAGCCAGGCTAAACGATATGTCGTTCGCGCCGTCGAAGCGGTGGCGCGGAAGCTGGGAAATACCAGGACAGTTTGCCAGAAGTGTTACATCCATCCGGCAACTGTAAAGGCGTACTTCGACGGCACGTTGCCGGAAACTCTGAGCCGCCCCGCGCCAGCGACACGCGATGCGCAGAATGGGTTAAGCGGCGATGAAGCGGCGGTTATGATGATTCTAGAAGAAAGCTCGAAGGCCGCAACCGAGAAAAAGGTTGCGTAACTTACAAAACCGACAAGATTTCGCGGTTACTCACAGCGGCCGCGGCTTGCGTCCACTTTGTCATTGCGGCTCTTCCTGTAAACGGCCCATCACGCGGCGCCAAAGAGTGCTTTCATTCACGGTCGGATTTGGTTTCGTCTCGCCGCGCGAGTTTGCTGAATTGCTTCTTTGAAGCGCCTCACTGAGGGCGGTGCATTCGGCGGAGAGTTGCTTGATCAAATTGCCCATCTCTGCTTCCTTGCACGCGGTGGCTTCAATGATGCGAACTTTCTCTTTTAACTCCTCTTCGCGTTTATCTACCAGTTCCGTTGTTTCTCTCAAGCGCTGCTCGAGATGCGCAATTCTGGCGCGATACTCCTCTTCGATGGCTTTTAGCGCATTATTCTTGGCCAGTATAGTTTCCTCTCGATTGGCGATCTGCAGCTTCAGCTCGGCAATTGTCGGATCGCTTGCCGCGNTGAATCGCGTGCGATCCGGATCGACTGTGGTCGCNGCGAGTTCCTGTGAATCGTTCAGGCGCTTNACCGGCTGAGCATTTTCATGGCGCAANAGATGTGGTTCCGATTCTNCGCGCGCTTGCAGGCGGTTCTGGCGCAACTGCGCTTCGACCGCGGCGATCTGCGCTTTTGCTTCGTGCTGCAAACGAACTATGGCAATTTCCTGTTCATGAAGCTTTTCATTCTGTTGATCAAGCTTCTTTCGCAGGTCGTTGATTTCGCCGTGCCGGCTCGCGTCGATCAGATGCGCCGTTTGGCTCTGCCGAATCGCGGTGGTGCACGCCCGATCTGCGAGAGTGGTCAACTTATCGATGTAGCCGAGCAGCTGATCGGCTTGGACCTCTATTTCAACGATGGAATTGGCCTCGGCGAGCGAGAACGAAGGCGTCGCCGGGAGAGCCATTAATCCACCTTTTTTTTCAAGATTTTCTCGCCGCGGGATCGGAGTGGGCGCTGTGCGATCGTTTTGCATTGGCTGAGGCTGAAAAACTTCTCGGTTGTGGTGAGCTGTTGAGCAGCGGGGGAGCAATTCCTATTCCATGAAGTATATGATTCAGAGCTGACCGTAACTGACGAAAATTCCTGATTGCCGTTAGGAGGTTTTCCTGTGAAAGCTCGGATTTGCGCAGCCAGCGGCCAATAGTGTTCGGGCTGAATATGAAAGACCATAAAACCAGGCAACCCCTTTACCCAGCGGAAGCGATCGTGCTAGTTTTGCGGCTGCGAAACTACCTCAGGAGATCTGCACATGCGCATTATTGAGCGAGCATTCAGCGCCAAAGAGCACGGCGTGGCCGGGTTCCTGTCCTATCCGGCGCGGCAGGATCCGGGTCCGGCGCTATTCTTGATCCATCCGAAGGGCGGGCTTGGCGAGTACATCAAAACGGAGACGCGGAAATTCGCAAAGCTTGGTTATACCACATTCGCGATCAACGTATTCGAGCAGCTGGGCTATCCTGAACCGACGCACATCGTCAGCGGATCGCAAATTCAAGCCAAAACGCCGGACCCAGAATTCACCCGAGTGCTCACCGAAGGGTGGCGATTTTTATTAAGACAACCCAACGTCAATAAAGATCGGGTAGCGGTATGCGGCTACTGTATGGGCGGGCGCATCGCGATCCATTTTGTCGCGGCGACTCCCGAAGTGCGTGCGTTCGTCGGCTATTATCCGACTGTGCGAGCCGAGCCGGATTCCCCGCTAAGACCGGTCCATCCATCACTAAGCGCACGGAAGATCCGCTGCCCATCAATTATTCTCTATGGCGCTGATGATGTCACGACGGTTTTGCCGGTTCAGGAGCAAATGTGGCAGGCCTTCAAAGAAAATCGCCAGTCCTTGGAGTGGCATTTTTTTCCGTTTGGCGGCCACGGCTATGTGGATCCTGGGGCGCCCGGATACAATGCGCATACTGCGGATCTGTCATGGCCGCTGGTGACGGACTTTTTGGAACGCCATTTGAAGTGGAGCTCGCCAGAAGTGATTAATCCGAACTTACCTGCCTAGCAGTCGATCAACTCAGAAATGGCCAGCTCACAGGCTGGTCATTTCTGAGCTCGAAGCAGTCTACTCTCGTCCCCGCAGCGTACTTTTGAATCCATCGATTGTCAGCTTTCCTGTTACCATGCGCTCGAAATCCGACCCGCTCACGTAGTGCTTTAATTCCGGCATATCGACCTCCCAGTGAAAAATTTCGCCGATTGACGGAAGGTCGGGCGCAAGCTCCTTGTCTTTGTGGGAAATAGAAATATCGCGACCGCGCAAAACGCCGCGCACGGCGGCCTGATTGTTCTGGCACCATTGCAGCACATCTGCGAACGTCACGAGCGCTCCGGCCGAGACTCGACGGGGTTTAGCAGATGCTCTTTCAGACCGGTATGAACGCCGTAGATGACCTTGCCGATCTTCGGTCTCGGCTTCGGCTCGGTACTCACCTGGTAAAGAATCAGACGTTCCTTGCCGGTATTGTTCAGCTGGTAGAAAAAGCCCGCGGGAACGTGAACCGCCTGGTGTTGCTTGAGGTGAAATTCCTCACCTTCTTTGAGTCCCTTCATGGTGCATTCGCCCTGAACTACAAAGAAGGTGTGATCCGAGCCCGGATGGCAGTGCAATTCATCATTAACGCCTGGCTCGTAACAGTTAAGCGCAATATGCGCGCGCTCAGTTTGCGTTGGCCGAACGTAATTGCGGCCCGTGGGCTTTCCCCATTCCGCTTGTTTTTCCGCATCGACCACGGTGATTTTGCTGATATTCCCCATTGACGGCTCCTTTCAGGCTGACTGCTTTGACGTCGAATTTACAGGAAGAGGTGTTTGCACTGCAAGTCCGAAACCGGCCCGTGGTCAGCTATCATCGCTTTCGCTCTATTCCCAGCTTTTCTTATATATAATGACCACATCTTCAACTGTTCCTTGAGTCATGTCGCCTAACTCAAGAGGATGAGTCTCAGGAATATTTTTAGTTGCTCGGATTTGTTGCAAAAAATAGCGCTATCGATGCCTCCGCAGGATACCCACCCGTTGACGTCTAAAAGGTGCATGGTATCCCTGTGTGCTGTGAGGCTGGAGGAAGAAAATGGCTGCGAAAATTGATTGCCTAACCTGTCGTAAAAGGCCGCGAAAAAAACGGAGCAACAAGTAAATTGACTGCCGGTAAAGGCATGCGGCGTGCGTGAAATCACGATTGCTTTTCCGGCAACTATAGCGAGAAAAGGCCCGCAAACCAGGCGGGCCTTTTTATTTCCAGGACCAAGCCACATCCAACCCGGTTCGCGCGCAGCCGCGCGACTCAGAATTTGACGAAAATATCCTTGGCCTCTTCGCCGGTGAGCTGCTTGATGGTGGTGATGCGGTCGCTGAATTCCTTTAAGGTCCCGAGCGATGCCGGACCCATATCGATGAGAACTGAAAAGAGCGAGAACCCAAGACGTTCTTTTTCATCGCGAAAATTCTCGGCCCAGTGGGGATCCACCTGGCATTCGCCGTCGGTGATAAAGACGATATCGCCTTTTTTGAAGCGTGATTGGCGGAGACAGTCGAGGGCGGCATCCAGCGGTTTTTGAAAGTCGGTGCCGCCGCCGGGAAAATATTCGGCCAAATCCATGACCGCCTTGGTTTCGATTTCATAACGATCGCGGGCGTTCATGTCGAGGGTCTGCAGAGGCGTATCGGCGGACGAGAAGCAAATCGAGCGAAACAAGCGACGCTGCTTGCGGGCGATTTCCAAGAGCGTCAGAGTAACTGCCTTCGACCAGATTTCCTTGTCGCCGGACATGGACGAGCTGCCGTCCAGACAGACGATCATCGGCCCTTTGCCTTTCTCTTCTACGCCGCGGAGCGAATACTGAATCAGCTCCTGGTCGAGGAAGCGGCGGTAGAAATCCTTGCGCAGCACAGGATGATGCAAACTGAGCAGTTCATGGGGCAGCAGTCGATGAAGCGCATCGCCTTGCTCGACTTCGAGCAATTCTTCACTGGAGCGTTCGAAGACTTTTTTTCGCAAGGCCAGCGCGTTGAATTTCATTCGCCCAACCATGCGGGCAAGCTTTTTGAGTTTCTCGTTGCCAGCGAGGCGTCGGCCAAGTTCGAGCTTTTGCCCCGGCGGCGTTCTCTGTCCGGTCCCGATGGTATCTCCCCAAGTTGCAGTCTCTTCCGTTGCGTCTTCGAGTTCTTGGGCGATTTTGATCGCTTCGGCCTGAAGACGATTTTTCGCCTGGGCATCGATCTGTTCCAGATCCTCTTTCAAGCGTTGCGTCTTCTGGCGGAGCAGTGCCTCGGCCCCTTGAACCTCGCCACCCATGCGCTGCTTGGCTTTTTCGAGCGCCTTTTTTCCTTCCTCCGACATTTGATCATCGGGAATAGTATCGGCGTTTTCGTATTCCTCAATTTTCTGGCTGACGATTTCTTCCTGTTTCCGAATGTCCCATAAGTCGCGCATGTCGCGGCGGGTGAGAAGCTTTTCTTCGCGGACGAGCGCTAACAACCGCTCGCCGAGAATCAAAGTGGACAGTCCGGCATGCGCCTCGTTGAGCAGGGTTTGCTCGCGGAGGAATTCGTACTGCGCACCTTGGTGAATTGAACGAAGAAATTTTTCATTGAGGAGCGCGCTGGCGAGCACGAGGCGCTCCTCGACATAATTTATGTTGTACTTGAACAAAAGGCAGAAAATATCCTGCAATAAGGATCCGAAATGAGGTAGAAAAGCAGCACCTTTCTCTTCCAACTCGCGCAGCGACGATGAGTCGGCGCGCAGCTGCTGCCAGACCCGCCGGTCATAAGCATCGTTGAGAATCCAAAAACTATTCTGCGGGAGCGGCTCGAAAACTCGTTTGGCCGGTGCTCGCGGGGGACGCCTCGGCGGCATCAGAACTGCTCCAGCATTTCTTTTTGTAGTTGCTCGATCTCGTTGCGCACGCTGTTGACTCGTTCTAACGGGCGACCGAGGCGCTTTGCTTTGTCCATGATCTGATCGACTTTTCCCAGAATGTTTCTGAGTTTGGTGTGGAGCTCGATCAAAGCGCGAGCACGCTCGTCGCTGGTGCGGGCCGATTGCAGCGCGGAGTCGCGAATCTCGCGCGACTCGTAGAGCAATTCAGTGATCTCTTCCTCATAACCTAACAAGAGCTCGCGGATCGTGTTGCGCACCGGCTCGTGTTCAGCCGGGTCGCGCCAGAGAACATGCTCGAGAAAGAAAAGATGTTTTTCGTGAACTTCATTTTCGCCCTCGAGGTAGGCGTAGGCCTGCAAAAGCGGCAGTGTCTGGCGATAGCGCCGGTCGGAAGCCTGGACATTCTTTTTGTTCAGTTCACGGCGAATGTCGGCGATGCTTCGGTAAACGTGAGCCGGAAGCGAAACATTTCGCACCTGTTGTTGCATCTCTTCGAGCTCCGTCAACGTCAGGATGGTTCGCTGGGGAGCCGTCTGCGATTCCAACATGCGCAGGAAGCGGAAGTCTTCGCTGATATAGCCGACCACGAACCGCACCAGGAACCGATCATAAAGAGCGGTCAGCTCCTCCTCTTCCGGCAACTCGTTGCTTGCGCCAAACAGAGTCAGTAACGGGACGCGGCTGATTTCCTTCCCATTGTGAAACAGTCGCTCATTGATGAGGGTAAGAATCGCGTTGAGAATCGATGAATTGGCCTTGAAGATCTCATCTAAAAAGGCGATGTGTGCCTCGGGCAGTTTGCGGCTGGTGACGCGTCGGTAGTCGTCTTGCTCCAGAGCTTTGAGACTCACCGCGCCGAAGATTTCCTCCGGAGTCGTGAACCTTGTGAGCAACCATTGAAAATAATTCGCACCGTCGATGCGGCGGCAAAGCTCATCGGCGAGCATCGATTTAGCGGTCCCAGGAGGTCCGATAATCAACAGGTGGTGCGATGAGAGCAGGGCGGCGAGGGCGCCGTCGATCAAGTCGCTGCGCTCCAGAAAGGTCTGCTTCAATTCCTCGCGAATGTTCTTCAGTTTTTCTCGCGCATTCATAATCGCCTGAAGTAAGTTAGCAAACGGCCGGACGTGAGACAAACATTAGACAAGCGTGATGCTTTTCGATATTGAGGGTAATCATTCGGTCTGGAAGGCAAACAGGATGAAACAACATTGCAAACTGCTTTTTGCCACGCTGTTGGCGCTGCTTAGCTCCGGAAGTGTTTTCGCACAGGACGCCAAATTGGTAGATGCGGCAAAAAAAGAGGGCGGCAAGATCGTCGTTTACGGTTCCCTCGAGAACGATACGATGGACTTGATCTCGACTGCTTTTAAGAAAAAAACCGGATTGGACGTGGATTTTTGGCGCGACTCAGCCAACAAAGTCACGGATCGGGTCGCCGCCGAGTTCCGAGCCGGTAAACCGCAGGCGGACGTCGTGCTCACCACGACTTCAACCTTGCGGTTGAGCCAAAGGGATGGTCTCCTGGCGAAATATGACTCACCTTCAGCCATGGCGTTCCCAAAAAACGTGATCGATGCGAATCTCGGCCCGTCGTACCGTAGCACGGTGATCGGGGTCGTTTACCACACCGGCATTATCAAGCCCGCGGAAGCGCCAAAATCACTCGAGGACATTACCAAGCCGCAGTACAAGGGCAAAGTCGTTTTCCCCGATCCGAGCCAGCACACGACTACTGCGCAGTGGCTGGCCAGTCTGCACAAAATCATGGGCAACGAAAAAGCGGATAAATTCATCCACGATTTGGCGGCATCAAAGCCTCTTCTAGTGCCTTCGCTGACACCCGCGGGGGAACGTATTACCACGGGCGAAACGCCGATCGGTGTCGCGTTTCTTAAGAACGTGGTGTTTTACGGCAGAAANGGCGTGCCCCTGGATTACGTTCGATNGGGGAAATTCATGGGCGACGGGCAGTCTATTANTTTGGCTGCGAAGGCGCCGCACCCCAGTGCGGGCAAGGCATTCGTCGATTTTTTTCTCGGCGANGAGAGCCTCAAGATCATGGCCAATATCGGCGAGTTNGTNACNCGNAAANGCATTTATCCGCCGCTGCCGGATGCGAATAAGATTCAACTCGTCGATATGATCGACATGGACAAGGAAGCTTTCTCTCAAAAGATGGCGGAGTACAAAAAAATATTTCTGCAGTAACGTGCGTTGAAGCCGTTCAAAGAGTTTAAGCCGTTTAAAATGTCTGACCGCTTGCGTGAGAGGTTCGCGTGATCGATAGCGAGTGGGATGTGATTCTGATCGGCGCGGGGCAGAATAATTTTGCCCTGGGTACCTACCTCGGCAAAGCCGGCCTGAAGACGGTGATCTGTGAAAGCCGGCTGGAGAACGGCGGCCGTTTAGCGAGCGAAGAGATCACAATCCCAGGCTACTGGCATAACACACTCGCCTATTTTCAGGATAACCGGGAAGTTTCACCGGTCTGGAAGGATCTCGACTGGGCGAACCGCTATCACGCTGAGTTCGTTTCTCCAGCAGTGTTGAGCGCTCTCCTTTTGACAGACGGCCGGTCGATTGCACAGCACCAATCACTCGAACGGGCGATTTCAAGTATTGGTAAATTTTCCGCCCAAGACGCTGCCGCCTGGCGAAATATTCATGACCGATTTCACAGGCTCGTTGTTGAGTATCTCATTTCGTACTATCACACACGGCCCGAGAAGACCGAGTCTCTTTTGCAAAGCCTCGACGCCGAGCCCGCCGGCAAAGAGTTTCGGCGGCTCTGGCAATCGACGCCGCAGCAGGCGGTCGATGAACTGTTCGAAAGCGAAGCGGTTAAGACTTTGATTCTGGCGCAGATGGCGATACCGCGCGGTGTGGCGTTGGACTATTCCGGGGCCGGCATTGAAGTCTTAAAAATGATCGCCGGCGATGAAAAACCCGAGCTGGCGCGCGGCGGCTCGCATTCGATCGCGCAGGTATTACAGCGCGCTTACGTTCACAACGGCGGCCAAATCCGCGCAGTCCATCATGTGGAAAAAATTCTCATCGATAATGACGGACGCGCTGTCGGCGTGCGCCTGCGCGACGGACGCGAGTGGAAAGCGCGGTTGGCGGTGGTTTCGAACGGCGATCCTTATGCGACTTTTGTCGACATGATCGGCGAGGAATACCTGCCGCGAACGTTCATCAATAGGGTAAAAGATATCCAAGCGGATGAGTTTTCCTATTTCCAGGTTCATCTAGCGCTGAAGGCGCCGGTACGGTACGCATTGCATGAGGCGTCCGACTCGGCGGTGGCTCAGGCGATGAGCGTTAGCATGGGGCCCGAACGGGCGGCGGATTTAACCGAGATGTGGAAGGAAATTCGCGCCGGTGAATTTCCAGCGCATCCCTGCCTACACGCAATTTGCCCCAGCGCGTTCGATCCCCTGCAGGCGCCCACAGCGAGGCATGCGGCTTCGGTATTTTTACCGGTGCCGTTTCAGCTCAACGGAAAAAAGCCGGAGGATTGGGTGAAGCTCAAGAATGGTTTCATGGAGAACGTATTAAAAATCTGGCGGCGTTACGCCACCAATCTCACGGATGAAAATATCGAAATGAAAGTGGCGCTGGATCCCTTTTACCTCTCCGGCCGCTGGCCGAACATGCGGCGCGGCTCGGTGTGGGTGGCGCGCAAAATCGCGACGCAGATGGGGAGCCAGCGGCCCATCGAACAGATCGCCAACTATCGAACGCCGGTCGCCGGGCTGTATCAGGTCGGTGTGGCGATGCATCCCGCAGACGCAGTAATTGCCGGCTCGGGCTACAATTGCTGGCAGGTGATGAAAGAGGATTTGAAACTACAGTAACGATTTGAACAAATTTAATTTTTTGAACCCATCGTTCGTCCCTCTCTTTACGTCCGTCCCCACGACGCGTCGTGAGGAAAGAGGTTTGGGGGTGAACAGAGCGTAGTGGTTAAACGGTTTGAACTCCTTCAACCAAGTAGATGGCCAAAATACTTGAATACGACGGCGTCGTGATCGGCGCCGGTCACAATGGCATGATCTGCGCCGCCTATCTGGCCAAGTGCGGGCAGAAAATCATGGTCGTCGAAAAGAACATGGAGGTCGGTGGCGGGCTGGATTCGCACGAGGACCGCAACTATCCGGGTTTCTGGCACAACATCCACTCGGTGTTTCACCGGGGTTTGATGATGCTGCCATGGTTCAAGGATTTAGAGCTGGAGAATTTTGGGATTCATTACTACCGTCCCGATCCGGGCGTGGTGCAGCATTTTCTCGATCAGACTTATCTCGGCTGGTTCGCCGAGGTGAAGAAGACGGTTCAAACCATCGAGCAATTCTCGAAAAAAGACGCGGCTTCGTTCATGGACATCTGGACGCGCTGGCAGCCGGTGGTACAAAAAATTGTCTTTACGGAAACCTACGCTGTGCCGCTAACGATGGAAGAGAAGCGTCCGTTACTGGAGAAAATCCCTGAGGGACGGGAGTACCTCAAGTATTTCGACACAACGCCGGAGGAGTTTGTGCTGCGGCACTTCGAGCATCCACGCGTGCGGGCATTTATCGCCTTTCTTGGGGTAATGCGCGGCTTCGAGCTCGATGCGCCACAGACGGGCTATCTGATCCCGGCGATGATCGCCTGGGGCGTCAATCCCCAGCTCTGCCGCGGCACTTCTCACGCACTCGGCGACAATTTAGCGCACATGATGTCGCATAACGGTGTCGATTACATCGAAGCGAACGGCGTCGAGCGCATTCTCGTCGAGAACGGGCAAGCCACAGCGGTGGTGCTGGAAGACGGCACCGTGATTAAGGCAAAAAAATTCATTGCCTCGAATGTGAATCCGGTGGAGACATTTATCAAGCTCGTCGGTGAGGAAAATCTCGAGCCGAAGTTTGCCGAACTTGCGGCGAACTTCCGTTTCTCGAAGACAACGCCGATCTTCGCCGTTAATCTCGCTTTGAACGAGCGGCCTAAATACATTACCGAAGAAAAACATCCCGAGGTCGCCGGCTCCTTCATGCATATCGTGGGGCTGGACGAATACCAGGATTTGGTGAATCTCTTCGACGACTGCCGCAGCGGGCAGCTACCGCGCAAACCGTTCATGAACGGCGCAACACCATCCTTCCACGACCCGACTCAGGCGCCGCTCGGCAAAGCGACGGCGTTCATGTGGCAATTGATGACCTACAATCTCTGGGGCAATCCGCTCAACTGGGACAAGGCGCGTCACGACTGGTTCCAAAAACAACTAGCCGTGTGGCAGAAATTTGCGCCGAATTTGGACGAACACAATATTCTTTCCAGCGATTCCACCACACCCCTCGACATCGAACGGCACGACAAGAATATGTACTGCGGCGACTGGATGATCGGTGAATATTCCGGCGATCAAGCATTGGAGAACCGGCCATTTCCCGGTTGGGGACAATATCGCACCCCAATCGATGGACTATTCATGTGCGGTTCGTCATGTCATCCTGGCGGAAATATCACCGGCGCGCCGGGCTACAATGCGGCGCAGGTGATCGCGGAATCGCTTGGTATCAAGCCCTGGTGGAAACCGGTGGACTTTCGCGAGCATCTCAAGGGGTTGGCATGAAGAAGACTTGGAGGTTGCGGTGAGACTGGCGGGGAAAGTCGCCATCGTTACCGGTGGTGCGCGCCATATTGGTTCGGCGTACTGCCAAAGATTCGCCGAGGAAGGCGCCGCGGTGGCGATCGCCGATATTCTCGACGGCCAATCCGTGGCGAATGAAATTCGCTCAAAAGGCGGCAAAGCCATTGCGCTCAAGATCGATGTGGCGAACGAAAATGACGCCGAGCGAATGGCGGCAGAAACGATCCAGGCTTTCGGCCGCATCGACATTCTTGTCAATAACGCCGCGATCTTCATCAACATCGAGCGCCATCCATTCTACGAAATCACCGCTGAAGAATGGGACCGCGTCTCGGCGGTGAATATCAAAGGGCCGTTTCTGTGTGCCAAGGCAGTCTTTCCTCAGATGAAACAAAGGCGAAGCGGGAAGATCATCAACATCTCATCGTCAACGGCTTATTGGGGTACGCCGAACTTTTTGCATTACGTCGCGTCGAAGGCGGCTCTAATCGGCATGACCCGCTCGTTGGCGCGAGAAGTAGGAGAGTACGGCATTTGTGTCAATGCGATTGCGCCAGGCTTGGTCGAGCATGAGGGTCAGAATGCGCCCAAGGCGCTCACGGAGTTGCAGTTGAAAGCGCGCTCGATCAAACGCTTGCAAACACCGCAAGATTTACTCGGCACGTTGGTGTTTCTGGCATCATCCGACAGCGATTTCATGACCGGACAGACAATCGTGGTGGATGGCGGCAGCGTGTTTCACTGATCTTGAAAAACCGTAGGATGGATCGAGCGAAGCGATAACCATCGACTCGAAGGCGGTGGGTTACGCCGGTAGCGGCTAAGCACTTTACGGCAGAACAATGAGCGGTGCATCGGTTGATTGATTGCACGCCGGCGCGTTTCTTGGGTATATTTTGCGTATGGCTGAACATAATCATGATGATAGTGAAGGCTCCAATCTTTCTGAGATGGAGCTGCGGGTGCGCGCGCTCGAAACGATCCTCGTCGAGAAGGGGTATGTCGAAAGCGCCGCGCTTGATCGCATCGTGGAGCTTTATGAAACCAAAATCGGCCCGCATATCGGCGCGCAGGTGATCGCCAAGGCGTGGAGCGATCCTGGGTTTCGCCAGGCGCTGCTCGACGACGCAAGCAAGGCGGTTGCTGCCTTGGCACCGCACGTAGGAAACGTAGGCGATCACTTGATCGCGGTCGAGAATACGCCCCAGGTGCACAACATGATCGTGTGCACGTTGTGCTCGTGTTATCCGACCGACGTGCTCGGGCTGCCGCCGACCTGGTACAAATCGTTTGCCTACCGCTCGCGCGCCGTCAAGGAGCCACGCGCCGTACTCGCGGATTTCGGCGTGACCCTGCCGGTCGAAACCGAGATACGAGTTTGGGACTCCACCGCCGAGACTCGCTACCTGGTCGTGCCGATGCGTCCGGCAGAAACCGAGGGCTGGAGCGAATCACAGCTCGCCAAGCTGGTCACGCGCAATTCGATGGTCGGCACCGGTCTGGCCAAAAAGCCGAGCGAGGTGGCCTGATGGACGGCGTCCACGATATGGGCGGCATGGACGGGTTCGGCAAAGTCGAGCCCGAGGTGAACGAGCCGGTATTTCATCATCGCTGGGAGGGGCGCGTACTGGCGATGAGTCGCGCCATCGGCGTCTTTCGCGCCTGGACCATCGATAGCAGCCGTTACGCCATCGAATTGATGGCGCCGTCGTTCTATTTGACCCGCTCCTACTACGAGAAATGGTTTCTGCGTAATCAAAACCTGCTCATCGAGCGCGGTCTCATCGACGCCGACGAGGTCGCGGCCGGGCGCGCCCTGCGTCCTGCTAACAATCTAAGCCGCGGACCGTTCACGCTCGCCGATGTGGAAAAGGTCACGCGGCGCGGTTCCTATGGACGGCCGGCGCGCGCGCCCGCGCGCTTCAAAGTCGGCGACCACGTGCGCACGAAGAACATTCATCCAGCGACGCACACGCGTTTGCCACGCTACGCGCGCGGCCGTGTCGGTGTGGTGGAGCGTCTGCATGGCGCGCACATCTTTCCGGACGCCGTCGCCGCCGGCAAGGGCGAGGATCCGCAGTGGCTTTACACCGTGCGCTTCGACGCTCGCGAGCTTTGGGGCCCGGATGCCGAGGCGAAATTGAAAGTCTCCATCGAAGCCTTTGAACCTTATCTCGAACATGTCTGAATCGGCGTCCATCGAACCAGCGGCCGCCCGGCGCGCCGCCGAAGCTCTTCCCGGCATACCGCGCGACGAGAACGGCCCGGTCTTTCGCGCGCCGTGGGAAGCCCACGCATTTGCCATGGCGCTGGCGCTCTATCAAAAAGGTCTGTTCGCCTGGAGCGAATGGTCCGCGATGCTTGGCGAGGAGATCAAAAAGGCACAAGCCGCCGGCGATCCCGACACCGGCAAAACTTACTATCTTCATTGGCTCGCAACGCTCGAACGCATGGTCGCCGAAAAAGGCGCCACCTCGGCGCAAGCCCTAGCGCAGCATTACCAAGCCTGGAAGCGAGCGACGCAGCGTACACCGCACGGCAAACCGATCGAGTTGAAGGCCGAAGATTTTTGCAAATGAGAAGTCCGGCGGCGATCATGGATCATTCCCGAAGTTCGTGCTTGGCCTGAAAACCAAGGTTTCACACCAGAGATGTGGACCGCCGTCGGCATTCCGTGCTGCTGAGTTTTAAGTCTGCCACGCCATGCACTACATCGACCTGGAAATTGGCGAAGGAAGAGAAATCGACCCTAAAGACGTGGCCAGTAAGCGCCATGCGATTGAGTCGATGACATGAGGGATGAAATTCGTTCAAGCCGTCAAAAGATTTAGCCAATGCGTGGCTATTGCTGAGGAATCTTTCAAGAAGGATTTCTCGGCTGCACCTCGAAAATAGCACTTAGGAACGTCGGATTCTGACCTGTGGCCAAATCCCTTCGGACTTTCCTCGATGATATGCGCCGGAGTTATCCGAGCGATGTAGTCTCGATCTCCAAAATAGTCAATCCCCTCACTTACGACATTACCGCGATCGTCAAGCACCTCGGCGCTCTGAAGAAATTTCCGGTGCTGATTTTTGAGCGGCCGCTCAACGCTCATGGCCGCGCTAGTGACATGCAACTGGTCATGGGTGCGGAGAATTCGCAAAAAAAAATTCAGGTGGCGCTCGGCTTGCCGAGCGATATGAACCGCGCGGAAATGGCGCGCGAGTGCTTGCGGCGCGAAGACGGCAAGATCGGACCGGTCATGGTGCGCAAAGAAGCCGCGCCGGTCAAGGAAATCGTTCAAATAGGAGATCAGGTCGATCTCTACGAGCTTCCGCTCATGCGTCATCATGAGATGGACGGTGGTCCTTACATCGACATGTCGAGTGTGGCAAGGGACAGAAGCGGCGGGATTTACAACTGCTCGTACCACCGGATGGAAGTCAAAGATCGCAATCGTAGCGGGTTTCTCATGACGCTGCAGCACATGTGGCGGATTTTCCGCGGCTATGAAGAGACTGGCGAAGAATGTCCCGTAGCCACGGTGATCGGCCATCACCCGGCCTATCAGATGGGCGTGTGCTACGGCGGCTCTTTCGAGGTGAGCGAGTACGAGATCATCGGTGGCTATTTGCAGGAGCAGCTGCGGCTGACGCCTTCGGAAACCTGGGGCGAGCGCCTGCTCGTTCCGGCTGACGCGGAAATCGTTGTCGAAGGGGCGCTGCTGCCCGGCAAGCGTATGGTGGAAGGACCGTTCGGCGAAGTGAACGGCTATTTGGGTGTGCAAGGCTTTCAGCAATCGGCGCATTATGAAGTGCGCGCCATCACGCGCCGGCGCGGCGCGATGCATACCTCGATTTTAACTCCAGAAGGCGACAAGCCCTGGATGGATCTCGCGCGCGAAGGAGCTTATCTGCGGCGCTGTCGCGAAGCCGTGCCGAGTGTGCAGACGGTTTGCGCGAGCGGCCGGCACGCGTTGCTCAACGTTTTTATTTCGATGAAAAAAATGTCCGAGGGGGATCCCGGCCGCGCCGCGGCAGCGGTTTTGACCTGGGATTGGGCGAAGAACGTTTTTGTCTTCGATGAAGATATCGACGTTTACAATCCGACGGAGATCCTCTGGGCGCTGGCGACACGCGTGCAGCCGCATCGGCAAATTTCGATTGTGCCCGAGCTGATGCGCGGCAGCTTGATCGATCCATCCATGACCGATGCCCGGAAAACCTCGGTGATGATCGTCGATGCCACCAAGCCTCTTGATCGTCCCTTCTCTCCGGTTTCCAAATGTCCCGATGAGGCGCTCGAGAGAATCAAGCTGGAAGACTTCGTGCCCGGTGAAGTTTTGCAGCACATCCCGGTCGATCGAACGACCTACTGGGCGTGATCGGAGGTAGGATGAAAACCTGCGGAGGCTTTTTACTGATCTTTTCACTGTCCGGGTTTTTTATCCTGATGCATATGCAGGCGTACGCCGCTTCCCCGCGCGAGCCCGAGGAGATCTGGCAGGAGTTGCTGAAGTCCCAGCCGACGAGCGGCAAAAACGGCTTGTTGCTGGTGCGCGGGCGGAAGGCAAGGCAATTGTTTATGGCAATATCAGCGCGGATCATCTCGAGCGGCTGCGCATCGACTTCGATAAACGCTACGGCGTCAAACTTGATGGCTACCGCGCGGCAGGCGAACGAGTCGCGAACCGGCTCTTGACCGAGGCGAGAAGCGGCAAGCTCGATGCCGATGTGATGGCGCCGAGCAATGAGCATATTCCCACGCTGATCAAGGCCGGCGTCGCCGGGCGTTACAATTCGCCCGAGCGAGCGGCATTTCCGGATTCGCACAAGGACCGGCTCGGGTACTGGACTGCCTATGATTACAACGTGGCGGTGATTGCGTACAACAGCCGGCTCGTGCCGGCGCTGGCTAATCCCTTTCTGCAAGTTTTTTCCGGAAAGGACGTGATTGCGCAGAACAACGACTGGCAGGATGGCCCTTCCTGCAATGGGTTTGTCTGCGGCACGGCGGCGCAGATCGCAGCCACGGGCTTGGATCCCTGCCAACCCAACCCGGGACAACCGACCTCTCCTCCGAATTGTACTCTGGAGTCGGCGATTCTGATCACTCTGCCGACGGGTGCTTATACCGCGATTGTCAGCGGAGGCGGCGGCGGAACCGGTGTCGGGCTAGTGGAGGCTTTCGAGATGGATTAAGGGGGGATGGTCATATGGGTTGTCAGGGGCGCTGAAAATCCGCTGCCTGATGACCTAGCTTACTATCGATGAGTAACTCTAGAGCAAGGAGGTGGTTCCATGAACCGGATTCTCACCCATATGATCGGTGTCTTCGTATGCGGGTTATCCTTATCGCCACGAACAGCAATAGCGCAGCAGGCACTTGTCGTCAAAGCACTCGCGGAAAAGAAAATAACGGAGCTGCCCACTGGTCCGCTCTACTGGCGGCTAGAAAACTTTCCCACGCTCGAACAAGCACAGGCCGCAGCGGGTCCGGCCGCATTAGTGGCAGAATCGGGACGCAAGATGTGGCTCTTTACGCTCGGTCCTTCCGGTGGGTCATCCCCCGGTGGCGCCAAGGTTGCCGAAGTCGGACCGCTCCCCAAGGTTGTCGCAAACGAATATCTCCTGCGCATTAACGAAGCCAGTGGCCCGCCTGGGAGTATAACGACCGTGCACACCCATCCAGGCTCCGAAGCGTTTTATGTGCTGGCCGGTGAGCAGAGCATCCGGACTCCTGACGGAACGATCCGTGTGAGCATTGGCCAGCCAGAGACAGGCCCTGGAGGCAATACGCCCCTCCAAGTCTCCAACAGCGGCTCTTCGGAGCTTCACGCGTTGGTGCTGTTTCTAGTGGATGCTACCAAGCCGTTTTCATCTCCAGCCAAGTTGCCTTAAAGCGAGGGCAGGATAAAAGGAGCAAAGTCTGTGATACGATCATGGAGCACAAACTGGGAAGATTCTTACACCGGCGTCGGAAGGTTGCGTGAGAACACGACCGCGACACGGCGCGACGTCCAGCTCCACCCCGGCGCTGAGAGATCGTACCAGGGAAGACAGCGCACTACACCGCGTTTAAAATACGGCATCCGTTTCGCGCCGGCATTGGCCTGACGGCTCCGGTTCCAGGTGGCGCGGGCACAGTGCTTTGCGCAGTTGCCGATCCGGCATATGTCGCGAATGCGAAAGAGGTGACGAGGGCGAGGGTAAATGAACTCATGATGATGCTCCCGTTTTCTGGAGAGAAATTTTAAACCACCTTTGTTTATCGTTAGCGCGCCGAGCCTGTTCAAATACAGCCGAATTGAGTATGGGGTTGCGGCCTGTTCTTTCCATACATGCAACGCGCAATTACGTTCATGGCCGGAAAAAACAAAAGGCCCCTCTCTCCAAGGAGCCCTTTGAAACCGTCAGCCTAGGACGGTCTTTGTTTTTCGAGTCCGCAGTATTACGCAGCCTTGGACTCGATTGTCTTGCCGACCTCGATTTGAATCGGGATCTTCCTCCCAGCAAGCTCAACGGGCAGCGGCACCACTAGCTCAAGTACACCATGCTCATAGTGTGCGGTAATTTTCTCCCCCTTTACACCATGGGGCAATGTCACTGTGCGCTCAAACTTGCCATAATAAGTCTCCCGATACTCGGGCCCTCTCTCTTCCGCCTTTCGCTCCGCTTTGATCGTCAACAGCTCGCCTTCCACATGGACATCCAGGTCTTTCGGATCAATACCAGGAAGGTCAACCCGCACGACGTAATTGCCATCCTTCCTGTATGTCTCCATTGGAGGCACTCCACCGATCCCGCGAAGTTCAGAGCGTCCAAAGAACCGGCCAAACAGATCGTCGATATCGCGATGCCAGCTGGACAACTCTTCGTCAAACGGATTCCATCTAACCAGTTCGTTCAACATAACCAGTCCCTCCTTTCTTTATTATAAATTCCCGGGGATCTCGCTTTATGTATGGGCAAGAAAAATGCCACCGACTGATTGATAATTCTTTAAGAATTTCCACAGCTGTCCAACCGGTATTTCGTAACTTTAGGAAAAAGTGCACTAAAGCATGTGCGAAAATGACTCTGGCCAAATCACAAGCTCCAAGCCATCATTCATTTCTCGAATCACTCCGTCGTTCGTAAAGCCAATCATCGACGAAACATCGAAAACGATAAAAAGCGCAGAGGTTTTCTTATCCTTGCAGAAACTCCGCCGCTCACGTTGAACGAGAGCTAAAATGAAACTCGCGATAAGCTTATACAAATGACCCGCCATTTCTTTTGGAATGACTGTTGCGGTCATAAACAACTAAGTCTCGATGAAAGT